>Ga0111538_10001988_pt1 | contig 28695 bp, 22 predicted proteins | sample SoiMethybrSBSTD1_FD_79669 | JGI IMG/M metagenome (GOLD analysis project Ga0111538, IMG submission 79669) | Bulk soil microbial communities from a Populus tree surrounding site in Tennessee, USA - Soil MetaG P. TD hybrid SBSTD1 (version 2)... | ecosystem: Environmental > Terrestrial > Soil >... | reverse complement strand
GGATATCGGCTACCTGAACAAACGATAGTCGCACACCGCGCCTTACGGCGCGGAGCGACTAACCTGTATCTTTCCCTTCCCCTCCTCCATGGTTAAGCTTGCGCCCCATGAGCAACGGGATGACACGCCGGGAATTGTTCGTGATCGTCGAGGCCGGCGCGGCGACGGCGGCCTTCGGCGGGTGCGCCATGCTGCGCGGGGGAGAGTCCCACCCGGTGGTGGCGTCCGACCAGCAACGGTTCGACGGAGAGCTGCTCCGCATTCCTGTCTCGGCGCTCGCCCAGATGAAGCCGGGCGACGTCCGGGAGATCAAGCCGGGGAATGGATATCCCGATCTGCTGCTGCTCGCACCCGCCCAGGGCGGGGAATGGCGGGCGATCACCGCGCACTGCACCCACAAGGGCTGCGTGGTCGGCTGGAACGTGACCGCCGCCGAATGGCAGTGCCCGTGTCACGGGTCGAAGTTCGCCGCAGACGGCAAGGTGGTCGCCGGCCCGGCCGAGAAGCCGCTGACGCCCGCGCCGACGCGCGTGGAAGGCGACAACGTCGTGATCGATCTGGCACGCCTGAAGGCCTGACGCTCGCCGGCCTGAGGGTCTAGTACGGCGCCACAGATGTCTTGATCGGTTGGCGCACCCTAGGCCTCGGACCTCAGGCCTCGGGCTTCTGGCTCCGGATCCGGACCTGAGGCCGTCTGAGGTCCTTTGGATCGAAGGGACGGACCTCGGGCCTCAGGCCTCGGACCTCGGGTTCCGGACGGGATAGAGACGGGCTCCAGCTCTGGTCCCCGAGGCCTGAAGCGAGAGGCCCGAGGCCCCGTTCCGAACCGATCACAATCTCTGTGGCGAGGGACTAGTTCGTCACTGCGCGAGCTGGCCCTGCAGGTTCGCGTAGCGGGCGGCGGTGAACGCCTTGACGTCGCCAACGGCCCACTCGAACGTGCCGTTGTCGAAGATCTTGTTCGGGTCCGCCAGAGCCGCGTCCCGGATCAGCGCGTACATGCTGTCGACCTGCGCCTGCACCGTGGCGACCGGGAGAGCGGCCATCATCTCGGCGATCTTCGCCTTGTAGCGCGCGCGCAGATCGTCCCGATCGCGGACCGCGATCGTCAGCATGTTCCTGCCCAGCTTGGAATAGATCAGCTTCTCGGGCGTCTCGCCCGACGAGCCGAACGTGTTGTCGGGATCCCACGGGAGAACGAAGAACTTCCCCGACTGCGGATCGAAGTACTGGAAGTGGTCGGAGGCGCCGCTGCTACCCACCAGCCCGTCCGTGGTCATGACGATGGCGCTCACCGCGATGTAGGTGATCAAGGTGTCGACATCGACGACGGTCTCGAGCGCAAGCGGGTCGGCGATGGCCTGCAGCATCGGGGCGATGACGTCATCCCCCCGGGCCGGCATCTTGATCTGGGGCTCCCACGGCGAGGGAACGTAGAGGGCGGGATCCGCGCCCAGAAAGACGTACGCATCGGTCGCGTGGTCGGGCGGCCGGATGCGGTACAGCGGACCGACCGGTTCGGGAAAGTGCGCCGCCACGGAGGTCTGGTCCCAGTCCTCGCGAAGCGTGAACAGGCCACGCACCTCGCCGTTGACGATCAGCCGAGCGTGCGCCGTCTGGGTCGCGGGCATGAACGCGGCGAAGTAATAAAGCGCGAGGCGTTCGCGCATCATCGACGAGTCGTCGTATTCGCCCTTCACATTGATGTCGCGGTAGCCGCCGAAGTGCCCGCGTCCATCGAACGCGTCGAACTTGATGCGCGTCGAGATCTTCTGATTGCCGGGAAAGCGTGAGCTCTCCCCGGAGGGCCGCACGCCGACGTCTTCCAGCTTGACGCCGTCGTAGGTGAGCGTCGCGTGCCGATATTCGTCGCCGCGCGAGTCGTCGATGATCGACTGCCAGTCTTCCGGGCTCATCTCCAGCGAGACTTCATGCAGGCGCGTGCCATCGAAGATCGGGAACGCCGGCGACGGCCGCTGGTTGAGGTTGCCGCCGGGACCGCCGCCGCCGCCACCCCCGTCACCCGACTGTCCGCCGCCCCCGCAGCCTGCCAGGGCCGCCAACACGGCGGCCGTCGCCGCCTGAATCCCCCACGCCGTTCGCCGCCACCTGCCCATCGCCACCTCAGCCTCCCCGCCGCAACGACATCAGGTGAGAGCAAGGCGAATGCCGCATTTTCGCCGGCCGCAACCGGGAACCTCGTTTCGTTTCCGTAAGGCGCGCCGCGCGGACGCAACCCAAACGGTTACGCCGTCGCGGCGGACCCACGCGCAGCGTGCTCCTCGATTGATCCGGGCGCGTCAACCCGGTACTCTGGCTCTACCGTGGCCTGCCGGGCCGCGGGCCCCAGGTCCTCCGGAGGTACGGAATGCGGACAGGGAGATCGACCGGCCCCCGCTCCCCGGGGGTGCTCCTGCTGACGACGACGGTGGCGATCGCTGCCGTTACGGGCGTGGGCATCGGCTGCACCGGCAAGATCGGCAACGGCTCGGCCGGGACCGGCGGTAGCGGCAGCGGCACCGGCAACACGACCGGGATCGGCAGCACCAGCGGCACCGCCGGCGCCAGCGTCACGGGGGTCGGCGGCGCGGGCAGCAGTCCGGTGATCGCCGGCGAGACCTGCGCCCAGGTCGGCATGGACACCGGGGCGGCGGTGCTTCGCCGCCTCTCCAACCTCGAATACCAGCTGACGCTGCAGGACCTGTTCAAGCTCGCGACGCCGCCGCCCCTCGACGGCATTCCTCCCGACGTCGACCACGAAGGGTTCCGCAGCTACGCCGGGATCCAGACGGTCTCGGCGCAGCACCTGCGCGCGTACATCGACCGGGCGCACGCGCTCGCCAACGATCTGATGGCGGACACGACCCGGCGCACCGCCGTGCTCGGCTGCGAACCGACCGCGTCGGGCTGCCTGCGCGCCTTCGTCGGGCGCTTCGGCAAGCTCGCCTACCGGCGGCCGCTGGAGACCGTGGAGCTGGACAGCGTGGTCAACCGCGCCACCGCGGACGCGCTGGACGCGACCGACCAGTTCCGGTTCGCGATCGAGGTGCTGCTGTCGTCGTCGAACTTCCTCTACCGCGTCGAGATCGGCAACGCCGCCGACGCCATCGCGACGCTGACGCCGACCGAGCTCGCGTCGCGCCTCTCGTTCGCGCTGTGGGGGCGCGGGCCGGACGCGACGCTGCTCGATCAGGCGGCGTCGATGCTGGCGACGCCCGAAGGCCTCACCACGCTGGCGACGACGATGCTGGCGGACAACCGCGCCAGGACCTTCTACGACGCGTTCTTCCGCCAGTGGCTCGGGTTCGAGGGGATGCAGGCGCCGCCGAACCCGCCCGCGGGCTGGACCGACGCGCTGCTGACGGACATGACGCGCGAGACACAACTGGTGCTGGGCGACTTCGCCTGGGGCAGCGGCAGCAATTTCCTGAACGTGCTGACCGCCAACTACACCCGGCCGACGCCGGCGCTGTCGTCGTTCTTCGCGCTCCCGACCGCCGGCGCCGACGGCACCGCCCCGTTCCCGTCGACGCACGTGCGCGCAGGCACCGGCCTGCTCACGCACCCCGCCCTGCTGGCCGCCAAGCGCGACGGCGACCTGATCGCGATGCGCGGCAACTGGCTGCGGCGCACCTTCCTGTGCAAGACGATGACGATCGATCCGGCCGTCGCCGAGATGCTGGGCGAGCTGCTGGTCGGGCTGACACGCGTGGAGATCGTCAAGAAGCGCAACACCGAGGCGTCGTGCAAGGGCTGTCACGCGCTGATCGATCCGCCCGGCATCGGCTTCGTGCGGTTCGATCAGACCGGCCGCTACGACGCCACCATCGACGGCAGCGAATACGGCGTCGCCGCCGCGCTGCCCGACGCGGTGGCCAACCCCGGCTTCAACACGCTGGCCGAGCTGGCGGCCAAGCTGCAGGCGATGCCCGAGGTGTCCGCCTGCCTCGCGACCAAGGTGTTCGTCTACGCGGAGGGACGCGATCCGGTGCGCGCCGACACCTGCGCGCTGGAATCGGCGTCGAAGACGTTCGCCGACAACGGCAACAGCTTCTCGGCGATGCTGCGGGGCCTGGTGGCCAGCTCCAGCTTCCGCACCCGGCGCGCCGCGGGGGTCACACCATGAAGCGTCTGTCACGAAGGACGATCCTGCGCGGCGTCGGCGGGGCGACCCTGGCGCTGCCGTTCCTGGAGGCCATGGCGCCGCGCCGGGCGGCCGCGCAGACCGCGGCGGTGCGGCGGTTCTTCGGGTTCTTCTATCCGTGCGGCACCGATCCGCGGAAGTGGAACCCGGCGGCGGGCCCGCTCAACGCCACCACCGTCTCGGAGTGCCTGCAGGACCTGAAGGGCTTCGCGGCCGAAGGGATCTGGCCGGCCGAGACGGCGCTGCTGTCGGACATCACGGCGGTGATCGGCATCGACCACTCCGGCGTCTGCGTCGACATCCACATGCCGTCGATGTCGCTGTCGGCGCACAAGGGGACGGCGAACAGCTACACGCCGCCGCAGCCGACGCTGGACCAGTTCCTGGCCGACCAGCTGCAGGGGACGGCGCCGTACCGAAACCTGGCGCTGTCGGCGACGCCCAGCACCGACATCGGGCAGGGCAACATCTCGTTCCGCACCGGCGGGCAGATCTCCAGCGTCACGCGCAAACCGGAGGATCTGTTCAAGACGCTGTTCCCGGCGGGCAGCACCATGCCGGGCGGCACCACCGCCGAGGAGCGCGCGCTCCGCCGACAGAAGAGCGTGCTCGACTTCGTGCTGGAGGACGCCAACCGACTGAACGGCAAGCTGGGCGCGGGCGACAAGCAGCGCCTCGGCCACTACCTGCAGGCGATCTCCGAGGTGGAGAAGCAGGTGATCGTGACGACCCCGCCCACCGCCGCCTGCACCGCGCCCACGGCGCCCGCGACGGGCGGCGACTGGCACTCGAAGTCGAAGCTGTTCATCGATCTGGCGGTGCTGGCGATGGCCTGCGACCGGACGCGGATCGTGACGCTCCAGTACAGCGACAGCTGGGGCGTGAACTACAAGGGCTATCCGCTGGGGACCGGATCGGAGGCGCTCAAGGACTGGAGCGATCACTTCATCTCGCACAAGCTCGACGACACCGACCGGGCGACCGACCTCGACGGTCTGCCGCGCGCCGACGCCCAGCGGATCGCTGACGCGCGCGTGGTCATGACGTCGCGCTTCAAGGTCCGCCGCTTCGCCTACCTGGTCAGCGCGCTCAAGCGGACGCCGGGCAGCAACGGCGGCTCGCTGTTCGACGAGACGCTGGCGATGTACGTCTCCGAAAACGGCGACGGCGACAGCCACGGCCGCAAGAACATGCCGATCCTGCTGGCCGGCCACGCGGGCGGCTTCCAGACCGGGCGGGTGGTGGCGGCGACCGACAAGCCGACCGGCGCGCTGCACGCGTCGATCATCAAGCGCATGGGCATCGACGTCTCCAGCTACGGAACGCCGGCCGGCTCGCCGATCGCCGACCTGTAGCCTCTGCGGCTTGCCCTCACGCCTCGAAAATCGGGACCTCCCGTTCGGTGCGATCGGCGAACGGCTCCCCGGCGCCGTCCCGGCCGCGACGGCGGTCGGCCAGCGAGCTGCGCAGCTGCAGCATCGCCTCCGCCAGCCGCGGAAAGTGACGGTGCAACCCGACGGTGATCGTGTCCGATCCGCCGATGCGGACTTCGCGGCGGGGGCGGAGCGCGGCGCGCACGATGGCTGCCGCGACCCGCTCCGGATCGCTCGCGGGCGGCACGACCCGCGTGACGCCGATCGGGGCGCCCTGACGTTTGAGGTCGAAACGGAGCGAGTCGAGCAGGCCTGCGACCCCGCGGTTGGCGGCCGCGGCGGCGACGTGGAGGCAAGGCTCGTGGGCGCGCGGAGCGGGCGACACGTGGATGAGCTGACCACCCCCGTGCCGCTTCATGATCGGGATGGCGGCCAGCGCGGCGTAGGCATGTCCGACGACACCCAGCGAGATGGTCTGGCTGAGCTCGGCGGGCGTCATCTTCTCGAACGGCTCACGGATTGGCATCTCCGTCGCCTGGACCCAGGTATCGAGGCCGCCGAGCTCGCGCTCAGCTGTCTCCGCCACTTCGTGGACGTGGGAGAAGACCCTCGTCTCCGCCACGACCGAGAGAGCGTGTCCGCCGAATCCCCGGATCTCCGCCACCAGCGATTCCAGGCCCCTCGGCCCGCGGGCCGAGACCACGAGACGAGCGCCTGCGCGGGCGAAGGCGAGCGCCGTCGCGCGCCCGATCCGGCTCGACGCCCCCATCACCACGACGATCTGCTCCGCTACCGGTTTGCGCTTCATTTGCCTCGCTACGATCTAACTAGCGTCGGGCCGGATGAAAGGGGCGATGTAGCTGTTTCCCGACAGGACGAGGACCACGCTTTGCAAGCGTGCGGCGGTATTTTCCGGAGTCTCTACTCCTGGACGTGGTCGCGCGGCTCGTAGAAGTAGGCGCGCACCGCGAACAGCAGCGCGCCGGCCCCGCCGATCGCCGTGAACGTCCAGAACGAAGTGAGCGGCGGCAGGCGGGCGCGCGCGATCAGCGACGTGGCCACGTTGCCCAGCGACATCGCCAGCAGCCAGAACCCCATGATCGTCGACTTCATCCGGCGCGGCGCCTGGCTGTAGGCGAACTCGAGCCCGGTGATCGAGACCAGCACCTCGCCCATCGTGATCAGGAAATAGACGATCAACTGCCGCCCGACCCAGACCGTCCCGGGCGGCTGCCGATCGATGTCGGTCTGGATCAGCGCGAGCGCCGCGAACGCCAGTGCCCCCAGCACCAGCCCCGCCGTCATCCGCCGCAGCGGCGTCGGCTCGAAGCCGAGGCGCGCGGCGGTCGGATAGAGGACCTTGCCCGCGAACGGGATCAACAACATCACCAGCGCCGGGTTCGCGGCCTGGAGCTGTTCCGGACGCACCTTGAAACCGGCCCACAAGTAGAGGTCCATCGTCTGCGCCTGCAGGATCAGCGACGAGCCCTTCTGGTCGAACAGCGCCCAGAACACGCTGACCGTGATGAAGACGCTGGTGATGCGCAGGACGGCGATCGGTCCCTCCACGGTCGCCGCGCCGAACCGCGCGCGGGCGGGCGCCCAGAAGCCATCGCGCGGATTGCGCAGCCACCCGCCCATTGCGAACGACACGATCGCCAGGAAACCGTCGTCGGGCGCGAGGCGCTGGCGCCAGCGGAACAGCAGCGCGCCGACAACGATGAATCCGGCCGACAGCGCCAGCATCACCAGCCAGGGCTGGTCTCGCGAGAAGAACAGGTGCCCGATCGCGAGGAAGAAGGCGATCGAGCTCGCCCCGTCGAGCAAGCCCAGGCGTCCGCCCGGGCTGGGCGGGACGTGAATGAAGACGTTGCGCCCCGCCCAGAACACGACGGTCGCCACCACCATCAGCACGCCGGGGATCCCGAAGGCGACGCGGACGCCCAGCACCTCCCGAATCCACGGGATCAGCAGGTAGGCGAAGAAGCTCCCGAAGTTGATGATGAAGTAGAACGCCTGGAAGATGCTGCGCAGTCGGAACCAGTTGCGCTTCCCGAACTGATCGCCGACGTGGGCGGAGACGCACGGCTTGATCCCGCCGGAGCCGATCGCGACCAGCGCGAGACCCATCCAGACGCCCCAGACCGAATGCGCGCCGAGCGCGAGCAAGAAGCTGCCGCAGGCGTAGACGCTCGACAGCCCCAAGATGGTGCGGTACTTGCCCAGCAGGCGGTCCGAGATGACCGCGCCGATCATCGGCAGCGCGAAAACCGCGGCGAGGAACAGGTGGAAATGCTCCTTCGCGGCGGCCTGGGGGGCGGCCCCAAACAACCCGTGCTGGGCGTACAGCACGGCCAGGTACGGCGTCAGAAACGAACGGATCCCGTAAAACGCGAACCGCTCGGCCCCCTCGTTGCCGATGATGTACGGGATTCCGGGCGGCCAGCCGGTGCTCTCCTGATCGGGGGCGCTGCGCGGCGGCACCCCCGATTATTAGCGCGGTTGGCGACCCAGGTGACGAGGGAGGTGGTCCCCGGATACAAAGACGTCATGGGCAACGAGTTCAAGGGACGCGCGGAGCACTCGGCGGAGTGTTTCGGGGAGACGCGCGATCACTGGTGGCATCGCGACTTTCTGCGGCTGATGGCGAAGCGCTGGAAGCTGGAGGCCGTCCGCGACGTGCTGGACGTGGGCTGCGGCCTCGGGCACTGGGGCGTGTTGCTGGCGTCGGTCATGCCCGGCGACGTGCGGGTCACCGGCGTCGAGCGCGAGCCGAGCTGGGTCGAGCAGGCTCGCGCCCGCGCGGCCACCCTCGGGCTCGACGGGCGGTTCTCGTACCAGCGGGGCGAGGCGGAGCGCCTCCCGTTCCCCGACGACTCCTTCGATCTGACGACCTGCCAGACGCTGCTGATCCACCTGCCCGATCCGGCCGCCGCGATCGCCGAGATGCGACGGGTTACCCGGCCGGGCGGGCTGGTCGCCGTCGCGGAGCCGAACAACCTCAGCAGCGCCCTCCTCCTCGATTCCATCTCGAACCGGGCGGGCGTCGACGAGATCATGGACCTGGTGCGCTTCCAGCTCACTTGCGAGCGCGGCAAGGTCGCGCTCGGCGAGGGCGACAACTCGCTGGGCGATCGCGTGCCCGGGCTGTTCGTCGCCCAGGGGCTGGTGGACGTCGAGGCCCATGTCAACGACCGGGCGAACCCGGTCTTCCCGCCGTATGCCGCCGCCGCGCAGCAGGCGTTCGCGGAGGAAGAGCGCGACCGCCTGGCCCGGCGCCTCTGGATCTGGAGCGAGGCCGACACGCGACGCTACTTTCTCGCCAGCGGCGGCGCCGAGGGCGACTTCGCCGCCCACTACGCGCGCGCCCTCGCCTCTCGCGAACGGATCGTTCGCGGCCTGGACGACGGCACCTACCACGGGATCTCCGGCGGCGCCTTCTACCTGGTGGCGGGGCGAAAGAGCCGCGGGCGGGTGTAGACGGTCAGGACTGCGTCGCCAGATGGTGCTCGTGCATCTCGCTGGCCAGCGAGAATGACGGGAACTGGTCGTGGATCAGCAGCGCGTACGCCTCGACGCGCAGGGCGTAGTTGATCACGTCACACGTGAACCGCCACAGGCTGTCGCTGAGCCTGCGCGTGAACGCGATGCTGAACCAGGCGACGATGCTGACGAACAGCTGGACGATGAGCAGGCCGAACAGGACCACCAGGTGCGGAATCAGCATGAACAGGCGCAGCCCGACGGTCTTGCGATCGCGGTGCTCGGGCTCGGCGGGTAGCTCGATCCGGGCGGGATACGGCCCGTCACCGAACGGCGGGTACTCGTCGCGCAGGAACCCCCCGTACGCCAGCACGCGCGTTCGCCAGCCGAGGTAGAGCCGCTTCAACGGTTGCAGGCCCGCGATCGAGCGGCCGGTGAACAGGATCGCGAACCAGTCGAGGAACGCGCACACCAGCGCGACCACCCCGAGCACGCCGGTCCGGAAGCGACCCCAGCCGAAGAGCGGCCCGCCCACCAGGATCGCGTGCGGAATGATGAGGATCGGCCGGAACACCGTTCCCCAGCGGTCCCGCGCGCCCGCCGGATGCTCGACGTGAAACTGTACGAGGTCAACCATGGCGCCCCTCCTCCCTCGATCATCAATGTGGCAACCGCGGGGCGGGCGGGCTCGGCTGGGCACGACATGGTTGTCAGGTTCCTGCCAACCAGGTGATGGGATCTCGGCCGGCGCGCCCGCGATCGTGCGACGCTTCTGGTTCCCCACGCCCGGTTGAGGTGGCACACGGCGCGGGACGCCGTCTATGGCGCGATCTCGCACTCGCCGATGGATCCGAACCTGATGCCCTGCCCGTCGTAAGGCGCGTAGACTCGCGGCGCGAATGGGTTGGTTCACGCGAAAGCCCGCGCAGCCGCTGCCGCCAGACGAGCTGCGCGACGCGCTGTTCGAGGCGGTGCACGCGGGCAACGCCAAGCGTCTGCGGGAGCTCGTGGACGCGCAGCCCGAAACGATCAGTCAGCACTTCCCGGTCTGGAAGAAGGTGCCGGAGGCGCTGCGCGGCGATCCCGAGCGCATGAATCGCTACGCGACGGGCGTGATCGGACTGGCGCACTACTGCGAGCAGCGCGGCGACTCGTCCCTGATGGCGCTGCTGAAGGGGCGCGCGGCCGACAATCCGGTGGTGCGCTGGCAGCAGGTGCTGAGGTCCGCCCAGGAACAGATCGGGGCGGGCCAGCACGCACAGGCCGAACCGCCGCTGCGGGAGAGCCTGGCCGCTGGCCGCCGCCTATCCGGAACGGCCGTCGACACCTACTTGCCGATCACGCTCGGCCTCCTCGGACAGTGCCGCTTTCACCAGGGCGACGCCGACGAGGCCACCACGCTGTTCGAGGAAGCGCTGGCGATCTGCCGCCGGACCGAGGACGTCGAAGGCCAGATCGCGTACCTCACCAGCCTGCACGAGACGCACCGCTGGCTGGGCCACGACAGGCAGGCGATCGATCTCGCCGAGCAGCTGGCCGCACGGTGCGACGCCGCCGGCGATCGCGAAAGAAGCCAGTGGGCCCGCCAGCGCGCCGCTCGCATGCAGGCCGGCGAGCCGCTGGTCAGGGTGGTGGCGGAGATCGACGGGCGGACGCTGGAGCTGGACGAGCTGCCGGCCACGCCGCCGAACGGCAAGGTGCGCTTCCAGTTCGAGCGCAACCGGATCACGCTCGGCGGCGTGACCACGCTGGTCGAGGAGGGATCGCGTCTGGGCAGCGCGGGCGAGAACCAGCGCGCGCTGGCCGCGTTTCAGGCGGCTGCCCTGCTGGATCCCCATGATCCGCAGCCTCCGTACCTGGCCGGCCTGGCGCTCCTGGAGCTCGGTCGCTACGCCGACGCCGTCGAGAGCTACGACACCACCGAGCGGCTCGCGCCCGGGTGGTTTCATTGCCGCGCGGATCGCTGGATGGCGGCGAAGCTGGCCGCCGGGCACGTCACGCACGAGGCGTTCCGGACCGTCCGCGCGCTCGAGGACGGCAACGCGCCGCCCGACGAGAAGGCACGGCTGGCGGCCGCGGCGATCGCGGCGACGCCGGAGCTGCCGGTGCTCTACCTGTTGCGCGCGGAGGCGCTGACGCGGGTTGGATCCGCCGCTGCCGCCGACGTGGTCGCGCGCGCCGGCCTCGATCGCAATCCGGACGCCGACGTGCGCACCCGGCTGCTCGTGACACGGGCGCAGACCGCCCCGTCTCCCGATCGCCGCTCCCTGCTCGAGGAGGCCGTCGCGCTGGACGGCAACCCGACGGCCGCCGCGATGGCGCGCCTGATGCTGCGATTCGAGTCCTAGCCCGAGCTCAGTTCGAGTGGCCGGTCTTGCGCGCGGCCAGGGCGGTGAGCGGAGAGATCGCGTTCCGCAACGCCATGGCCACCTGCTTGGCCGTCTCGATCTCCAGCCAGATCGAGACCGGTCCGACGGACAGGATCACGCCGGCCGCCTCCGGGCAGGCATCGACCTGGACCTCCTGCCGCTCGGTCGTGGGTTCTCGGCGTTTCGCGTCCATGGTCGGGGCCTCCTCTGCTTCAGGCAAACCACTCGAGAACAGAGTCTCGCCGCCCAGCCCGCAGTTCATCAAAAAACAGCGCCCGCGGCCGCAATCAGGCAATCACCGGCGCCGCAGGTATTCGCGTGGCGTCACGCCACGCAGCTTGCGGAAAATGCGGTGGAATTGAGCGTAGCTACCGAACCCGGCGTCGCGCGCGGCCTGGAGCAAGGTCCTGGATCCTTGGTCCAGGAGCGCGTCGACCCGATCCAGCCGGAGTCGATTGCGGTATTCGACCAGCGACATCCCCATCTCCGCCTTGAAGATGCGCGCGAACCAGCCGGCGCTGACCTCGAGGCGACGGGCGATGCGTCCGGCGTCCAGCGCGGTGTCCTCCGCGAGCATTGCGGCGGCGGTCGTCACCAGTCGCCGCATCTTCGTTTCGCCGCTGCCGCCCCGGCCCGCGCCCGGGATGCCGCGCACGGGATCGAGAATCGTCGCCAGCAGCGAACAGAGAATCGCGACGTGCGCCTGCTTGGTCTCGTCGACGGGGACGCCGGAGAGGCCCGCGTCGTTGAACAACATTCCGATGGTCCCGTGCGCCGACACGATCGGTGTGCAGGCCAACCACCCCCGACCGGCGACGCGGGTTTCGACCCCGCGGTGCTCGACCAGCGGGCAGTCGTCGAACACCGTGAAGCGGGCGCCTTCCTCCTTGGCACGACGGAAGGCTTCCCGGTCCGTCTCGCTCAGCGAGTACATGATCTGGTGCTCGTCGACGATCGCACCCCTGAGGTCCGATCCCCAGGTCCCGAGCATCATGTTGCGCGAGCGGTCGAACAGGAAGATCGCGGCACGCGCCAGACCGATCGCCTCGCGGGCGACCTGGACGGAGCGGCGCAGGATCGCATCGGGATCCTCGAGCGCGAGGATCTCATCGAACGCCGACAGCAGGGCCGCAAGCTGCCCCCGGACGCTCCGCTCCACCACCTTGGGTGCGGGCGGATCAGCCCCCGGAACCCCGAGGATCAGAGGCCAATCTACGCGCCGACGGCGGCTCACTGATGATGCAGTCTCGATGGACGTATGTGGTTTCTGTCCCTGCGCAGGGAGCAACAAAAGACCCGATCGCCAGAAATGAGAACCCGAACGGCGAAAATGAGCAAGCCCGCGCGGCGTGAGCTCAGGGCGTCTGGGCGGTCACGGTCACCGGGGTCGACGTCAACCCGCTGGAGGTGGCCGTCACCACGATGCTGCCCGCCGTGCCGGTCGAACGCACGATCGCCAGGACCTTGCCGCTGAACGCCTTGCGGCTGGTGCCCTTGTACGACGTCGTATCGATCGGGTTGCCGTTGTCCAGGCCGACCAGCTGGCCGGGACCGGAGACCGAGAAGCTCACGGAGTTTTCCGCGTTGGGCACGATGGCGCCGTTGGCGTCCTGGATGTCGCCGGTGACGAACACCAGGTCCTTGCCGTCGGCGCGGATCGTCGTCCGGTCGGCCGACAGCGCCACGCGCGTGGCGGCCCCGGCGGTCCGCACCTGATCCGTGGCAGCGACGGTGCCGCCCGCGCCCACCTTGCAGTCCGCGCGCAGCGTTCCGGTCGCCCACGGCACGCTCCATTCGAGGCGCAGGGTGGTCGACGTCATCGCCTTCGAACCCTGCGAGGTGTTGTTCAGGAACAGCTCGACGCTGTCGCAGTTGGTGTAGACGAAGACGGTGATGTTCGTGCCGCTGCTCCAGTTCCAATGGGGCAGCACGTGGACCATCGGCGCGGTCGTCCAGCGGCTCTTGTAGAAGTAGTAGACGTCCTTCGGGAACCCGGCGGTGTCGATGGCGCCGTAATACGAGCTCTTGGACGGCCACGACGAATAAGGCGTCGGCTCGCCGATGTAGTCGAACCCCGCCCAGATGAACGAACCGGCGACGAAGGCGCGGGAGTTGTCATAGTTGTACGAGACCTGCGCGCTCTCGCCGAAGCCGGCCGTCTCGTTGTCGTAAGACGAGCACTGCCGGTCCGCCATCGACATCGAGGTCGCCTTGGTGACCGTGCCCGCGGGCGTGTGGTAGATGCCGCGGCTGCGCACGGCCGCCGAGATCTCGGTGCCCAGCAGCTTCCAGGTCGGGTGAGCGGAATGGTCGGCGTCGTAGTCGCCGGCGTAGGGCGCGTAGTTGTAGCCGACGACGTCCAGCAGGTTGGCGACGTTGCGGTCGTCGCCTTCGCTGACGTGCGGGCCGCCCATCTTGTTGGACGCCCAGGTCAGCGGACGCGTCGCGTCCAGCGCGAGGACCCAGTTCTTGAGATTCGTGGCGGTCGCGATGGTGGAGCCGCCGACCTCGTTGCCGATGCTCCAGAGGATGACGCTGGGGTGGTTGCGGTCGCGCCTGACCATGGCCTGGATGTCCCGCTGCGCCCAGGCCGTGAAGGAGCTGCCGTAATCGTTCGTGGTCTTGTGCTGCTCCCAGGTGTCGAACGCCTCATCCAGCACCAGGACGCCGAGACGGTCGGTGATCTCGAGGAACTCGGGCGCCGGCGGGTTGTGGGAGGTGCGGATGGCGTTCACGCCCATGCTCTTCAGAATCTCGACCTGGCGTTCGATGGCCCGATAGTTGACGGCGGAGCCGAGCGCGCCGAGGTCGTGGTGCATGTTGACCCCGCGCAGCTTCATGGTCTGCCCGTTCAGGGAGAAGCCCGTGTTCGCGTGGAACGCCACGGTTCGAAATCCGAGCGGCGTCAGGTAGGTGTCCACGACCGTGCCGCCGACTTTGACCTCGACCCTCACCTGATAGACGTTGGGCGCGGTCAGCGACCAGAGCTGCGGGGACGCGACGGTCAGGCTCTGGCTGATCGCGGACGTCGCGTTCGCAGCGACGCTGGTGCTCGCGCTGTCACCCGACGTCGCGACCGCGCCGCCCGGCGCGAGGATCGTCGTCGTCACCGTGACGGCGGCGGCCGCCGCCGACTGATTCTGCACCTCGGTGCTGACCGAAACCGTGGCCGATCCGGTCGAGACCGAGGGCGTCGAGACGAAGACGCCGTTGTAGGGGACGTGAACCGGATTGAGCTTGGTCAGCCAGACGTTGCGGTAGATGCCGCTGCCCGAGTACCAGCGGCTGTTCGGCTGGTTGTTGTTCACGCGAACGGCGATGACGTTGTTGCCGCCGAACGTGATGTTGGGCGTGAGGTCGTATTCGAAGCTGGTGTAGCCGTACGGGCGCGTCCCCAGCGACGTGCCGTTGATCCAGACCTCGCTGTTCATGTAGACGCCGTCGAACTCGATCAGGATCCGCTGGCCGCTGGACGCCTGGTCGACCGTGAAGGACTTGCGGTACCAGCCGACGCCGCCGTCGAGGTAACCGTTGTTCGATCCGCCCGGCGAATTCTGGTTGAAGGCGAGCTCGATGCTCCAGTCGTGCGGCAGATCCTTGGTGGTCCAGGCGGAATCGTTGAACGTGGTCGCCTGCGCGCCGGTGACGTCGCCGCGATTGAACTTCCAGCCGCTGTTGAGGCTCTGCCCCCGCAAGCCGTTGTGCGCCGGCGCCAGACCGGAGGCGGGCGATATGCCACCCGTTCCGCCGGAGCCGCTGCCGCCGGTTCCCGCGGCGCCGCCACGACCACCGGCGCCCGATGCGCCGGCCCCCGCGCCGCCGCCCGCCCCAGTCGACCCCGCCGCGCCACCGCGTCCGCCCGTGCCGACGGCGCCGGCGGTGCCGCCGGAACCCGAGGCGCTGCCGCCGGCGCCGGTTCCCACATCGCCGGCGGCGCCGCCGCTGCCCGCGCCCGCGGCGCCGCTGCTGCCGGCTCCCCCCGCCTGATCGCCGCCCGCGCCGCCGGGGCCGGTCGAACCGCCGTTGTTGCCGGTCCCCGCGGAACCGGTGACGCCCGCGCTACCGCTCGTGCCGCCGGCGCCGGGCGTGCCCGGCGATCCGCCGCCGCACGACGCCGCCCAGCAACCCGTTGTGGCCACGCATACCGACAACCATCGTCCTGCCTTCGTCATCTCGATCGACCGCTTACTGCAGCGTGGGGGTGGTCCAGGTGATCCACCGCGTCAGGCTCGTGTTGTAGGGGCTCTTGGCGATGTTCGTGTTCGCGTTCGGCATGGCCGCCAGGAACTTGTCGACGAACGCCTGGACGTCCGCGGTGATGTTGCTCGGGAAGGAGCAGTGCGTTCCGGTCGCGTTCTGGACCCAGCCGATCCGGTCGGGAACACCGAGCGCCTTGTAGACCTCGGTGGCCGCCTTCATCGACACGTAGCCGGCCTCGCTGCCCAGCCGATCGATGCTGGTGTTCGCGATCGTCAGAATCGCGCGCGGCGCCACCAGCGCCACCAGTTCGTGCATGTCGACCGGCAGCTTGGGGGCGTCGGGGTTCCTGAACTGCTTGAGGTTGGTGGCGTACCAGGCCGTGCCTTGCGCCTCTTGCAGATCCTCTGTTCCGGTCTGCGTCGCCATCACCCGCCACGACGCTTCCCCGCCGCCGCCCGACTCCTGAGGAATGGTGAGCGCGATGCGCTCGTCGAAGGCCCCGGCGTAGAGCGCCATCTTGCCCTGGAAGGAACAGCCGGTCACCGCGATCCGCTTCAGGTCGATGTTGTGGCCGGTCGTCTTGTACAAGCCGTCGATCAGGCGGCTGACGCCCCACGCCCATTCGATCATCGCGCCCGCGTTCGTGTCGGGGTACATCGTGAAGTAGGTTCCCGCGCCGCGTGTCACGTTTATTGAATTGGGCACCTGCGTCGAGCTGTTGAACGACATCGTCGCGACCCCGCGACCGGTGAAGATGCTGGCGGGCAGACTGCCCGTCGGCGTGTTCATCCCGATGACGACCGGGAAGGGCCCGGTCCCGCTGGGCTTGGTGATCGTGGAGGTCAGCGTGATCGACGCTCCGTTCTGCGTCGAGACGACGGAGAGGTTGTTACCCGACAGGGTGGCGGTCAGCGTGCTCGGAGGCGCTCCCTTCGGCCCAGATACCCAGTGCTGCATCGGCCCCATGATGTCGGCGCGCCGGCATCGCCACTGGTCCTTTGTGCTGATCCGGGTGCCGTTGCTCATCAAGAACGGGTCGGGCAGGTTCGCGACCATCGGGAGCGCGCTGAACGCGGGCTGCGCGGGCGGCGCGGGGCAGTCCGCGCCCGTGTTCTCCTTGTCGTAGGAGGGCGGCAGCGCCCCGCCGGTCGAGCTCCCACCGGCGCCGGTGCTGCCGCCGGTACCCGCTGCGCTCCCGCCCACGCCCCCGGTTCCCACGCTGCCACCGGCGCCGCCTCGGCCCGCCGCGCTGCCTCCGGCGCCGGCGGTTCCGACGCTGCCGCCGCGGCCCGCCGCGCCGCCGCCGACGCCAGCCGTTCCGACGCTACCGCCGCTGCCGCCCGTCCCGGCGGTTGCCCCACCCCTGCCGGCCGAGCTGCCGCCGGCGCCGCCAGCGGTGTTGCCGGTCGAGCCGCCCGTCCCGGCGGTGCCGGCGCCGCCACCGGTGCCCGCGCTGCCGGACGTTCCGGCCGTGGCGCTGGCGCCGCCCGTGCCAGTCCCGGTCCCACCCGATCCCGCCGTCCCCACCGGCGATCCCCCGGTGCCACCTGGGTCCGATCCCTCGGGAGAACACGCCGAGAGGACCGTGAAAGCAGAGAGCACCACCACCAGGGAACGCGGCGACGTTTTCATCGAACACTAATGCCCGACGCGGTCGCGAAACAAAGGCACCGGCGCACGCCGAACGGTTCGCCGACGGTTACGGGATGGGGTTAACCCATCAATTTGAGTCGGGGTTTGGCGCTCAGGGCGCCTTGGACACGCGGTGGGTGACGTACCGGATCCTGACCGGCACGTTGGACTCGAACGTCGCGGCGATGACGACCTGAAAGCCGGGCGGGGCTTCGCCCGACGGCGGAATGACGCGAGACATGATCTCCTGGACGCGCGCCGGGCTGGTCACCGCCTCGGCGAGCGCCCACATGAGCTCGGCCGCGGAGCTGCTCAGGATCATCATCCGGCGCCCCGGCTGGGGACCGGGGAGAACGGTGATGAGGCCGTACTTCTCACCCGCGCCGTGCGTCGCGGCCATGCGGTAGAGCGCCGGCTCGCCGGGCAGCGGGCGAAGATTGCGGATGGCAGCCCCGTGCTCGGTCTCGACGAAGTCTTTCCCTTCCAGCGAGTAGCGAATGCTCGGGTTCAGGTTCGGCTTGCCGAGGAAGATGATGTTGCTGTTCCAGATGTCCTCCCAGCCGAGCGAGTTCGAGTGCTTGAGGCCGACCTCCCGACCGAGGAGGCGCCCGAGCAAGAACGCGGCATGGACCGCGCCGTAGTCGGCGTAGTCGAAGCGCTCCTGCAGATCCGGGGCGGGCATGCGTTCCTGGAAAGCCTGCAGCGCCTTTGATTTGGAGGCCTCCGCCGGCTGATTGGTCAGGTAGTCCCGGACCACGAGCCCCGTCGCCGGCGCGAAGAAGAAGAGGCGCGTCTCGAAGGCGATCAGCAGGGGCGCGTCGTTGACGAGAAAGGGTTTCCAAAGCGCCACCATCTCGCGCGTCGCGAACTCGCCGCGAAGGCCCTTCACGGACGCGGCCTGCCGGTTCAGCGCCTTGACGAAGAACAACGACAACACGACGACGAGCGCGGCCCCTGTAGCGACCACCACGCGGCGACGCTTCGTGACGGCGGCCAGCTTGGACGACCATTGCTCGGGCGCGGGGGTGGCGGCGTCAGCGACCACCGGTGCCTGCGCGATCGGAAGCGCTTTCTCCCGCCGCGCGAAGCGCGGGATGTACGCCCCCTTTTCGATCTCGATCTGAATGGGGTCCTCCGAACCCTCTGACTCGTAATAGGTCCGGAGCTTGTTGCGCAGCTCGTAGGCCCGGCTCCGGACGCTGGAGTCCTCGCCGGGCGAGTAGCCCTCCTTGCGCCCCAGCACCGAGACGCCCAGCGCATATTCGTTCAGTTGATTCGCGCGCCCCTCGAGCTCGGCCTCACAGACGTAGCGGAGGAAGGCGCGCAGCTGATCGGAGCGGCTGAAGGTGCGGCTCTCGAGGACGCGCGCCAGGGCCTGGCGCTTCTCGTCGTCCGCGACCACAACGGGCGTCATCTCGGGACGATGTTACCAGTCGACGCTGCTGGATAGCCGCAAACCCGCGCTCTGCGCGGGAGCGGCTAGCGCACGCTGCCGAAGAAGTCGTACGCCGCCTTCATGGCGAAACACGGGACCCCGTGGCTGGTCCCGCTGTACTGGGGATCGTTGTGCGAGCACCAGATCGTCGGCACCGAGCAGCCGTCGTAGATGATGCAGCCCGGGTTCACCGTCGTGCCGCTGCTCGAGCACCCCGCGACCTGGGAATAGGGCATCGACGTCGTCATGCACATGTTCGCGGTCCGGAACCGGGCCACGACGTCGGCGCCGTCGCTCATGCGCACCGAATCGTTCTTTCCCTGGATGTACATGACCGGGATCGGGACGACGATGGCGCCGTAGTTCGACGAGGCGACCGGCGCGACCGCCTTGAACTTCATGTGCGCGGCGGCGTCGCTGTGGGTCAGGATCTGCGTGATCATCTGCGCGCCGGAGCTGTGCCCGGTCGCGAACACGCGGCTCGTGTCGATGCAGTAGTTCGCCATCAGGTCGTCGTAGGCCTTGTAGACCTTGGGGGTCAGGTCCGTGTTGTAGACCCATTCGTTGCCCGCGCTCTTCGGGAACGCGCGGACGTAGTTCGTGGCGAAGTCCGTGTTGTTGGTGAGGCCCTCGATCTGATCGATCGGATTGCCCGCCGCGTGAAATCCCATCAGCAACGGGAACGGCTTGATCCCGTCATAGCTGGCCGGGAAGTCGTAGATGTGGTCGTTCGCGACCGTCACCTTGCCGCCCGACGGGCGCGGGGTCATCTTCGCGCAGCCAGCGCTCGGCACGGGGACGGTGGAACCGCCGCCGCCCGAACCGCCGGCGCCCGTAGATCCGCTACTGCCGCCGCGCGCGCCGCCGCCACCCTGCCCCGCCGCCGCGCCGCCGCGGCCCGCCGTCGAGCCCGCGGACCCGCCCGTGCCGCCCGCCGCGCCACCGCCGGTCGAGCCACCGCTGCCACCGCTGCCGCCGACACCGCCCGCGCCACCGGCCCCGCCCGACTGTCCGCCCGCTCCGGTCGTTCCCGCGCTGCTCCCGCCGGCGCCGTTCCCGCCCGCGCCATTGCCACCATCGCCGCCGCGCCCTGCCGCGCTGGTTCCCGCGGTGCCGCTGCCACCCGTTCCCGCCGTCCCCGTGGTGCCGCCGGCGTCCGACCCCGCCGAACCGGGGCTGCCGTGCTCTTCACTCGCGGCGCAGCCGACCGCTGCAACGAACAGCAAGCCGAATGACAAACGCGTCCTGGCGTCCTGGCGTTTCATTTTCAGCGGCGTCATGGCGTCCTGGCGTTTCATTTATCCTAGACCTTCATCCCGGCGATCTCGCCCGTGCCGGTGCCCACGCCGAAGTTCACGGCCGCGGTGCTCTTGTCGCGGACGGCGGCGGTGATGAGGGTGTTCCAGAGCTTGTTGTTGGTGGTGTTGGAGCCGGCGTCGATGTACTCGCCCTGCTTCAGATAGCCGCCGCCGTTGCCCCAGATGATGTGCGGCACGTTGCGCGCGCTGTGGCTGGGCCCGTCGGAGATGTGCGTCAGCCACGTGACCATCGCCTTGTCCTGCAGGCCGCGCGCCTTGAACTGGTCCAGACCGTAGAGCAGCGTCCCCATCCGCAGCTTGTCGACCTCCGAGTGCGCCAGCTCCGCGGTCGGGTTGTTCCCGGTCGCACCGTCCGACTGAATGCGGTGGGACAGCTGGTGGAACGTCCAGCCGAGGCTGGCGTTCGACGGGACGCTGTATTTCGTCCCGTCGGTGCCGTCGCCCCACTGCAGTGTGCCGACGCGGTTGTAGTTGCACGCGAACGCCAGCGCCACCAGCTCCATGTGCAGCTTCACGACGTCCTCGATCACGATGCCGTCGTTCTTGAACGCGAGCCCACTCTTCAGCGCGTCGAGCTTCGTGGTCGACAGGCCGGTCCTGGTGCAGGTAGCGCCCATCGTCCCCATCGTGACCTCGACGTCGCGGATGCTGTCGAAATGCTGCTTGCACCGCAGCTTGTCGGCGCTGCTCAGGGCCGAGCTGTTCATCAGGCTGTTCAGCTCCGCACGCACCAGATCGTTGACGCTCCTGCGGGTGGCGGAGAGCTCCGCGGCGACCGGATCCGTCGTCGGGGTGCCGGTTGGGGTCATCGTCGTCAGACCGACGATCTTCGAGTACAGCGTATACGGGTTGAGGTCGGCCGCGCGCACCTGGCCCGCGCCGGCGGCCTTGAACGAGATCCGTTCGGCGATGTAGCTCTTCCCACCCGCGTACAGCGTCATGGGATCGGCGGCGTTCGCGTTGACCGCCTTGGCGATCACCACGTCGGCGGACGGATCGCCTGCGTACGCGGACGGGCCGCTCGACCCCGGAACGACGGCGGTGATCGACTGGCAGAGCCCCTCCGCGTGCCCGCAGCTCTTCGGCCCGCCTTGCGGGAAGTTGATGTTCTTGATGAACAGGAGATTTGCCGCGTGCGGCGCGAGGACGCTGACCGCCTTGTCCGTGGCGGCGGAGAGGTTCGCCGTGGTAAGCGGGCCGGTGGCGGTCGGGAAGAACTTGCTGCCGACGACGCCGCACGAGCCGACGATGGTGAAGCTGAAGACGGGCGGCGCGCTCTGCGCCCACGCCGACCGTTCCGGCAACCCCTCCAGGAATGGCAGGCCGATCGCGACGGTGCCCGCGCCGCGGAGGAAAGCGCGGCGGTTGATCCGGTTCCGCCGCACCGCTTCGGGCGAGGTCCGGTATCCCTCGAGGGCGCCCGTGCGCTCGTTGACGATCGGGTGAATCACATCTTCGGGCGTGCGCTTCACGGGGTGCCTCCGACGTGGGTGCGGAACGCGTTGTTCCTTACGAGGTCGATGACCAGCTGCTTGATCGAACCGGTGGACGCCATGCTGGACGACGTCAGAGCGGTGAGCATCGGCATGTCGCTCGCGACGACGTCGCGCTGGAGCGCGAAGCTGGCCAGCTTCTTCGCGTAGCAGGTGTGGGCCTGCGGGGAATCGGCGAGGGCTTGCATGAGTTCCGCGGCGCCGGTCCACGTCTTGGTCGTGCCGTCGGCGAAGCTGTAGCTGCCGCTCGCGTCGATCGTCAGGCCTCCGTTCTCGGTGTCCCGCCACTGGCCCATGCCGTCGAAGTGCTCGAAGGCGAAGCCGAGCGGGTTGATCATCTCGTTGTGGCAGCTCTGGCCGCACCCGGCGGTCAGCGTGTCGATCCGCTGCCGATTCGTCTGCCCGGCCATCAGCGGCGGGATCGGGGGGATGACCGCGGCCGGCGGCCCGAGCTGCGCGCAGAGCACGTCGAGGTTCATGCTCACGCCCCGCAGGATCGAGGAGGGCTCGTCGTTGTGTGCGTACAGCGTGAGGAACGGGAGCTGCGAGAAGTAGCCGACGCGCTGTGCGCCCAGGTCGCGCTCGACGTAGCCGCTCGCGGGCGCCGACATTCCGTAGAGCGGCGCCGTGTTGACGCCGACGTAGCCGGTGGTGCTGGTCAAGATCTGCTTCACGCCCAGGCCTTGCTTGAAGATCCTGTCGAAGAACAGGTACGAGACGTCCTCGAGCTCGGTGTTCAGCGCCGGCTTGTACGTGGGGGTGTTGATCTTGCTGATCAGGTCGTAGCGCGCGAAGTGGAGCAGCTCGCCGTGGAACTGCCGCATCACGGCGGTCGCGGTGTCCTCGCCCAGCATCGTCGTCGCCAGCGTCGCCGCGGCGTCGGCGGTGGTGAGCCCGGCAGCCGAATCGAGCAACGCGTCACTGGGCGTCGTCCCGCGCAGCCACAGCGACAGCTTCGCCGCCACCTCATAACCGGACAGCGCCGCGCCGTTGGCGCCCATCTCGGTCCGGAACAGGAAATGCGGCGACTGGAGCAGCGCCCGGATCACCAGCGACGCCCCCTTCAGGAACGCGCTGCGCGTGCCCATCAGCGACGCGCCCGTGTTGTAGAGCGACATATAGGTCGATGTCTCGGCGGCGGTCAACGGCCGGCGGTAGGCGCGGCGCCCCAGCGTCGAGATCAGGCCCGCCGCGTCGGTGCCGCTGTAGGCGGGCCGGAGCGCGGCGTCAGTCGCGGTCACCTGCGCCGCCAGCGTCTCGGCGGCCGCCTGGAAGTCCGACCACGCGCGCTGGGTCACGTCCAGCACCAGCTCGTTGTTCGAGAAGTCGGTTGTCCCGGTGACCGCGGCCTGGAAGTTCGCCTCCAGACCAGACGCCGCCGGGAGCTTGAGGACGTCCTGCACCGCCCGCGCCCACTGCGCGTTGGTCAGGCGCACCAGACGGTAATACTGAGGCGAGCCGGACAGATCGATCGGGTGGGCGGTCCCGCTGGTACCCGCGGTTCCCGTCGGGTCCGCCCCCGCCGCCCCGGCGGCTCCGACCGCGCCCGCGCTGCCCGGGGTTCCGCTGTTGCCGGTGCCGCTGGAGCCGGTGCCCGCGGAGCCGGATCCGGTGCTGTTCCCGGCCCCCGACCCCGAACCGGCCGTCCCCGACGGGAGCTCACCGATCTGCCCCGTGCATCCTGCGGCGATTCCAACCGCAAGGATTGCCGCGTACGCGCGAACGGCCGTGCTTTTCATGTGGCTCCCGTCGTAGCTGGTGGCCCCGATCGCCCGCCCGCGCCTCGTGACTGGGTCGACTCCGCCTATCCGATTCCCGGACCACCGGCGCCGGATCACGCGATCGGCACGTCCCCGACAGAAAATGCAAAAGAAGCCGGATCTGAGAAACGCGATGGAGAAATGCGAGGCCCCGACGGGAGATCTCCGTGTGGGAGAGCAACCGACAGCCGCCCACTTATCTCATTTCTGACGTTTTCTCATTTCCTGACGAGCGCCGGCGGCGATCGCGACGGGCGACCCGACCCAGGTAGGCGCGCGGCGTCGTTCCGCGCAGCGCCTGGAACACGCGATGGAACTGCGCGTAGCTTCCGAAACCAGCTTCGAGCGCTGCTTCGAGCATGCTGCTGCCCCCGCCGTCCATGATCTTGACGAAGCGCTCCAGGCGGAGCTGATTCCGATACCGCACCAGCGAAACGCCCATCTCGCCCTTGAACACCCGGGCGAAGCGGCTCGGGCTGACGAGCAGGTTGGCCGCGAGATCGGAGGCCGACAGCGTCGGATCGTCGGAGAGGATCCGGGCCGCCTTGGTGACCGCCGGATGGGGGGCCTCCAGCCCCGAAACGAAGCTCTTGCCGCGCGACCGTGGCATCTCGGTCAGCAGCATCCCGAGCATCGCGCACAGCAAGGCGGCGTTCTCCTGCTTGTGCGCGTCCACCCGCGCGCGGGTGAGCCCGGCGTCATTGTAGAGCGCGCCGAGCGGTCCGCGCGGCGAGCAGATCGGCGTACACACGGACCAGCCCCGCCCCACGACCCGCGTGGTCTTCGGACCGTTCTCGATGATCGGGCAGTTCTCGACGACGGTCCACAGCGCCTCGCCGGACGTCGCCTGCGCGAACGCCCGGCGGCCGCCGTCGTCGAGGCGAAACATCGCGCTGTGCTCGTCGACCACGTTGCGACGGAGGTCCGTGCCCCAGGTCCCCAGCATCAGATCCAGCCGATCGTCGTAGAAGTAGACGCCGGCGCGGACCAGACCCACCACCCCCAGCGCCAGCTCGACGGCGCGCTTGGCCAGGTCGTCGGGGTGTCGCGCCCGGAACAGCGGCGCGAGCGCGCGGAGCAACGCCACCCCCTCCGATCGAGCGGGGACGCGCTTCCACACCGGCGTGACCGCGTCGGGGCCGACGATCACCGGCCAGTCGATGCGACGTCGAGACCGCAACATCTCGACATTCTTGCCCGGACGCGCGCGGAAGGGAACCTGCGACGAAAATGCGAGATCTGGACGCAGAAATGAGACGTTCGTGCCCGGCGCGATCGAAAGTTGAACCATCCCTTTGGGCCCCGAGACTCATACGGGGCTGACGATGTCGTACCGGTCTTTGACGTGGACGTGCGCGGGTGTCTGCGCGGCGCTGGCGGCGCCCTCGTGCGCCAAGGACCCGGTCTACGGCGCGACCGGAACGGCCGGCACGGGTGGAACGACCGGCACGGTGGCGGTGGACGCCGGACTGCCTTCGTCCTTCAGGTGGACGTCGACCGGTCCGCTCATCACCGCGAAGCAGGACGCGACCCACCCGATCGTCTCGGTGAAGGATCCGTCCGTCGTCTTCGTCGACGGGCGCTGGCACGTGTTCGCGACCACGGCCAGCACGGCGGGCAGCTGGAGCGTCGTCTATCTGACCTTCACCGACTGGTCCCAGGCCGATGCGGCGCCGCTGTATTACCTCGACAACAGTCCGCCGGGCCTGCGCGGCTACCACGCGGCGCCGCAGGTGTTCTATTTCGCGCCGCAGTCGAAGTGGTACCTGATCTTCCAGTCGGGCCAGCCGCAGTACTCGACCAACGACGACATCAGCAAGCCGGAGGCGTGGACCCAGCCGGTCAACTTCTACGCCGGCGATCCGCCGGGCTACACCGCGAACCGGGGCAACGGGGGCTGGCTCGACTTCTTCGTCATCTGCGACGACGCCAACTGCCACCTCTTCTTCACCGATGACGACGGCGAGATGTTCCGCAGCCAGACGGCGCTGGGCGACTTCCCCGGCGGCTTCGGGGACGCGACCGTCGCGATCCAGGGCGTCAAGGAGACCGTGTTCGAGGGGAGCATGACCTACCGCCTCAAGGGCAGAAACGCGTATCTGACGCTCGTCGAGGCGTTCGGCCCGACGGGAAATCGCTTCTTTCGATCGTTCGTGTCGTCTAGCCTCGACGGCGTGTGGACGCCGTTTGCCGCCGACTGGACCAACCCGTTCGCGGGCAAGCCGAACGTGACCTTCGCCGACGGCGTCGCCTGGACGAACGACATCAGCCACGGCGAGCTGATTCGCGCTGGCTACGATCAGAAGCTGGAGCTCGACCCGACAAACCTGCAGTTCCTCTATCAGGGCGCGGATCCCACGATGACCAACATCGAGTACTCGCAGATTCCCTGGAAGCTGGCGCTGCTCACCCAGACACCGTGAGGAACATGAGATACCCGTGCCTGTTGTTCTGCATCTTCACCCTCACCGGGGCGGCCTGCGCCGATTCGCCAGCCAGGAATGACGGCGGCGGCGCCACCGGCGGCACGGGTGGCACGGGCGGCGGGGGCGGCCCACCCGGTCCTTCCGGGCTGCCGATCCCGCCCGGCGCGGACAACGTACCGCGGCCGTCTGGTACGCCCGGCAACCTGAAGGTGCTCAACTGGGGCGGCTTCAAATCCGCCGTCACCTACACGCTCGACGACGCACAGCCTTCCCAGATCGAACACTACGCCGAGCTGCAGGCGACGGGGGTCCGCATGACGTTCTACATCACCAGCGGAAGCGGTACGGGGAGTGCTGGCTTCGATGGAACGTTCTCGCAGGCCGTCGACGACGGGCACGAGATGGGCAACCACACGGTGCACCACTGCCACTCCGATCTGAGCGGATGCAGCAACGGCTCGGCGACCAGCCTCGACGCCGAGATCGACGACTGCAACAGCTACATCACCGGCCACTTCGGTCAGAGCGCGGTGTGGACGGCGGCCAGCCCATTCGGCGACACCGGCTACGACACCCCGGACATGACGCGCTTCTTCCTCAACCGCGGTGTCGGGAGCGGCACCATCGCCGCCAACGACAACTCGGACCCATTCAACCTGCCTTGCCACGCCGCGACCGACGGCGAGACCGCCGCCAGCTTCAACACGGCGATCGACGGCGCCCAGACCGCGGGGCGATGGCTGATCTTCCTGATTCACACGATCGCGCCAACGGCGGCGAACTGGTACGCGCCGATCGACATCTCCGTGATCAGCGACAGCGTCGCGCACGCGAAATCGCTGGGCGACGTCTGGATCGATTCGGCGGTCAACGTCGGCGCCTACTGGCGCGCGCAGAAGGTGGTGTCGGCGACGACGCCGGCGGCGGCGGGCGCCGGCCAGACGTGGACGTGGACGCTGCCCGCGCATTTTCCGCCGGGCAAATACCTGCGGATCACCGTCGACGGCGGCACGCCGTCGCAGAACGGCGCCCCGCTGTCGTGGGATGGGCACGGCTACTACGAGATCTCGCTGGACGCGGGATCGCTGACGCTGTCACCATGACCACCATTCGACAAATCGCCGCCGTCACGGCGCTCGTTGCGCTCGTGGGCTGCGCCAGCGATCCCAACTACGGCGGCGACGGCGATGCCCCGGACAGCGGCAGCCCCCCGATCGACGGCAACAATCCGTCGCAGCCCCCGGCCGGCGTCGTCGCGGCGGGTGTGCGCTGGCTTGGTCGGGTGGACACCACGTCGACCCCCGACCAGCCCCGCTTCGCCTGGTCGGGCAGCGGGTTCGTGGCGCGCTTCTCCGGGACGTCGCTGACCGCGCAGCTCTCGGTCACGGGTTCGGCGCAGATCTTCAAGGTGGTGATCGACGACGTGCCGCAGGCGCCGTTCACCGCCGCCTCCGGGACAGGGATGTTTCCGCTGGCCGCCGGACTGTCGGCCGGGACGCACACGGTCGAAGTCCACCGGCAAACGGAGGGACCGCAGGGCGAGACGCGGCTGATGGGCCTCACCGTCGGCGACGGCGCGCTGATGGATCCGCCCGCCGGAGCGGGCCGCCTCATCGAGGTGATCGGCGACTCGATCTCCTGCGGCTACGGCAACCTCGGCACGCTCGCCGACACGGAGTGCTTCACCACCGAGAGCCACTGGGACACCTACGAATCGATCGCGGCGCGCGCGCTCGGCGCCGAGGTCAGCACGATCGCCGCGTCGGGCCGCGGCATCATCCGGAACTACGGCGGCGACACCGGTGACACGATGCCGAAGATCTACGAGCGGACCATCACGAACCTGGCGGGTCGCAACTGGGATTTCCACGTCGAGCCGCAGGTGGTGGTGATCAACCTCGGGACCAACGACATCAGCAACGGCAAGGGCGATCCCGGCACGGCTTTCCGCGACACGTACACCGCCCTGCTCGCGACCATCCGCGGCTATTATCCGCACTCGTTCATCGTCTGCATCATCGCGCCGCTGCTCAACGGCGGTGACCTCGCCACGATCAGCGGGCACATCAAGGCCGCCGTCGACGCCCGCAACGCCGCCGGCGACGCGAACGTCGAATTCTTCAACCAGATCCCGGCGCAGACGTCAGACAAGTACGCCTGCCAGTACCACCCGAACGTCGCCGAAAACATGCTGATGGCCGACCTGCTGGTCGGCGAGCTCAAAGGCAAGCTCGGCTGGTAGATCGTCGGACCCCTCTCCCTAACCCTCTCCCCGCTTCGCGGGGCGAGGGGATCGGAGGGTTCGTGGAGCAAAAAAATTAGCTTGCCTTGCGCGCGCGCCGCGGCGGCGCCTTGCCCTTCGGCTTCTCGACCTCGTCGAGGCAACGCCCCCAGCGTTCGATGGCCGTGGCGACGTCGGCGAAGCCCTGGCCCGCGCCGGTCAGCGCGTAGGTCACGCGCACGGGAGGACCGGGCTCGACGGTGCGGACGACGAGGCCCGAGCGCTCGAGCTCCTTGAGCCGCGCCGAAAGGATCTTGTCTCCCGGGCCCCGGGCCGCTGCCGACAGCGCGCTGAACCGCAGCGGGCCCGCCTGCAGGACGTTCAGGATCAGCGCGTTCCACGGACGGCCGAGCACCTCGACCGCCGCCTGAAACGCCCGGCACTGAGAATCGACCCCCTTCATGTCGTTCATTATGGCGTCAGAACTTTCCAAAGGAAAGTAGCTTGACACTCGCCAGGTGGTGCACCATGTTCACTATCAACAAGATAGTAACAACCCAGTGGAGAGCAGAGGGAGCGACGAACATGATGCCCGCGCGCAGTGTTTCCAGGATCGAGACGGCCCCGCCACCGGCGCCGGGCTTCATCGGCGCCGGCCACACGGCGGTCGAGGTGGTGGGCAGGGGAGAGCTGTCCGACCGGGACCCGTTCGTCTTCCTGATCGACGACCGCCTCGACATCCCGGAGCGCCGGGTCATCGGCGGCCCACACCCGCACGCCGGTATCGAGACCGTCACCTTCATCCTCGAAGGTTCGTTACACGATCGCGACGAGGGCCAG
>Ga0111538_10001987_pt1 | contig 28699 bp, 27 predicted proteins | sample SoiMethybrSBSTD1_FD_79669 | JGI IMG/M metagenome (GOLD analysis project Ga0111538, IMG submission 79669) | Bulk soil microbial communities from a Populus tree surrounding site in Tennessee, USA - Soil MetaG P. TD hybrid SBSTD1 (version 2)... | ecosystem: Environmental > Terrestrial > Soil >... | reverse complement strand
GATGACCGCCGTCCTGCTGACGTGGGGGATGCTCGCCGGCCCCGGATTCATCGTGGTGCAACGGCTGACCCTCCTCGTGCTCGGCCTCGCACCGGTGGCGTTCCTCATCGGCCTGCTCGACACCCACCTGGGCCGCGCCGGCGTCGGCAACCTCTTCGTCCGCCTGCGCGACAACCCGGGCGACCTGCGCGTTGTGCTCGCGGGGACGCTGCGTGACCCGTCGCTGACCCTGCTGTACTGGCTGCCCCAGTACGCCACGTGGGCCGACGAGGACGGCCAGCCGGCCGACCTGCCGGCCGACAGGGACGGTGACCGCGCGGCGACGGTCATCGAGCACCGCGGCGCCCCGCTGGCGGCCCTGGTCCACGACCCGTCGCTGCGTGAGGAGCCCGCGCTGCTCGACGCGGTGACCGCCGCCGCGGCGATCGCGCTGGAGAACGGGCGGCTGCAGGCCGAGCTGCGGGCGCACGTCGAGGAGTTGCGGGGCAGCCGGGCCCGCGTGCTGGCGGCCGGCCAACGGGAGCGGCAGCGGCTGGAGCGCAACCTGCACGACGGCGCCCAGCAGCGGCTCATCGCGCTGTCGCTGGACCTGGGCCTGCTGGAGAGCCGGCTCGGGTCCGACCCGGACGCGCGGGCGGCGCTGGCGAAGGCGAAGCAGGAGATCGCCCAGTCGCTGGACGAGCTGCGCGACGTCGCCCGCGGGCTGCACCCGGCCGTCCTCAGTGGACACGGGCTCGCGGTCGCGGTCGAGTCGGTCATCGCCCGCGCGCCGGTCCCGGTCCGGCTGAGCATCGAACTCGACGGTCGGCTACCGGAGTCCGTGGAGGTGGCCGCGTACTACGTGGTGTGCGAGAGCCTGGCGAACGTGGGCAAGCACGCCAAGGCCTCACTGACCACAGTGGACATTCAGCGCGACGGTGACGCGCTCGTCGTCGAGGTCGTCGACGACGGGATCGGCGGTGCCGACACCGAGCGCGGCACCGGCCTGCGCGGGTTGGCCGACCGGGTCGAGGCGCTCGGCGGCCGGCTGCGGGTGTGGACGCCGGCGGGCAAGGGCACTCGGGTGAGAGCGGAGATTCCATGCGGGTAGCGATAGTCGAGGACAGCGTGCTGCTGCGGGAGGGCCTTACCCGCCTGCTGACCGACGGTGGATTCGAGGTGACGGCGCGCTGCGGCACCGCCGACGAGCTGCGCCGGGAACTGCTCGTCCAGTTGCCGGACGTGGTGATCTGCGACATCCGGTTGCCGCCCACCCACACCGACGAGGGACTGCTCGCCGCCCTGGAGATCCGGGCGAAGTACCCGTCGGTGGCGGTGCTGGTGCTCTCCCAGTACGTGGAGCCCGGGCTCGCGATGAAGCTGCTGGCCGACTCCGCGGACGGCGTCGGCTACCTGTTGAAGGACCGCATCAGCGACGTCCCCGAGTTCCTGGCTGCCGTGCAGCGGGTGGCGCGCGGCGGCTCGGCCGTCGACCCGACGATCGTCTCGACGCTGCTGTCCAGGCGCCGCCTCGACGATCCGCTGCAACGGCTCACCCCGCGGGAGCGGGAGGTGCTGGAGCTGATGGCCAGCGGGCACTCCAACCAGGGCATCGCCGACCGCCTGGTGATCACGCTGCGTGCGGTGGAGAAGTATGTCTCCACGGTGTTCGACAAGCTCGGCATCCCGTCGACGTCGAGCCAGAGCAGGCGGGTGCTCGCCGTCCTGTTGTATCTGCGGACCTGAACGGAAAGTCACCAGAAACCCGCCTTACGGCGAGCCGCCGCCGGTGTCAGTGTCGAAGGATGAAGAGTCGCGTCATCCAGGACGAGCCGGAGCGCCCCGACCGCGCGGTGCCCGGCCAGCCGTCGCCCGAACCGCCACAACCGGGCCGGATGCCGACGCGTGCAGTGCTCGTCTTGATGCTCGCCGTGGTCGTGCTCCTCGCCGTGCTGGCGGTGGTTTTCGCGCTGCTGTGATCCTCGCTGCTGTGATCTTCGCGCCGCTGTGATGAAGCGTTCGATGCCGGATCGATGAACGGCCCACCCCAGGATGTGCTCACTACACGTGAGCACAACCGGGAGGGTGTGTGTACCTGGACGACGCCGTCGTCACCGGCCGCGCGTTGGTCCGCTCCGCCTGCAGCGTGCTCGACGAGTACGTGCTCCACTACGGCGCGGCACCGGTTCCCGACGGCGGCCTGGAGGATCCCGGTCCGCTCGTGCTCGCCGCGCTCCTCGCGGGGATCTCCGGAGTGCCGGCCGCACGCGGTGCCGCGGCACGCCTGTGGGCGAACCGGTCCCGCTACCCGGGGCCGTACGTGCTCGGCCTCTTCGACGGCGGCCTCGCCGGTCACCTGCTGGCGCTGGCCACCGCCGCCGATGCCGCCGGTTCACTGCGCGGGTCGCGCCCGCTGACGCTGCGGCGGTTGGCGGACCGCAACCGCGACCGGGTCGCGGCGGCCGCGTCCATCGTGCCATAGCGGCGGGATCACGGCGGGTGGCCGGACTACGACCTGATCTCGGGCCCGGCCGGCACCCTGCTGTCGCTCGCCGTCGAACCGCCCTGCCCGGCCGACGAGTGCGTGCCCGTCGTGGAGCGGCTGATCGCGCTCTGCGACGCCGACGACCTGGGCCGGCTGCGGGTAGGGGAGTACCGCGACGACCCCGTGCGCGGATTCAACTACGGACGGGTCAACACCGGCGTCGGCAACGGGGTTTCCGGGGTCGCGCTGGCCCTCGTCGCGGCGGCCGACATCGGCGCCCTGCCCGGTTCCGGGCGGGCCGCCCTGCGCCGGATCGGCCGGTGGCTGATCGCACAGTCCTTCGTGGACGGACGTGGCATGCGCACCTGGGCGCCCGTCGGGCGGGACGACCCACCGGTCGCGGCCGACGGGGTGGGCACCGCCCGGATCCGCGGCGCGTCGTGCCGGCAGGCGTGGTGCCACGGAACTCCGGGCATCGCGTGGACGCTGTGGGAGATCGCCCGCGTGCTGGGCGACGCGACGCTCCGGGGGGTGGCTGTCGAGGCGGCGGCGTCGTTTATCGCCGCTTTCGACGGTGATTTCCACCTCGCCGGCCACTACCCGGACAAGGTCGGCATCTGTCACGGCGCCGCCGGTCTGATGCTGCTCTTCGACGCGTTCCACCGGCACGCGGACCTGCCCGGTGCCCGCGCGCTCAGCGAGTTCTGTGCCGCGTTCCTGGTCGCCCGGCTGGACCGGGTCGTTGCGGGGACCGGAACCGATCACACCCTGTTGACCGGCTCGACCGGAGCGCTCGCCGCGCTGCTGACCCACGGGCACGACGGCAACCGGTCGTGGCTGCGCGCACTCGGACTCCGTTGAGAAAGGAGGACGAGTGTATTCGAGCAAGTCGTTGTCGATTCGGCCAAAACTTCGGCCGCGCATGACTAATGGAAACTTCACGACGTGCTAAGTCTCGCGGCGGTCGTCTCCTCGATCGGGCCTGAACCGGTACGGTACTTTTCGTGGCGGTGGGGCGATTAACGATCGCTAAGGGGGAGATTAGATGACCCGGAGTAACATCGAGCAATCGTCAATGATCGATTCGACCGGGTCGAACTGTGTTTCCTTCGGCATTCTCGGGCCGCTCGAGGCGACGGTCGGCGGGCAGCGGCTGGTGATCGGGGGACCGCGACCGAGCGTATTGCTCGCGGTGCTGCTGGCCAACGCACCCCGACTGGTCGCTGTCGACCACCTCATCGACGCGATCTGGGACGATCTGCCGCCCGACACCGCGCGCCGCCAGATCCAGAACATCGTCTCCGCGCTGCGGCGCACGTTCGCCGACGCCGGTGCGCGCGAGCCGATCATCCACGCCGACGGGCCGAGCTACTGCGTGCGGCCGGCCGCCGGCACGCTCGACGCCGAGACCTTCGCGGCCGAGGTGGCCGCCGCTAGCCGGCTCGCCAGGGACGGCGACGCCGAGACGGCCGCCGCCCGGCTCGCCGCCGCGCTCGAGCTGTGGCGCGGGCCGGCGCTGCTCGGCCTGTCCGGGCGCATCGTGGCGGCGGCCGCCGCGAAGCTGAACGAGCAGCGCCTCGCGGCGATCGAGCAGCGCTTCGCGCTCGAGCTCGAGTTGGGCCGCCACCACGAGGTGATCGGCGAGCTGTCGGACATGGTGACCGCGCACCCGCTGCGCGAGCGGCTCGTCGGCCACCTGCTGGTGGCGCTGTCCCGGGCCGGTCGGCAGGCCGAGGCCGTGCGGGCGTACCAACGCCTGCGCAAGGAACTGGCCGACGAGTTGGGGATCGACCCGGGCGCGGCGGTCCAGCAGATCTACGCGTCGATCCTGGCGAACGAGCCAGCGGACATGGCCCCGTCGGGCGCCGGGCGCTCGTCGGGGTCGGTGCCGCCGGCGGCGCCTTCCCCGTCGGCAGCATCTTCGCCGACGCAGGCCGCGCGGTCCGCGGCCGGCCCGGTCCCCGCGCAGCTGCCGGCCGACGTCACCGGCTTCACCGGACGCGCCGACCAGCTCGCGGCCCTCGACGCGGCGACCGCCGAGCCGGCCCGCGCGCTGGTCGTGGCCGCGATCGCCGGGATGGCGGGGATCGGCAAGACCGCGCTGGCCGTGCACTGGGCGCACCGCGTGCGGGACCGCTTCCCGGACGGCCAGCTGTTCGTCAACCTCGGCGGCCACGGCCCGGGCGCCGCCCTGGAAGCCGGCCGCGTGCTCGCCCGGTTCCTGCACGCGCTCGGCGTGCCCGCCGGCCGCGTGCCCGCCGACCCGGAAGCGGCCGCCGCGCTGTACCGCAGCACGCTGGCCGGGCGGCGGCTGCTCGTCGTGCTCGACAACGCCCGCGACGCCGACCAGGTGCTCCCGTTGCTGCCCGGCGAGCCCGGCTGTGTGGTGCTGGTGACCAGCCGCGACCAGCTCGGCGGCCTGGCCACCGCCGTCGGCGCGCGGATGCTGACCCTCGACGTCGTGTCCGCCGGCGAGGCCCGCGACATCCTCGCGCGGCGGATCGGCGCCGCCCGGGTCGACGACGACGGCGCCGCCGTCGAGCGGATCCTGGCCCGGTGCGCCCGGCTGCCGCTGGCGCTGGCGATCGTCGGGGCGCGGGCCGCGGTGCGTCCGGGGTTCAGCCTCAGCGCCGTCGCCGACGAGCTGACCGACGCGCAGGACCGGCTCGGCGCCTTCGACGCCGGCGCGCCGGCGGCCGATCTGCGCGCCGTGCTCTCGTGGTCGTACCAGCGCCTCGACCCGCCGAGCGCCCGGCTGTTCCGGCTGCTCGGCCTGCACGCCGGGCCGGACATCGACGCGGTGGCGGCGGCGAGCCTCGCCGGCGTCGAGGTGAAGCAGGTCCGCCGGACGCTCGCCGACCTCGCCCGCGTGCACCTGCTCGCCGAGCCGGCGCCGGGCCGGTTCCAGCTGCACGACCTCGTGCACGCGTACGCCGCGGAACTGGGCGGCGAAGACCCGGCGGAAGACCGGCGCGCGGCACTGCGGCGGCTGCTCGACCACTACATGCACTCGGCCGTCGCCGCCGACCGGCACGTCGACCCCAGCCGGCCCCCGCAGACCGACCCGCCGCCCGCCGAGGGCGCGCTCGTCGTCGACTTTCCGGACGCCGCGGCGTCGTCGGCCTGGTTCACCGCGGAGCGCCTGGTGCTGATCGCCGCCGTCGACGTCGCCTGGGCGCACGGGTTCGACAGGCACGTGTGGCGGATCGCCCGCGCCCTCGCCCCGTACCTGGACGCCAGCGGCCACTGGCAGGAGGCAATTCCCGTCCAGCAGGCGGGGCTCGCGGCCGCGCGTCGGTCCGGCGACCGGGTCGGCGAGGCGACGCTGCACCGCGCGATCGCGATGACGTTCACGCGGGTCGGGCGGTTCGACGAGGCGGTGCACCACCACCGCGAGGCGGTGCGGGTGTACCGGGAGATCGGCGACCGCACCGGGGAGGCGTACGCGCACCTCAACACCGGTGGCGTGTTCGAGGCGCAGGGCCGCTTCCGCGACGCCGCCGGGCACGTGCACGCCGCTCTGTCGTTGTTCGAGGAACTCGACGACGGTCGCGCGGCCGGCTTCGCGTACAGCGGGCTCGCGCACCTGCACGCCGAACTCGGCGAGCACGAGCAGGCGCTCGCCTACTGCGAGGAGGCGCTCGACCCGCGTCGCGAGGTCGGCGACATCGTGCGCGCCGCCGTTCTTGACAGCCGGGGCCAGGCGCTGCACCACCTCGGCGAGTACGCCCGGGCGGTCGAGAGCTTCGAGGAGTCGATCGGGTCGCTGCGGGCGTTCCGGCAGTGGGTGTACGTGGCCAAGGTGCTTGCCCACCTCGGCGAGGCGCATCTCGACGCCGGCGACCGGGACGCCTGCCGGGCCGCCTGGCTGGCGGCGGCGGAGACCTACGACCGGCTCAGCGACGCCAAGCCGGCCGCCGACGAGGTGCGGGAGTGGCTGGCGCACCTCGATCGTGGCGTGCCCTCCGTTACATAACATACTTCTATAACTCGGTGATATAAATGCCGGTGTGGCCCGAACCGTGACGGAAGCCGACGCCGGAATCAGTGAAACCGCCGCGCAACTCGCGGCCGTGGTCGAGCGGCTGGTCGAGGTGCTGCGCCGGCTCAACTCGCGCGACGGCCTGAGCCTCACCGCCGCGTCCACGCTGCGTCGCCTGGACCGCGGCGGCGCCCGGCGGCTCACCGACCTGGCGGCGGCGGAGGGCGTCACCCAGCCGGCGATGACGCAACTGGTGTCGCGGCTGGAACGCGAGGGGCTGGTGAGCCGCGGCGGCGATCCGGCCGACGGTCGCGTCGTCGTGGTCCGCGTCACCGCCCCCGGCCGGGCCCTGGTCCGCAGGCGCCGGGCGGCCCGGGTCCGCGCGCTGTCCGGCGTCCTCAAGGAGTTGCCACTGGCCGACCGCGTGGCGCTGGCGGCGGCCGCGCCGGCGCTGGACCGGCTCGCCGACCTTGTCGCGGAGCGCTGACCCGTGCTGTCGGCCGAGCATCCGCACTACAAGTGGGTCGCGCTGTCGAACACGACGCTCGGGCAGTTGCTGGCCACTGTCAACGCGTCGATCGTGTTGATCTCGCTGCCGGCCATCTTCAACGGCGTGCGCGTGAACCCGCTCGAGCCGGCGAACGTCGGCTACCTGCTGTGGATGCTGATGGGCTACCTGCTGGTGACCGCGGTGTTCGTGGTGACGCTGGGCCGCCTCGGCGACATGTACGGCCGGGTGCGCATCTACAACGCCGGGTTCGCGCTGTTCACGATCACGTCGGTGGTGCTCTCGCTGGACCCGTTCCACGGCTCCGGTGGTGTGCTGTGGCTGATCGGGTGGCGGGTGCTCCAGGCCGTCGGCGGCGCCATGTTGATGGCGAACTCGGCGGCGATCATCACCGACGCGTTCCCGGTGGCCCAACGCGGCATGGCGCTCGGCGTGAACATGGTCGCCGCGGTCGCCGGCATGTTCATCGGTCTCGTGCTCGGCGGCGTGCTGGCCGAGTGGAACTGGCGCTCGGTGTTCTGGGTGAATGTCCCGCTCGGCATCCTCGGAACCATCTGGGCATACCGGTCCCTGCACGACACCGGCGTGCGGCGGCCGGCGCGGATCGACTGGTGGGGCAACGTCACGTTCGGCGTCGGGCTCACCGTGCTGCTCGTCGCGATCACGTACGGCATCCAGCCCTACGGCGGCCACACCCAGGGCTGGACCAACCCGTGGGTGCTCGGTGGGCTGATCGGCGGCGCGGCGCTGCTCGCGGTGTTCGGCCTCATCGAGGCACGGGTCGCCGAACCGATGTTCCCGCTCGAACTGTTCCGCAACGGGGAGTTCGTGCGCGGCAATGCGGCGAGCCTGCTCGCGTCGATCTCCCGCGGCGGGCTGCAGTTCATGATCATCATCTGGCTGCAGGGCATCTGGCTGCCGCTGCACGGCTACCGGTACGAGCAGACGCCGCTGTGGGCCGGCATCTACCTGCTGCCGCTCACCGTCGGGTTCCTCGTCGCCGGTCCGATCGCCGGCCACCTCTCCGACAGGTACGGAGCCCGGTCGTTCGCCGCCGGCGGGCTGCTGGTGATGGCCGGGTCGTTCGCCGGCCTCCTGCTGATCCCCAGCGACTTCCACTACGGGGTGTTCGCGGCGCTGATCTTCGTCAACGGGCTGGGCGGCGGGCTGTTCGTGGCGCCCAACACCGCCCTGATCATGTCGAGCGTGCCGGCGCACCTGCGCGGCGCCGCCTCCGGCATGCGGGCGACGTTCCAGAACGCCGGCCAGGTGCTGTCGATCGGCGTGTTCTTCTCGCTGATGGTCGCCGGTCTGGCCAGTTCCATGCCGCAGACGCTCACCAGCGGCCTCACCGCGCAGGGCGTGCCCCTCGACACGGCGAGTCGGGTGGCCGAACTGCCGCCCGTCGGCACCCTGTTCGCCGCGTTCCTGGGCTACAACCCGATCCGGGAACTGCTCGGCGACGACGTGCTGAACAAGCTCCCGGCCGCCAACGAGCAGGCCCTGACCGGCCAGCAGTTCTTCCCGAACCTGATCTCCGGCCCGTTCCACGACGGCCTGGTCATCGTGTTCTGGATGGCGATCGCCCTGTCCGTTGTGGGCGCCGTCGCATCACTGCTACCCGATCGCGCCCGCCGGCGCGCCCCCGACGAGCCTTCCCGCGATCTTGGACGTCTGGTACCGCTGGAGCAGTAGCAGACGTCCAAGATCGCTCGAGGATCAGGCCTCCTCGGCGACCGCGTCCTCGGCCAGCAGGGCGAGGCCGATGCCAAGCATCCAGGAGTCCTTCGCGAGCCCGTTGCCGGCCTGGGTCGGCCAGATGCTGCCCGGTTTGCGCATCCCCGGCGTCCGGAAGTACATGGTCAACAGGCCGGCGGAGAACGCGGTCAGCGCGGCGCCGGCCACGCCGGCCGGCACGAGCGGCGTGAGCAGCAGCGCCCCGGTTGCGATCTCGGCGGTGGAGAGCAGGCGCGCGAACCGGGCCGGGGGCAGCCGCTTGAGGAACGGGAACGCGTTGGCCGCCATGCCCTGCATGCCGGCCGCGTGCTCCTCGTCGATGCGCCACTTGCCCAGGCCCGAGTGGAGGATGTAGCCGCCGGTCACCAGGCGGGTCGGTAGCTGACGGGCCAATTTCGACAGTCGCATCGACTGTCCCTACCCCCAGTGGCGGCCGGCTATCCTCGACGGCATGACTGGCATCGTCTGGAAGGGGGCCGCGAACCCCGTCAAGGCATGACCGGCACGTGGGTACGGACCCGTTCCGAACTGCGGGCGCAGCGCCGTCGCCGCCCGCACCGGTGCTGGAACCATCTGTTGGCCGCCCCGTTGTGGCCGAAGTACGACGTCAATCTCGGCACGCTGTTGCGCACCTGCGACGCCGTCGGCGCGTGCCTCGTCGTCCCGCGCAAGCCCTGGATCGAGGCCGCGCTGGCCAAGGGCAACACGCTGCGGCAGCCGTCGTGCGTGCACCGGGTGCCGCGCCCGCTCGACTGGCTCGCCGCGCAGCGTGCCGGCGGCACCGCCGTGGTCGGCGTCGAACTCGCCGACGACGCCGTGCGCCTCGGCGACCTGCCGGCCGCCCGCAAGCGCACGATCGTGGTGCTCGGCAACGAGGGCGAGGGCATTCCCGCCGACGCGCTGCCGCTGCTCGACACCGTCGTCGAGATCCCGATGGTGGGCACCGGCCTCTCGCTGAACGTCGCGGTCGCCGGCTCGCTCGTGCTCTACAAGCTCGCCGGGCTGCTGTGAACCGCCCGTATCGGCGCCGGCAACAGCGCCGCGACCGCCGGACCCACCACGCGGCGCAGCCGGTAGATCAGCTCGAAGTCCGTGTCGGGATCGAGCGCCCGGATCCGGTCCCGCAGCCGGTTACGCATGGCGATACGGTGGCCGACATGAACGTCAACGACAAGGTTGCCCTGGTCACTGGTGGGGCGTCCGGGCTCGGCCAGGCCACGGCGCGCCGGCTCGCCGCCGACGGCGCGAAGGTCGTCATCGTGGATCTGCCCTCGTCCAACGGCAAGGCCGTCGCCGACGAACTGGACGGCGTGTTCGCCCCGGCCGACGTGCGTGACGAGGAGCAGGTGCGGGCCGCGGTCGACACCGCCGGCGGGTTGGGCCCGCTCGCCGTCACGGTGAACTGCGCCGGCATCGGCAACGCGTTCCGGGTGGTCGCCAAGGACGGCACGCCGTTCCCGTTGAACGAGTTCACCCGGGTCATCGAGATCAACCTGATCGGAACGTTCAACGTGCTGCGGCTCGCCGCCGCGCACATGATCGCGAACACCCCCGTCGACGGCGAGGAGCGCGGCGTCATCGTCAATACCGCCTCGGTGGCCGCGTACGAGGGACAGATCGGGCAGGCGGCGTACTCCGCGTCGAAGGGCGGCGTGGTCGGGCTGACCCTGCCGGTGGCCCGCGACCTGGCCCAGCACAAGATCCGGGTGAACACGATCGCGCCCGGCCTGTTCCTCACGCCGCTGTTCGAGGCGCTGCCGGAGGACGCGATCGCCTCGCTGGGCGCGCAGGTGCCGCACCCGAACCGCCTCGGCGACCCCACCGAGTTCGGCTCGTTGGTGTCGCACATCGTGGCGAATCCGATGCTCAACGGCGAGACGATCCGCCTCGACGGCGCGATCCGGATGGCCCCGCGCTAGGGTCAGCGCCAACTCCAGGCCGCCGGTGTCTTCGCGGGGCGGTTCAGCGTCAGCACGGCGACGCCGTCGGCGGGCCGGTCCACGAGCACCAGATCATCGGTCCCGGCCGCAACGCTAGCCGTGCGACAGTTGATCCGTGCGGATCGGGATCCTCGGCCCCGTTGAGGTCACCGTCGACGGGGGCACGTGCGAGGTCAGCGGCGCCCGGCTGCGGGCGTTGCTGACCCGGCTGGCGCTCGACGCCGGCCGCTGGGTGTCGGTCGACGCGCTCGCCGACGCGCTGTGGGGCGACGCGCTGCCGGCCGACCGGGCCAACGCCGTCCAGTCGCTGGTGTCCCGGCTGCGCCGTGCGGTCCCGGGCGTCCCGGTGACCAGCGGCCCCGGCGGCTACCAGCTCGACCTGCCCGCCGACGCGATCGACGCGCACCGGTTCGAGCGGCTCGCCGCGTCCGGCCGGCAGTCGCTGGCCGACGGTCATCCGCACGCCGCCGCCGAGACGCTCGGCGAGGCGCTGGCGCTGTGGCGCGGGGCGGCGCTCGCCGACCTGGCGGGGCCCGGCACCGGCGCCGCCGGGATCGCGGGAACCGCCGCCATGGCCGCCGTCGCCCGGCTGGAGGAGCTGCGCCTGGCCGCCACCGAGGACCGCGTCGAGGCCGAACTGCGCACCGGGCCGTCGGCTGCGCTCGTCGCGGAGCTGGAGGAGCTTGCGGCGGCCAACCCGCTGCGCGAGCGGCTGTGCGGCCTGCGCCTGGAGGCGCTCGCGGCCACCGGCCGTCCGGCGCAGGCGCTCGCCGCCTACGAGGAGTTCCGCCGCCGGTTGGCCGACGAGCTGGGCGCCGACCCGTCGCCCGAGCTCAAGGCGACCCACCTCGCCGTGCTGCGCGGCACGCCGGTGGCCCCGCCGCCCCGCCCGGGCTCCCGGCGGGGGAACCTGCGCGCCGCCTTGACCAGCTTCGTCGGCCGCGACGACGAGCTCGAACGGGTCATCAAGCAGCTCGGGGAGAGCCGGCTCGTCACCCTCGTCGGTCCGGGTGGCGCCGGCAAGACCCGGCTGGCGAGCGTCGCCGCCGCGCGCCTTTCGGCCGGCACCGACGGCGGCGCGTGGCTGGTCGAGCTGGCACCGGTCACCGATCCGGCCGCGGTGCCACGGGCGATCCTGGACACGCTGAGCCGCGGCATGGAAGTCAAGGCCGCCTGGCTCGCCGAGGTCGGCCCGTCGCGGGACACCATCGGCCGGCTCGTCGAGCTGCTCGCCCCGGCCGACGCGCTGCTGGTCATGGACAACTGCGAGCATCTGGTCGATGCCGCCGCCCGGGTCGTCGACGACCTGCTGGCCCGTTGCCCGCGGCTGCGCGTGCTCGCGACGTCGCGGGAGCCGCTGGCCGTCTACGGCGAGGTGCTCTGCCCCGTCCCCCCGTTGCGCCTGCCCGCCGCGGACGCCGAACCGGGCGGGCTGCCGGGGCCGACCTCACGGTCGGCCTACGCCCTGACCTTCCCGTCGGTCCAGCTGCTCGCGGACCGCGCGGCCGCCGTGCGGCCGGGCTTCGCCGTGACGGACGCCAACGTGCGCGCCGTCGTCGAGATCTGCCGACGGCTCGACGGGCTGCCACTGGCGATCGAGCTGGCCGCGGCGCGCCTGCGAACGCTCTCGCCGCAGCAGGTCGCGGACCGGCTCGACGACCGGTTCCGGCTGCTCACCGGCGGCAGCCGCACGGCGATGCCGCGGCACCGGACGCTGCGCGCCGTCGTCGCGTGGAGCTGGGACCTGCTGTCCGCCGACGAGCAGCGGCTCACGGAGTGGCTGTCGGTGTTCGCCGCGACGGTCACCGCCGAAAGCGCGACGGGCGTGGCCGGGCCGGACGCCGGCGACCTGCTCGACGCGCTCGTGGACAAGTCGCTGCTGCAGGTGGCCGGCGACGGCCGGTACCGGATGCTCGAGACGATCCGGGAGTTCGGCCTGGAGCGGCTCGCCGAGGCCGGCGCCGTCGCCGAGGCCCGGGCCGCGCACGCCGCATACTTTCTGCGCCTCGTCGAGACCGCCGACCCGTACCTGCGCACGGCCGAGCAGCTGCCGTGGCTGCGCCTGCTCGACGCCGAACGGGACAACATCTACGGCGCGCTGCAGTTCGCGTGCGACTCCGGCGATGCCGACACCGCCCTGCGCATCGCGGCCGGCCTGCTCATGCCGTTGTCGATCAAGGGCGACTACGAGCAGTCGGCGACGCTGTTCGCCCGCGCCGCCGCGGTGCCGGGCCCCGCACCGGAGAACGCCCGCGCGATCGTCCGGGGGATGGCGATGCTGGGCGAGGTGTTCTCGGGCGGTCGGCCGCCGGACGACGACGAGCTTGCCGCCATGCTGGCCGCCGTCCGCGCGACCGACCTGCACGCCAGCCCGTACGTCGCCCTCATCGAGCCGATCACCACGCTGTTCACCGACAACACCGCGGCGGGGCTCGCCGCCGTGGAGCGCGGCCTGGCGCATCCGGATCCGTGGACCCGCGCCATGCTGCTCGTGATGCGCGGACAGATCGAGGAGAACGACGGCGATGCCGACGGCATGCTGCGCGACCTGACCGCGGCGTCCGGGCTGCTGCGCGAGATCGGGGAGCGCTGGGGGCTCGCGATGTGCCTGAGCGCGCTCGCCGACGCGCTGACCAAGCGCGGCGACTTCGAGGCCGCGACCGGCGTGCTGGAGGAGTCGCTCGCCCTGAGCAAGGAGATCAACGCCGACGACGACGTCTGGTACCAGCGCATGTGGCTCGCGATGACGCGGTCCAGCCGCGGCGACGTGGCCGGCGCCCGCGCCGAGCTGGCCCAGTTCGTCGCCGAGCTGACCGGACCGCGCGACGGCCGGGCGGCGGCGTGGGCGCTGTACCTGCTCGGCGAGCTCGCCCGGTGCGGCGGCGATCCGGACGAGGCGCTCGCGCTCTACGCCGCCTCGCAGGCTCGGCAGGACGCGGCGCCGATGGTGGCGCCGCAGTTCAGGGCGCTGGTGCGGGCCGGGGAGGCGTACGCGATGCTGGCCAAGGGCGACCTGGCGGCCGCGCGCCGGCTCGCCGACGAGGCGGTTCGCCACGGTATCGCCGGGCGCGACATGCCGGTCACCGCCACGACGGCCGTCGCGCAGGCCGCGCTGCGCGTGGCCGGAGGCGACGCGGTGAGCGCGGCCGAGACGCTGGGGGCCGCCGACTCGCTGCGCGGCCACGTGGACAAGTCGAACGTCGACGCCGAGCGCCTCGCCGCGCGGCTGCGGGAGGCGCTCGGCGACGCCGAGTACGAGGCGGCCTACGGCCGGGGCTGGACGATGAACCGGGCCGACGCGCTGGCGCTCGTCGACCCGGATCAATGACCTTCGGTCAGGCGCGGCGGCGGTAGGCCCGCACCGCGAGCGGGGCGAAGACCGCCACGATCCCGGCCGACCACAGCAGTGTGTGGATCACGGGGGAGGCGACCGGCCCGCCGATCATGAGTCCGCGGGCGGCCTCCATCACGTCGGTCACCGGGTTGATCTCCACCCAGGACTGCAGCCAGCCCGGCATGGTGTCGGTCGGGGCCATCATGTTCGTGCCGAAGGTCAGCGGGAACATGATGAGGAACGCGGTGCCCTGCACGGCGCCCGGCTCCCGCATGAGCAGGCCCACGAGCACGAAGATCCACGTTATCGCGAACGCGAACGTCATCGTGAGCAGGCAGGCCGCGAGCAGCGACACCGGGTTGGTCTCGATCCGGAAGCCGATCGCGTAGCCGAACGACAGCAGCACCACGATCGAGACGACGAACCGGATCATGTCGCCGAGCACCGACCCGATCAGCGGCGCGGACCGGCCGATCGGCAGGCTGCGGAACCTGTCGAAGACGCCCTTCTTGATGTCGGTGTTCAGGCTTACACCGGTGGCCAGCGCGGCGAACGCGACGGTCTGCACCATGATCGCGGGCAGCAGGAACTGTAGGTACTCGTGCCGCGACCCGGAGATCGCGCCGCCCAGCAGGTACACGAACAGGACCACGAAGATCACCGGCTGGAGCGTCACGTCGAGCAGTTGCTCGGGCGTCCGGATCGTCTTGATGAGGCTGCGCCGGGCCAGCGAGATGCTGTGCCGCAGCAGCCGGAACGACCGGCCCGGCGGTGCGCTCGCGTGGCGTGGGGTCTTTTCGACCGGCGACGGGGCCTGCTGGGATTCGGCGAGCGTGGTCATGCGGCGACCTCCTGGGTCTCGCGGTCGGCGTCGTGCCGGCCGGTCAGGGTGAAGAAGACCTCGTCGAGGCTGGGCAGGCGCAGCGCCAGTTCGGTGACGCCGATGCGCTCCTCGGACAGGCGGCGGACCACGGCGGTGAACGCGGCGTCGCCGTCGACGGGCACGGTGAGCACGCCCGGCCGGGGCGACTCGGGTTCGGCTCCGGACACCGCGGCCAGCACGCTCGCGGCGTCGCCGATCCGGTCCGTGTCGGTCGGGCGCACCACGATCGTCTGCGACCCGGCGACGCGCTTGAGCTGGGCCGGGGTGCCGTGCGCGATGACCCGGCCGTGGTCGATGACGGAGATCTCGTCGGCGAGGGCGTCGGCCTCCTCGAGATACTGCGTGGTCAGCAGCACCGTGGCGCCCTCGGTGACGAGGGAGCGCACGACGCCCCACATGTCCTCGCGCTTGGCCGGGTCCAGGCCGGTCGTCGGCTCGTCCAGGTAGACGACGTCCGGCCGGCCGACGAGGCTCGCCGCGAGGTCCAGGCGCCGGCGCATACCGCCCGAGTAGGTCTTCGCCGGCCGGTTGGCGGCCTCGGTGAGGTCGAACCAGGCGAGCAGTTCGGCGGCCCGGGCCCGGGCGTCGCGACGGCGCAGATCGAGCAGCTCACCGATCAGCATCAGATTCTGGGTGCCGGTCAGGTCCTCGTCGACCGACGCGTACTGGCCGGTCAGCCCGATGAGGCGGCGCACCTTGGCCGCGTCGCGGACGACGTCGTGGCCGCCCACCGTCGCGGTGCCGGCATCCGGGCGGAGCAGCGTCGCCAGGATGCGCACGGCCGTTGTCTTGCCGGCGCCGTTGGGGCCGAGTACCCCGAGCACGGAACCGGTGGGTGCGGCGAGGTCGATCCCGGCCAGCGCGGTGGTGGTACCGAACCGCTTGACCAGGCCCTCGGCATGGAATGCGTAGCTCATGACCACGACGGTGACCGGTGCCGCTGGCACGGCGCGCACATCCCGCTGTCAGGGCCGCTGTCAGGGCCGCTGTCACGTCGCTGCCGCGCCGCGGGGTGACTGATCACGAATCCCGCCGGCCGCCCGGACGGATCTCGCTAGCGTCGGCGCGTCGTCGTTGGGACGACCGATCTGAACGGAGAAAGAGCATGTCGGTGATCGTGATCCTGCGCATCCCGGGGAACCCCGCGAACCTGGAAAGCTACGCCGCCGGGCCGGGCGGCGACGTCATGCGGCGCGTCGCCGAGGCGGGGAAGGCGGCCGGCGCCATCAGGCACAGCTTCGGCGGTGGCGACGGCGAGATCCTGGTCGTCGACGAGTGGCCGGACGCACAGAGCTTCGAGGCGTTCTTCGCCGGCCAGTCGGACATCGCCGACATAATGCGCGACGGCGGCGCGCAGGGCCCGCCGGCGATCAGCTTCTACCGCAAGCTGGACACGCCCGACCAGTTCTAGTGTCCCGAATGGTTGGTCCGGCGGCGTTACGGGCGGACGGCTGACCCGCCGGACATCCGCTGGCAGAGGGGTACACCCACCCTGGGTATATGCCGATCTTGCAGTCGCGGCATGGGCTGAAGAGGCACAAACTAGTTCTAATTCATCCCTGTCGACTGCAAGATCGGCGTGGGGCCGACGCCGCAGAATTGCCGCGATGCCGCGATCTTGCAGTAGCGATGCCGGACTCGCCCCGTTCTAAGGCGTATTGTCGGGGCCCAAAACTGCAAGCTCGGCGTATGTCCCCGCACCGAGTCCCATCCCGCAGACGGGCGGCGCCGGTGACGAGCGTGCCGTGCGTGTAGGTGCCGGTGGCCGCCGGAAGGCCGGCCGGATCGATCGGCTCGACGGTCGGCCGCGCCACGTTAGTCGGAGCCGGGCCGGTCGTAGAGCGGTTTACCCTGGTCAGATGGACGCCGACGAGGAGTTTGCCGGAGCACTGATCCGGCTGTCCCTCGCCGTGCAGTACGTGCACCAGGACATCAGCCGCATCCACGACCTCACCCCGCAGCAGGCGGTGCTGATGTTTTCCCTGCTCGACGGGCCGGTCGGGATGGCCGAACTGAGCGACCGCCTGCACGTCGAGAAGTCGACGCTCACCGGGCTCGTCGACCGCGCCGAGCGGCGCTGCATGGTGCTCCGCACGCCCGATCCGGCCGACCGCCGGGCGCTGCGGGTGTCGCTCACCGCGAAGGGGCGCGAGGTGGCGTCGGCGTTCTACCGCGCGGTCACCGATGCGCTGCTCGGCCACCTCGACGGCCTTCCGGCGGAGACGCAGGACCGGTTGCGGGCCGCGGTGCCGCCGACGGCGACCGTGTACTGGGACGCGATGGGCTGCTCGGCGCGCCAGCGGTGCGTCGAGCAGCCTCAGCCGTAGATCACGAAACCGGCCGGCGGAACCGTCAGCCGGACCGCTCTGCCGTTTCGGTTCTCCACCGGCACCGTTGTCGTCTCGTGGGCCCGATCCGTGGAGTATCGGCAGGTCAGCTCGTCCTTCTGCAGGCCGGCGTCGACTGTGACCCACGCGGTCTGCGGCAGCAGCGGGTCGGTGTTGACGGCCGCGAGCACCTCGTGGTCCGCAAAAATCCGTGACCAGGCGACGATGGATCGCAGCTGGCCGCCGACCGGGCTCGGCTGGCCGAAGTTCACGCCGTCGCCGGAGATCTCCCGCAGGTACTGCCGGCCGCGGCGCAGCGCCGGCGTCCTGCGGCGGACCTCGAGGATGCGCGCCACCTCCCGGTAGACGGGGTGATCCTCGTCGAAGGCGTGCCGGTTCCTACTGCGGAACGGGCCGAACTGGCCGCCGAACATCGTCTCGCGCAGGTAGCGGTCGTTGCCGCCGGCGCCGTCGAAGCGCTGCTCGGATCCGTAGTAGATGCACGGGATCCCGAGCGTGGTGACGGTGAGCGCGATGGCCGCAAGAGCCATCGCCTGGCCCAGGTCGTCGGCGGCGAAGCGGGCCTTCTGCTCGCCCTTGCGCACCTGGTCGTGGTCGTCGTAGCCGGTGACGACGCGGTTGCGCAGCCAGGTGTGGGAGTCCTTGCCGAGCCGGAACGAGTCGCGGAACAGGTCGAAGTAGCTGCGCGGGTCGCGCCTGCCCTTGACCGTCCACTCGAGCTGGTCCTGGATCTCGGCGAGGCCCAGCGCGGCGTCCATGCCGACCTGTTCGAGCGTCTCGAAGGCGAACTGACGATCGCCGGTGATCTCGGCGATCAGGTAGAAGTTCTCCTTGCCGATCGACTGGGCGAACTCGTGGATCACCGAGGCGAAGAAGCGGGCGGCGCCGCGGTCCATGTGTTTGACGGTGTCCACGCGCAGGCCGTCGAGGTCGGCGAAGGCGATCCAGTACTGGTAGGCGCGGGTGAGCGCGCGCAGTGCGTCCGACGGCTGATAGCGGTCCGGCTCACCGCTGCCGAGGTGGATGTCCTTGAGGTCGAAGAAGTCGCCGTCGACGTACTCCGGGTAGGCGTCCCAGTTGACGATGCGTCCCTTGCAGGTGAATACGCCGGGCTCCTGGAGCTCGGCCGGCCAGACGGCGCCCTCGAGGTCGTCTGTTTCCCCGAACGGGATCGTGGCTTCGCCTGTTTTGTCGCGAAAGCCCTGCACCTCGAACGGCCGGCCGGTCCAATCGCCGCCGTCGACGTAGGCGAACACGTTGCCGGCGTGGTTGAACACCACGTCGAGGATCACCCGGATGCCCTGTCGGTGCGCCTCTTCGACAGTCGCGCGAAGGTCTTCGGCGGTGCCGAAGTGCGGGTCGACGGCGAGGAAGTTCTGGGTGGCGTAACCGTGATACGTGTCCTCGAAGGGGACCTGCTTCAGAACCGGGCTGATCCAGACCGCCGTGACGCCCAGCCGCTTGAGATAACCGAGCTTGGTCCGCAGGCCGTTCAGTGTTCCACCGCACCACTTCGCGCCGGCGGCCCGCCAGCGCGCCGCGTCGGCATCGGTGGTGACGGCGTTGCCGCGGTCGTCGGGGCCGAGCAGCGGAGTGGTGCCCCGGCTGACCCGATGGCCGTCGTTGTCGCGGTAGTCGAGCTCGCGGCCGTCGGAGAAGCGGTCCAGCAGCAGGAAGTACAGGACCTCGTCCTCCCACGCCACCGGTGACGGATGGAACGGCCGGTCGACGAGCGACCTGAAGTCGATGTCGGTGACCCGCCGCAGATCCATCGCGTGAGCCTACGCTGGGCCCCGTGGAGCGCGAGGAAGATCGACGGTGGCCGCGGTCGGTGTACGGGGTGGGCGTCGAGCCGGATCCCCGGTTCAGCTTCGCCAACGAGCGGACGACGCTGGCCTGGCTGCGCACCGCGCTCGCGCTGATCGCGGCGGGGGTCAGCGTCGAGATTTTCCTCGACCCGCTCTCCGGTGCGGTGCGCAAGACCATCGCCGTGGCGCTGCTGGTGCTCGGGGTGGTGACGTCGGTGGGCGCGTTCGTGAGATGGAGCCGCAACGAGCGCGCGCTGCGCGACAGGCGGCCGCTGCCCGGAACGGGGATGGCGTTGACGCTGGCGTACGCGCTGGCCGCCGTCGGGATCGTCCTCTGCGCGGTGGTTCTCTGGGGCGCACTGGGGTGACCGCGGACGACCTCGACCCCTGGGACGCCGGCGTCCAGAACGAGCGGACCGCGCTGGCCTGGCAGCGCACCGGGCTGGCCCTGTTCGGGGTGACGATAGTGGCGGCAAAGCTGGGCATGCGCCACTGGCCGGTGCCGACGGTGCTGGCGCTCGCGCCGTCGCTGCTGCTGAGCCTGGTGCTGATGCGGCTGTCCGGGCAGCGGTACCGGCGCGCCCAGGTGGCCCTGCACGAGGAGCGGACCGGCCCGGGCGGCCGGCTCCCGTTCGCCGCGTCGGCAGCGGTGACACTGCTGGGCCTGGCAGCCCTGGCCGCCGTCCTCGCGGGCCTCTGACTCCTGTGGATAACCCGCGCGATTCCGCCTTGACGCGGAGCCTCAGGCGCGGGTCATCTTCGCGTCGTAGCCGCCGCCCGGGTAGGTCCAGCCGCCCGTAACCTCGGTGCCGTCCGCGTTGAAGGTGCCCTCGTAGTACGCGGGGCTGCCCTTCGCGCCGGCCCAGATCGTCAGCTTGTCGCCGTCGAGTTCGTAGACGTAGTCGAAGGTCTCGCCGGCCGAGCCGTAGAAGCGGGACACGACGTCGGTGCCGGCCGGTTCGCCGAACGGGCGGAGGTTTCCGATCACCTCCAGGCCGTTGACGTGGTTGCCGTCGTGGGCCAGGTCGACGTGCTGGAGGAGGAAGTATCCGCCATCCATCCACTCGTAACGCACGGTTCCCTCGGCGCCGCCGGACACCGTCCAGGTGCCGACCAGTCGGTCCAGGGCCTGCAGTTCGGTCGAAATCATCTCAAGCGTCCTCTCGAAGCGGGATTTCTGCCGCTACCTCGGGGCCGCGCCAGGCGCCTCGACATCGAAGCGCTGTGACTCACGTCACACCGCACCCACGTCGAGAATCGGAGACGGGTCACGAGGTACCCGCGACAGCGCCCGCCCCGGAAGGATCACGACGATGAAATACCTGCTGCTCGGCTACACACCCGCCGCCGCCTGGGACGCAACAGTGCCGCACACGGAGGACGAGGAGGCGATCGCCGCGTTCGCGGTGTACCAGCAGTTCGAGCGGGAACTGCGGGACAGCGGCGAATTCGTCTCCAGCGAGGGCCTCGGCCACCCCGCGGTCAGCATGACCGTTCGCAAGGGCCCGGCCGGCGTCGTCGCCACCGATGGGCCGTTCGCCGAGCTCAAGGAGGTGCTGGCCAGCTTCGCCATCATCGACGTCGCCAGCCAGGAGCGGGCCGTCGAGATCGCCGCCAGGATCGTGGCGGCGCTGGGCGAACCGATCGAGATCCGCCCGATTTTGGGCGGGGAGTTCCAGGCGTGACAACGGTCGAGCACCTGCTGCGCACCGAGGCGCCGCAGGTACTCGGCGCACTGGTGCGCCGCTTCGGCCGCTTCGACGTCGCCGAGGACGCGGTGCAGGAGGCGCTCCTCGCCGCCAGCCGATCATGGCCGGACGACGGCGTGCCGGAGAACCCGCGCAGCTGGCTGATCCGGGTCGGCTACCGGCGCATGGTCGACCTGCTCCGGGCCGAACAGACCCGCCACCGCCGCGAGGAACAGGCGGCGATCAGGGACACCGCGAGCCCGAGACCATCCGAAGCCGACGACAGCCTCACCCTGCTGCTGCTCTGCTGCCACCCGGCGCTCAGCACCACGTCGCAGGTGGCCCTCACCCTGCGCGCGGTCGGTGGCCTCAGTACCGCGGAGATCGCGCACGCGTACGGGACGACCGAGAACACGATGGGCACCCGGATCAGCCGCGCCAAGCAGCAACTCGCCCGCGCCGGCGCCCGCTTCACCCCGCCCACCGACGCCGACCGGGACGCCCGCACCGCCGCCGTCATGCAGGTGCTCTACCTGATCTTCAACGAGGGGTACACCGCTTCCGCCGGCGACGAGCTGACCCGCGTGGATCTGTCGGCCGAGGCGATCCGGCTGGCCCGCATGCTCCACGCGTCGCTCCCGGACGACGCCGAGGCGACCGGCCTGCTGGCCCTCATGCTGCTCACCGACGCCCGGCGCGAAGCGCGCACGCGGCCGGCGCGGCGCGCCGCCCTCGCCGGCGAGAACGAAGACCTGGTCCCGCTCGAGGAACAGGACCGCGCCCGCTGGGATCCGGAACTGATCCGGGAGGGCACGGCACTGATCGACGGCGTCTGGCACGGCCGGGACAAAGGCCCGTACCAGTTGCAGGCCGCCATCGCCGCCGTCCACGCCGGCGCCAGGAAACCCGAGGAGACGGACTGGCCGCAGATCGCCGCCCTCTACCTCTGGCTGGAACGGCTCACGCCGACCGCACCGGTGCGGCTGAGCCGGGTGGTGGCCGTCGCCCGCGCGTACGGACCGGCCCGCGGGCTCGCGCTGCTCGACGACCTCGACGCGAAGCACGGCCTGTCCGACGAGCCGCTGACCAGGCAGCGGGCCCTCGCGGTTCGCGCGCACCTGCTGGAGGAGATCGGCGACGCGACACAGGCACGAGCGCTCTACAAGACCGCCGCCGACCTCACCGACAACGCCGTCGAGCGCCGGTACCTGCTCGAGCGGGCCGATTAGCGGCGGACCGGAACCACGATCGGGCCGTGCTCGCCGTCCACGACCCGTACCCGGGCGCCGTACAACGAGCCGAGCAGCTCCTCGGTGAGCACCTCCCGGGGCGCCCCCGCCGCCACCACCTGGCCGGCCGCCATCAGCACCAGGCGATCGGCGTACTCGCCGGCCACCGACAGGTCGTGCATCGTCGCGAGCACCGTCAACCGGCGGTCCCGGCGAAGCTCGTCGACAAGCTCCAGAACGTCCTGCTGGTGGCCGATGTCCAGGGCGCTCGTCGGCTCGTCGAGCAGGAGCAGCGGCGCCTCCTGGGCGAGCGCCCGCGCCAGGAAGGCCCGCTGACGCTCGCCACCGGACAGCGTCGACAGCGTCCGGCCGGCGAACGGCGTCAGCTCCAACCGCTCCAGAACGGAAGACACCACAGCCTGGTCGTGCGCGGACTCCCGCCCGAGCGTCGAAATGTGCGGGGTGCGCCCGAGCAGCACGTAGTCGGACACCACCATGCCGGGCGGCACCACGGGCGACTGTGCCACGCTCGCCACCATCCGGGCCAGGGCCCGCCGCGAGAGCGCCGCTGACGACGTCCCGAAAAGGGAGATCGACCCGCGATGGGCCAGGCGGCCGCCGACGGCGCGCAACAGCGTCGACTTGCCGGCGCCATTCGGTCCGATCACGGTGACCCACTCGCCGGCATCGACATCAAGCGAGACGCCGGCCAGCACCTCGGCGCCGCCCAGAGCAATGTGCAGCGCGTCAACCGAGAGCGCACTCACGACGACATCCGCGACGTCGTCCGCAGCACCACCGCGAAGAACGGCGCGCCGCAGAACGCGGTCACCACGCCGATCGGGATCTCGGCAGGGCTCGCCAGGACGCGGCCGGCGAGGTCGGCCAGTACGAGGAACGCGCCACCGTACAACATGGACAGTGGCAGGATCACCCGGTAGCTGTAGCCGGCGAGCAGCCGCACGGTGTGCGGAACCACCAGGCCGACGAACCCGATCAGGCCGCTCACCGACACCGCCGCCGCCGTACCCAGCGACGCCGCGCCGAGCAGGATGTAGCGCGAGCGCTGCGGGTGCAGGCCGAGGCCGGCGGCCTCCTCGTCGCCGACGGACAGCACGTCGAGCTCGCGCCGCAGCAGGAGGATCGCCGTCGCGCTGACCGTCGCGTACGGCAGCAGGAGCAGCGTGTCGTGCCAGCCGGCGGTGGCCAGCCGCCCGAGCAGCCACGAGTAGATCTCGCGGAGGTCGTCGACGTTGCGCTGCATCACGTACGTCTGCCCGGCGGCCAGGAACGCCGATACGGCCACCCCGGCCAGGATCAGCGTCGCCGGCGAGCGGTCCCGCCCGCCCAGGCCGCCGAGCAGATACGTCATCGTCACCGCGACGAGCGCGCCGACGAACGCCGCCACCGGCGCCCCGGGCGGTAGCCCGGACAGCGACGCCGGGCCGCGGCCGAACGCGACGAGCGCCGACACACCCAGCCCGGCGCCGGCCGCCACGCCGAGCAGGTGCGGATCGGCCAGTGGGTTGCGGAACACGCCCTGGTAGGCGCCGCCGGCCAGGCCCAGCATCGCGCCGACGAGCAGCGCCAGCACCACGCGCGGCAGCCGCAGCTGGGTGACGATCGCGATCTGGCGCTCGTCGAGGCCGCTGTGCAGGTGCACGCCGGGAATCAGGTTCGCAAGCTCCGCGGCGACGCTGCCGGGCGGCAGCGCCGCGGCCCCGAACGCGACGCCGGCCACGACCGCGACGATCACCGCCACAATCCCGACGGCGAGAGCGCCGAACCGCTTCCGTGTCGCGGTCCCGGGCCGCGGCAGGGTCCGCAACCGCGGCCCGGAACGCGGCCGCGGCCCCGAACGCGGCCGCGGCCCGGCACTCGTCACGCCGGGACCTTGGCCACCGCTGTCGCGATCGCGTGGACCAGGTCGACCACGCGCGGCCCCCACCGCGACGCGATGTCGTCGTCGAGCGCCACGACCTGCCCGGTCTTGACGGCCGTCACGCCGGCGAAGCCCGGCCGCGCCTTCACCGTGTCCAGCGACTGCTGGCAGCACTTGCTGTCGGCCAGGAAGATCAGGTCGGGGTCGGACGCGATCAGTGCCTCGCCGGACAGCTGCGGGTAGCCGCCCTTGGACCCGTCGGCGTCGGCCTTGTCGGCGACGTTCTCCAGTCCGAACATGGCGAACAGCGAGCCGATGAACGTCTTGCTGGTGACGGAGTAGAACGTCGGGTCCAGCTCGTAGTAGTAGGTCGGCTTGGTGGTGTGCTTGGGCGCGTCGGCGACGAGCTTGGCGATGTCGTCCTTGATCCGCTTGACCGCGTCGGCCGCCTCGGTGCGGTGCCCGGTGAGCGCGCCGACGTCGGTGAGCTGCTTGTACGTGTCGTCCAGCGTCACCGCGGCGGCCGCCTGGTACACGGGGATCTTGAGCGCGGTCAGCTGGTCCTTGATCTTGTCGGTGTCGTTCGCGATCACCACGAGGTCGGGCTGCTTGGCGGCGATCGCCTCGGCGTTGGGCTTGAATCCGGACAGGTTCGTCTTCGGGGCGTCGGCCGGGTAGTTCGACTGGTCGTCGACGGCCGTGACCTGCTTGCCCGCCCCGACGGCGAACAGCATCTCGGTGGCGGTCGGCGACAGCGACACGATCTTCTCGGGCCGCGTGTCGAGCGTGATGCCGGCCGCGGCGTACGTCTCGGCGGCCGACGGCGTGCCGCCGGCGGGCTTGTCGACGTTGTCGTCGCCGGAAGCGCAGCCGCCCAGGCCGATCGCGACGGCGATCGCCAGGGCAAGGAACGTGGGTCTCCGCATGGGGTCCTCCTGTCGGTCGAGGCCTGGTGCTTCGCCGACAGGCCGCCCCCGGTACCCGGACCCGCCCGCGAGGCGCCCTTCCTCGAGAGCGCTGGTTCGCGATCGTTCGCAGGCGACCTGGCTCGTCCCCGTTGGCAAGGGGCTTCACAGTTGCGGGACAGCGCCGGATTCGACCGGCTTCGCTGCGAGCGACCAGTAGAAGACTAGCGAGGCTGGGGCCGCCGCCGCGACGGCGGCCCCACCCGGGTTACGGGGTCGAACAGGTGGCCGTCGGCAGTGCGGTGTTGCCGTTCGGCCGGTTGACCTGGAAGCCGAACTCACCGCTGGCTCCCGGCGCGAGGTTGCTGTTGTAGCTGACGCCGCGGAACTTCACGGTCTGGCCGCTGACGCTCTGCGTGGCGTTCCACGACCCGGCCATCGTGTGGCCGGACGGCAGCGTCACGGTCACCGTCCAGCCGGTGATCGGGGCGGTGCCGGTATTCGTGACGCGGGCCGGCTGGATCACGTACCCGGTCTGCCACTGGGTCTGGGTGACCAGTGTGATCGAGCAGCCGCCCGGGTTGCCGCCGCCGGACTGCGTGGTGACCGGCACCGTGCCGGAGACCGCCGACGTGTTGCCGGCCGCGTCCCGGGCCCGCACCTGGTACCGGTACGTGCTGTTCGCGGCGAGACCGGAGTCGGTGAACGTGGTGCCCGCCGGCGTCCCCACCACCGCGAACGTGCCGCCGCTCGCACCGGGTGCGCGCAGCACGTCGTAACCGGTGACGCCGACGTTGTCCGTCGACGCGGTCCAGGTCAGCGTGGCGCCGCTGCTGGTGACGCCGGACGCGGCGAGGTTCGTCGGCGCCGTCGGGGCCTGAGTGTCGCCCGAGCTAGGGCCGAAGGCGTTCGCCGTCGCGTCGTAGGCCGGCTTCTTCTGGTACGAGGAGTTCCACAGCAGCGGCACGCCCTCCGGGCAGCAGCTGTTCGGCAGCCAGGAGTGGCCGTCGTCGATGCCCCAGATCGTGATGCCGGCGCACGCCGCGACCGCCTGGCAGGCGTCGACGACGCTGGCGTAGTTCGACGCCTGGGTCTGGAACTGCTGCGTTGTGCCGGGCAGCGGGATCCGGATGTCCAGCTCGGTGATCCGGACCTTGATGCCGAGGCCGGCCCACTGTGCGAGAGTCTGCTGCAGGTTCGGCAGCTGACCCACGATGAAGTGGCTCTGCAGGCCGACACAGGTGATCGGGGTGCCGGCCGCCAGCTCGGTCTGGATCAGCTGGAACAGCCGCTGCGCCTTGCTGCCGGACTGCGTCGGGCTGCCCTCGACGTTGTAGTCGTTGATGCACAGGTCGGCGTCCGGGTCGGCCGCGCGGGCGAAGGTGAACGCGTCGCGGACGAAGTTGCCGGGGTAGTTCTGCGTCCAGAACGACTGCCGCAACTGGGGGCTGCTGCCGTCGTTGATGACCTCGTTCACCACGTCCCAGGACCGCACGGTCGGGTTGCTGGCGTAGTGACCGACCACGGTGCTGATGTGGTTCTGCAGCGCGTTACGCATCGCCGTGCCGCTCAGACCCTGGATCCAACCCGGGGCCTGGCTGTGCCACAGCAGCGTGTGGCCGTGGACGATCTGGTTGTTCGCGGTGGCGAACGCGACGATGCCGTCCGCCTGTGCGAACTCGAACCGGTTGGTGTCGGGGTGGATGGTGTCCCACTTCATGGCGTTCTCGGGGGTCACCTGGTTGAACTCCGAACCGGCCAGACTGCGGTAGGTGGCGTCCTGCCCCGACGTGCAGGTCGCCGAGTTGTTGCACAGCAGCGCCGCGTTGGCGGCGTAGCCGATGAACTTGTCGCCGGAGACGGTCCGCAGCGGACCGGCCGCCTGGGCGGGACTGGGTACGGCGATCAGGCCGGCGGTCGCGACCGCCGCGACGGCGGCCAGCCTGAGGAGACGGGATTTCCTTCGGGCACCTGACATTTCACTCTCCAGGGCGGTGGAGACAATCGATTGCCCTGGATGATAGCCCTTTCGAAAGCCAATCCCGAAAGTTTCGGAAGATTCATGGAAGCGCTCCCACGGACCGGCTGACCGCCGGGCGTCGCGCTGCAGTTCGTCTACGATCGCGGCGTCAATCTCGTCCACTGTGGACCCTTACGGCTGCCTTGAGGCGGGCCTCGGCGCGTTCGCGGGCGGCCTGGGCCGGCGTGATCCCGGCCCGCCGCGCGTCGTCGACGAGCGCCGCGACGGTGGCACCGATGCCCTCGACCAGTTCGGCCGCCTCGGCGGCGGACCGGCCATCGAGCTCCACCGCGAGCGCGTTGACCACCCCGCCCGAGCCGACGACGTAGTCCGGCGCCCAGAGGATGCCCCGCTCGTGCAGCAGGTCGGCCACCGACTCGTCGGCGAGCTGGTTGTTCGCCGGACCGGCGATGATCCCGCAGTGAAGCTCCGGCACGAGCGCCCCGGTGAGCATGCCGCCGAGCGCTGCCGGCACCAGCACGTCGACGCTTGCGGTGAGCGCGTCGACCGGTTCTTTCCAGGCGGCGCCGAGTTCGGCGGCGAGCGCCCGCTTGGCCTGGTCGACGTCGCTGAGCACCAGGTCCGCACCGTCGGCCGCGAGCGCCGTCGCCACCGCGCCGCCGACGCGCCCGAGCCCGACGACGGCGAACCGCCGCCCCTTGACGGACCCGCCGGTCAGCGCGCGAAGCGTCGCCACGACGCCGGCCGCGGTGTGCGGCGAGGAGTCGCCGCTGCCGCCGCTGCTGGCCGGACGGCAGAACACGTGCGCGGTGCGCTCGGCGATCACGTCCATGTCGGGCTCGCCGGTGCCGACGTCGGGGCCGGTGGCGTAGCGGCCGCCGAGCGAGTCGATCGCGTCGGCAGCGTCCAGCAGAGCCGCCCGTCGCACTCGGTCGTCCGTCTTCTCCGGCAACGCGACCACGGTCTTGCCGCCACCCTTGTCGGCGCCGGCAACCGCGCACTTGTACGTCATGCCGCGGGACAGGCGCAGCGCGTCGGCCTGGGCGTCGCGCCAGTCCGGGTAGTGCCACATGCGCAGGCCGCCGACGGCCTGGCCGAGGGCGGTCGAGTGGACGGCGACGACGATCGGCAGGCCGCTGCGCGGACCGCGCCGCACCAGGACCTCTTCGTGCTCAAGCGTCATGCCGCTATCTACGCACGACATGCGGCGTTGTGGCTCAAGATCCGAAGATCGTTCGGCGACGGGCTGTTCGTGCCGGCCCGTCGCCGTCCGAATTTCCGCCAACTCGCGTGATCGTGGTCAGTCGTCCTCCGCGTGGTCGCGGCCGCTGCCGCCGTGCCCGCGGCGGTCGTCGCCCGCGTTGCCCCCGTTTTCGACCTGGTTGCGGAAGCGGATGACCTCGCCGGTGTTCGCGTCGACGTAGACGTCGTAGCGCACGCCGTCCTTGACGATGCGCACCTTCCACGCCGCGCGCCCGTGCTCGAACTCGGCCTCGACCTCGGTCACCGTGCCGCCGCCGGTGGCGTTCAGCGCGATGCCGACGGCGAGGTCGCTGCCGACCGCCGCACCCGGGTTGGTGGTGTCGTCGGTGGTGGGCGAGTCGGTCGGCGAGGCCGTGTCGTCGGGCGACGGCGAGTCGTCAGGCGACGGGGAATCGGTGGCCGCGACGGTCGCCGTCCCGCTCGGGGCGTCGTCGCCGCCGGCGGCCAGCGCCGCACCGCCGATCGCGAGCGTCGCCGCGGCGGCGATCCCGGCGACGGCGAGCGCCCGGCGCCGGCTGGTCATGCGTGTCATGGGTGGAACCCCTCTCTCGATGTTGTCGAGTCGAGGTTCGCCCGCCCCGCCCTATCCCCGCGCTGTCCGACCCCTAACGCTGGGTTAAGCCGCCCGACCCGCCCCATCACGAAAGGGTCAGCGGCCGAGGGTCACGCGGATCTGCGCGCCGCCGGCCGGCGCGCTCGTCAGGTCCAGGTGGCCGCCGCTGGCCTGGGCGGCGCGCCTGGCGATGT
>Ga0111538_10001986_pt1 | contig 28700 bp, 25 predicted proteins | sample SoiMethybrSBSTD1_FD_79669 | JGI IMG/M metagenome (GOLD analysis project Ga0111538, IMG submission 79669) | Bulk soil microbial communities from a Populus tree surrounding site in Tennessee, USA - Soil MetaG P. TD hybrid SBSTD1 (version 2)... | ecosystem: Environmental > Terrestrial > Soil >... | reverse complement strand
TCGCCCTCGCCCTCGCCCTCGCCCTCGCCCTCGCCCTCGCCCTCGCCCTCGCCCTCGACGGCATCAGATCAGGCGCCCTCGACGACCACGCCGATCGCGCCTCGCATCATCGGGACGATGAGCGAGCTGATGGTGGACATCATCTATCCAGTCTCAGACGCAATTCTCTACATCGAAACGCGCACGCCGAAGAATGACATGGAGTGGAACGAGCTGCAGGGCAAGGCACTGATGCTCGCCGAAGCGGGCAACCTGCTGATGATGCCGGGCCGGGCGCGCGATCAGGAACGCTGGCTCGAAGACGCGAAACTGATGCGCGATGCCGGCGCCGCGGCTCTCAGGGCCGCCAAGGCCAAGGACGTGGCCGCCCTGGCCGCGCTCAACGAGCAGGTGTACGTGTCGTGCACGACCTGCCACATGCACTATCGATCGAGCTACGGCCGCGGCCGCGCGTCTCAGCCAGCCCGATAACCCTCGACCCTTGACCGTCGGAGCGTACTCGTAGCGCAGACCTTTAGATCTGCTTGTACGGGCAGGACTAAAGTCCTGCGCTACGAGTACAAGCGCATCATCCGCTACTTGAAGCGAATCGCCGTCGTCAGGAGCACCTGCCGCGGCTGTCCGGGGTCAGCGCTCTCGCCGCCGCTATTCGAGTAGTACTCCTCATTCGAGAGGTTGTGTGCGGAGAGGGTCAATCGAATGCGACCGACTTTGTACGAGATCGCCGCATCCAACAGCGTGTACGGATCGAGCTCGAAGGTATTCCCGCGGTCGGTCTGGACGCCGCCCATGAATTTCACGTCGAACGTCGCGTCGATTTTCGGCGTCGGCGTGGCGATGGCGCCGAAGTTCACGACGTAGTCCGGAGAAATCGGCAGGCGGTTCCCCGTCAGCACTTCGTCGCCATCCTCAGACTGGATCACGAAGTCGCCGAATCGGTTGTGATAGAACGCTCCATTCCCGTAGATTGACAACTTCGGGTTCAGGGCCAGCCCCAATCCGGTTTCGAGGCCCCGGTAGCGCTGTTCGCCAGAGTTGGTTGGGCGAAACAGCGAGCCTTCGCGCGTGTCCAGGACGACGCCGTTTTCCGTCATGTAGAAGTAGGTGGCTTCGAACGCCGCCCGCCCGCCCAGGAAGCTCGCCTTCACGCCGCCCTCGTAGTTGTTGATGCTCTCGGGCTCCAGATTCAGTTCAGCATCCTCCGGGATCAGGGAGCTTGGTCGGCGCGGAGGAAGAAATGCGTGCGAGTACGCCGCGTAGAGATTCACGCGCGACTCGCCGGTGCCCTGGCCGCCGAGGATCCGGTGGGTCACATTCAGCTTCGGACTAAACGCGTTGAAGGTGGCCTCGGTCTCGACGGCGCTGAGTGTTCTATCCATACTCAGTCGATCGTAGCGGCCCGCGGCTGTGAGCACAGTGCGCGGGCCGGCGTCGACCATGTACTGGGCGAACAAACCCGATGTGCGGAAATGATAGGTCTGGCTGCTCGTTGTCTGGATCCACTTACTCCGATCCGGAAACACCGGCGTGAGATAGTTGATCGGCCAGCCCTCGAACGCCTCGCCGACTGAGATGTCGGTGAAGGTCGATGAGCCCTTGTTGCCCTCGTGCGAGGCCCCCAGGATCAGCGAATCCTTCATGTTCTTGAACTTCGGGGTCAGCTCGAACCGCAACTCTTCGTAGAAGATGTCCTCGTCGACCTGCTGGGTGAACGGGAACTGGATGGCCGTATGTGCGTCGAGATCGTAGGGCCCGCCTATGAAGTCGCCGTCCTCGACGAAGTGGAGCCTGACCGGGCGATAGCCGAGCACACCCACCATTTTGACTGCGGGAGTGAACTGCCGCGTGTAGTTGAAGGCCAGCCGGCCTTCAGCCTGCTGGTAGTTCCTGCCGGGCAGATTGAAGTTCGAGAGCCGATCGAATTCCGGCTGAAGGTTGTGCAGCAACTGCCCGTCAATGACCGGCTCGTTGGTGGGCGTGCTGTTGTCCGACACGACCCGGTTGAAGCTCAGGCTGCCGGACGACTTGTCGTCGATCCTGAAGTTGAACTTCCCAAAGAACGCCTTGTTGCCGACCGCGAAATCATCGGTGGTCAAATTGTTGAAGTAGGCACCGTTGCGCTCCGCCCCAATCGAGAAGTAATAGCCGCCCCAGTCGAGCACCGGACCCGACGCCCGGAAGATGCCCTTGGCCGCGGCGAATTCTCCGGCCGTGAATTCGAACCCAGACTGATGCTCGGGCGAGGGGTCGGCCGTGCGGAGGTTGACCGAGCCACCAATCGCCGTGCGTCCGTAGAGCGCCGAATTGGGCCCGCGCACGACCTCGATGGCGCTGGTGTCGTTGATCGTGAGTGCGGTCACGCGTGACGCGTTGCTGGAGAGCGTCTGCGGAATGCCATCGACCATCAGCAGCGTGTTGGTGAACTCGAGATCGCCGCGGGGCATCCCCCGGAGCATCACGGATTCGAAGACGCCGAGCTGCGTGCTGACCACTGCGCCAGGTGTGTTGGCGATGGCCTGCGTCAACGTCTGATCCCCGCGGCGATCGATCGTCTGCCGCTCGACGACATCTGCCAGTGCCGGGACGTCACCAATCTTCGCTAGCAGTCTGGTCGCCGATACCTGCACGCGGTCCATGAATACCGGTGTGATCTGCATCTCCGCGCCGACCTGGGTTGTCGCCCTGGAGCGAACCTCGATCCCCGATAAACGGAGTTCAAAAAATCCCGGTGCGCTAAACACCAGCGTCACCGCTCCGGGCGGCAGACCATCAATGCGAAATCGGCCGCCGTCGGTCGCGGTGGTGCTGATCGAGGTGCCTTCGACGGTCACCAAGGCGTTGGCCACGGCAATCCCGCTCTCCCTTGCCACGATCGTGCCTGCCAAAGACCCGGTGGGTGGCGTCGGCTGCGGAATTTGCGCAGCGGCCGGGCGTGCACCTGCGTTCAATCCGCAAACGATCAGCACCGCCGCGCACACACCTCTCAACCGTCTTCCACACGTCATCGTCGCCTCCATATGAGTCGCGTCATGTCGTTCTCATCGCTGCGGCCGCTTGACCACGTTCCCGCGCGGGTCCTTGACGTCGTGAGACGCACTGCCGCCATCGAAGGATTCCTGAGCGCCGCTATAAAATCCCGCCGTCGTCAACGTAATCCGGACGTCCTTGTTGTCGACGTTCTCCCAGTACCAGCCATGAATGCCGCTGAACGGTGCGACATACGTGCCGTGAGCCTTCGATCCTTCCCGCTGATCGAAGCTTTCCGCGTAGTCCTGAGCGGCGCCATCCGGCTGGCTGTGCAGGTTCCACCGGACGGTGCCGGTCGCCTGCCACGAAAAGAGCATGCTGCCGCCCTTTTCGATCCGGTAGGTGTACTCAACCGCCTGATACGGCCCCAGAACGAATTCCCGGGAGTCCGTTCTGTACTCATCGGGCTGAGAGGCCAGCACGCCGGGCCGCACCTGTGCGAGCTCTACCAGCCCGAGCAACTTCCCGGTACCCAGCGGATCGATCCCGTACTCCGCCGGAAGGATGGCCGTCACGAGCACCAACGTCGCCACGAGCAGCGCGGCGATCGTGGCTTGGACAATTCTGGCCGCAGACGGCCGGCCTGCCGCCTGTGAAAATTCTGAGACGGGATCCGGGGGCTCGCCGGCAGCGTTCATGTCCGCGACAGCAGGTACCCGGCCAGATGATACCCCGCCAGCACGAAGCCTCCCGTCATGAGCGCCGTGTTCGTGAGAAAGGCATAACGAAAGAAACTCGGGCGGCCCCGCCAGGCCGTCAGGAGAATCAGCACCGCAGTCAGCGCCAGCATCTGGCCGATTTCCACACCAACGTTGAAGCTGACGATGTTGGTCACGAGTCCGTTCCCTGAGAGCGCGAATTCCTGAAGCTTGGTGGCGAGGCCAAATCCGTGAAAGAGACCAAATACCAGCACCGCGACTTTCGTATTTGGCCGCACATGGAGAAGGCGCTCGAAGCCGCCGAGATTCTCGAACGCCTTGTACGCGACCGACGCTCCAATGATGGCGTCGACGATCGCGGAGTTGGCGCGGATCCCGCCGAGCACGCCTGCCAGAAGCGTCACGCTGTGGCCGATGGTGAAGAGGCTGACGTACTGAACGACGTCTTTGAGGCGATAGAGGAAGAAGATCACCCCGACCAGGAACATGAGATGGTCATAGCCGGTCACCATGTGCTTGGCGCCCAGATAGAGGAACGGGCCAATCGCCGGTCCCTCGATGCCCTCGACGAACGTCGCATTCTTCCCGGTGACGCCGTGGGCCTCCAGCACCATCGGGACGCTCGCCATGAGCCCCGCCAGCACGGCAAACACGACGCCGGGCGAGAGCCGCAACTTCTGAGTGACGCGCCTCCCCACACAATTCATTGCGTCGCCGGCGCGATTTCCGGCTTGTACTTGCTGTGGCAGTTGGTGCAGATGTCGTAGAGATCGCCGCCAAGCGTGAAGATCTTGTCGACGTTCTTCGCCTCAGCGGCCTGGACGATCTCGTTGCTCTTGTCGATGAGCGCCGTGGAGAGCCGCATCCACTCTCCGCCATCCTTGGCACGCGGGACCATCATCATGAGATTCCCCGACTCCATTACGGTCACGGCCGCATTGCGAACCGTGACCCACTGGTCCTGACTATTGGGCCGGATGTCCTGTACGCCCGACGCATCGATGATCGCGCCGACAGATGCCCAAATGATGTCGGCGGCCGGCTCGGTGACCGCCCGCATCAGCAGTTTGTTGTCTGCGACCGGCTTGTACGGTGGAGGCGCTGGCCCGCCGCAGGCCGCAAGCAGCCCGACGCTTAGCGGAACGAGCGAGAGCCTGCGCAGTCGCGACGGCACTGCATATCCTTTCCGTAAAGAGTCATACGGGATTCGGCAGGAGATTCTAACAGAGGTGTCCTGGCGGGCTACTTCCCCGCCGGGAGTGCCGCGCGAGCAGTGCTGACGCGTGTGGTCCCTCGTGTATTCTCCGCCCAGGCGAACACGAGTTCGCTTCCACGTGCCACCATGCGTGGGTACTGCGTACCGATGCCCTCAGCGATCGTCAGGGCCGCGCCACGGGTGCCGTTCCGCTCGATTCGGCGAACGCGGAACTGCGAGCGTCCTTCCGTGAAGTCGATCCACGACACCATGGCAGCCGTCGCTCCGCTCACCAGCGACACCTGCACTCGTCCGATCGCGGCCGCATCGTCCACGCGGATGGGTGTCGCGAACGTCCGGCCCGCATCCTGTGAGAACGCGACAAACGCGTGGCCTGGCGTCGCCGGCGCGGCAAACCAGGCGACGGCGACGTCACGGCCTGATGCACTGACGGCGGGTCCGTTTACCGGACAACCGTCGATCTTCCAGCCGTCGCGGTGAACCGGCACGGGCGCACTCCACTTCGCCGCGACGAGCTGCGAGGCGTAGACATCGCGAATCTCGTCGGCGCTGCGATCCCGAAACACGGCGATCGGGCCCTCCGAGGTGACCGCGACCGCGGTCTGACAGCACTCGCAGACGCGCGCATCGATTTGGGTTTCGGCGAGTTGTTTGCCGTCGGCCCCATAGCTCGTCGCGCGCAGCGCCATGTCGGCACCCGAGCGCCCGTCGAGCCAGATCAACCCGAAGCCGCCGCCAGCAACCGCGAAGACCGAAGCGAAGCCGTGTTGGGAGGCGGTTCCATCGTGATGCGGACTGACCGGCGGCGTCCAGGTCCGTCCGCCATTGGTGGAGCGAGCAAGCCGCAGGTCGTATGCCTCGGGATCGTCCCCGTGTTCCTGCAGCCACTGCGCCACCAGTGTGCCATTGGTCAGGAGATGGATCGACGGTACATCGGCCGCATTGACCATCAGGTTGGAGCCCGAGACGATCGGAAGAGGGGTCGACCAGCCCGACGCCGTCCGCTCAGCGAACTTGAGCCGGTCGGTCGTTTCCGAGCTCTCGATCCAGCTCAGGAACGCACGCTCGCCTTCAACGGTGAGCCGCGGCTCACCGCTGCCCAGAGGCGCCGGCGAAGCCAGCGATTGGATGGAGAACGAGGGTGTCCCCTTGGGTGTCGTCCCCTGCGCGATTGGCCTCGCGGCAAACGCGCCGAACGCGACACATCCGACGCCCAGCGTGAGCCCACCAATCGCGAGCAGGGAGCGGGAGGCCATCTACTCTTTGTGCTTGGCGGTGAAGGTCCCGGCGACCGCGCCCCCCGCGATGTCGAGCGTCCCCTTAATCGAGTTGTTGTTCTCGACAGTGCCCTTGTAGATCACGTCACCGGCGTCCGGCACCGAGAAGCTGAACTCTAGCGCCGCCCCCTTGAGCGTACCGGTGAGGTCGGCTTCACCAAGGGTCATCGATGAGTAGTGGCCCGTCACTTTTTCGCCGTCCGTTTTCAAGGTGACGGTGGGCGTACCGCTGACGGCGCCGTCGACCATCACCGTGAAGGTCCAGACGCCGTTGATATCCAGCTTCGCCGCCGGCGCCTGCGCCCGGGCGATCGAGCTGCCGGCAACGACGACGAGAGCCGAAAGAACAACCAGGGTCAGGCTTCTTACGCGTCTTGCTGTCATGTGTCCTCTCCTCTGAGCTCTCTATGTTACGCGAATGCGCACCGCCGCCGTTATCGTGAGGGCGCGGGCATCGCCTCCTTGGAGAACCGCGGCAGCATCTCATCGCGCATGGCGAGCTGATAGAGCACCGCCGCGATCGACGTGGCCGCCGCCTTCACATCGGCTTCAATCACCCGCTCGTAATTGTCGAGACTGGTGTGGTGTGTGTGCGAGTTGTACTCGATCGGATCCTGACTGAACCCGATGCCGGCCAGGCCGGCGTTGTTGAAGGACGTGCTGTCGGTCCCGCCGATCGTGCGGCTCGTGCTCGGCAAAGCCCCGCCGACACCGAGATCGGCAAACGGTACCAGCGCCGCGCGCACGACGGCAGCCGCCTCCGGAGGCCCGAACACACTGGCGCCGCGCACGCGCCCTGTGCCGGTGTCGAGGTTCAGATACGCCACCACCTGGGCGTAGTCAGCTTTCTGATTCTCGAACTGCCCGAAGTGCTCCTTCACGTAGGCCTGCGACCCGAGCAGCCCCTGTTCCTCACCGCTCCAGAGCGCGACGCGGATCGTGCGCCGTGGCTGCACGCCAATGGCCTTCAGAATTCGCGCCGCTTCCATCATCACCGCGCACCCGATGGCATTGTCAGTGGCGCCGGTCGCAGACTGCCAGGAGTCGAGGTGACCACCGAGCATCACCACTTCGTTTCTCTTGTCGCTCCCCGCGATCTCAGAGATGGTGTTGTACGCCGTCCGCCCTTCGGGGTACACGCGATTGACGATGTTGAACTCGAGCTCGACCGGTGTGCCGTCAGCGAGAATCCGCCAGATGCGGCCATAGTCCTCGTTGCGCATCACAACCGTCGGCACGGCCTTGGACAGGTCGTAGGTGCGGTTGTGAAACGCGATGATCTGGCCGTGCTCGCGCCTGGCATCGTTGACGCGCGCGAGCGCGCCGTTCGCCACCAGGAACTCGTCCACGCGTGCGGCGAGTTGATTCGCGGTCAGCGGCGGCGGGTTGGGAGCCGGCTGCGCGCCACGGCCGCCGCCTCCGCGTCCACCCTGGCCCGCCGTCGGCGACCGGTTCGGGTCGTACTGATTGCGCACCTGCTCGTCGTCGCGGCGCTTGGCCGGAGGGTTGAGGTTGACGGGCGCGGCCACTGCCCGTCCGGCCAGCACGATCTTCCCCCTCACCTGGCCCTTCACACCGTCAAGAAACGTCGTGAGCACATCGGCGGTAGGGCTATTCGGCAAGTCGAGCGCAAACGCACGCGCGGTGACCGTCCCGTTCGTACTGGGCGTCCATGCCAGCACTTCAGCAGTGAGCTGGTCTTTGACCGGAGCGATGATGTGCGCGCTGAAGTGATCGTTCGTCCAACCCGGATGCCCGAACTCCCAGGGCTCGAGATGCCCGTTGGTGAATCCCCAGGACGCCATCGTTTGGATGGCCCACTCACCCGCGGCTTTCAAGCTTGGTGTGCCGGTGAGGCGTGGGCCGTATACGTCGGTCAGATAGTGCAGCGTCCGCATGATCTGCGAGCGCGAGTTCGCTTCCGCGCGAATCTTCGTGTTGATGTCGGGGTCTAGACGTATCTGGGCCGACGCCGGAGCAAGAATGACGAACGCCAGAAGGACGGTGAGCGCACGCTTGGTCATGGCCAGGACCTCGGGCGGATGGTAGCTCAGGACCTCTAAGATTGCAGATGGTAGATTGCAGAATGTAGATTTCGGTTCATGGGGCTCGAGCGCCGGTTCGCGTCTACCCCGTCAGCCTGACCGTGAGGACGTTGTCGGCGAATTGCGTGGCAAATAGGCGGAGAGGGGACCCTGCCGGGCCGCGAAGAACCCCACCTGAGGTGCTGAAGTGCGATCCGTGGCAGTGGCACACGAATGCCTGATCCGAGAATCTGTCCACGACGCAACCCTCATGCGTACAAATGGCGGTGAGCGCCATGAAGCTGGCCTCGGCGGTGCGGGCAATGAGAAAGGCGCCCGCTGAGGTCGACACTCTGGCCATGCCGCCAACGGCCGCGAGCGGCGAAGTGGGATCGACTGGGATGATGAGCGTGCCGCTGTTGACGCTTGCGTTGACCACCGGGAGGGACGGGTCGTTGTCACTGGGAGAAGTCAACCCGCCGCAGCCCGTCGCCACGGCGCCGACGGTCAGGACCGAAACCGTCTGGCATGCGTGCACGCAGAACTCGCGGCGAGTTTGGAGAAGTAGATCAGGCATGCGGGCCCTCGTGCAACCCCCATGCCTCCCGGAATTTACAATTAGGAATTCAGAATTAGGAATTGAATTTTGAATTCCAATGTTGAATTTTGAATTGATCGCTACGCTGGGCAGACGTCCCCTAAAAACCCGCCGCCGCCGCAGTACTTCGGATCCTGGAGCTGAATCGCCAGGCCGTCTGGATCCGTGAAGTAAAGCTCAGGCGTTCCCGTGACTGGCGCGCCGCCGCGGTTCTCCATCCTCAGCGAGATGTAGGTCACCAGCGGCCCCTCAGAGCGCGGGCCATTTCTGATGCCGAAGTCGTTCAGCGCCTTCGTGACCGCTTCAGGGTTGAAGTTGTCGATCGAGACACATGCGTGGTCGATTTGCGAAGCAGCCGGTGCGCCGCCGCCCCGACCCGCACCTGCGGCTCCCCCGCGTCCACCAGCCGCCCCGCCTGTAGCCGCCCCGGCGTTGGCCGCTCCGCCAGCAGCATCAGCGCCGCCTCGCGCGGCTGCAGCTCCTCCACCAGGCGCGCCTGCACCCGCTGCGCCTGCGCCCGCGCCAGCCCGCGCGCCTCCACCAGCGGCGCCCGCCGCGGCACCACGGCCAGCACCACCACCGCCCGTGAACATCAAGAAGTGCACGGTCGGGCCAACGCCGTATCCCGGCGTCGCTCCCTGCATGGTCCTCACGCCCAGGCCGAACAGATCCTGGTAGAACTGTGCGGAGGGAGCGCTAATCGTGAAGTGACTCATGTCTTTCGTGACGAATACACCCTTGGAGGGCGATGGTTCCACCTGGCACATGTTGCCGAGCGGCCCGCTGCCACCGCAATAGCTGGCGTCATGCAGCTGAAACACAATGCCCGCCGGATCACCCACGAAGATCTCACGCGTGTTTCCGCGCGTGACGACCTGCACCTTGTTCGGCCCTGGCTTGATGGTGGCATCAGCACCATCCACCGGCGTGACGCCGTGGGCGGCGAGCGTCTTGAGCACGGCATCGACGTTGAACTGCTCGACACCCATGCCGAACCGGCTGATGCTCGGGCGCTCGCCGGCGGCGGCCGGAACGATCGCCAGAAACCTCGGCCCCGCGCCAATGCGCAAGAACGTCGTCGTTCCCTGGCGCGCCTGAATCGGCATACCGAAAAGCCGCTGATAAAAGTCGATGGAGCGCTTCGGATCCGAGACGGTGAGCGTCAACTGGCTCAACCCATTGACGCGGATCTGCGGCGCGCCACCTTGCGCCATCAGGCGCTGGACAGCCAGGAGAGCCGGCAGGGACACCAAAAAGCTTCGGCGATCAATAGGTACGGTCATGATGCGACTCCTCAATGAGGCCCGAGTCTACTCCTGGAGCGGTTAGAACCCAAACACTCTGGCGGCCTTAGAGCCTCTAGGTATAATGGGCGCCTTCAGTCGCGGCAACGCAGCTGGCAGCTGAGCGGAAAAAGGGAAGGGACCGAGATGAAGCTTAGGATGAGACCAAACCTCGCCACCGGCTTCCGGGGAATTCTGGCCGCAGGATTGGCCGTGGCATGGCTGATCGGCGCGTTGTCGGCCGCACGCGGAACCGGGCTGCTGGCGCAGACCGCGGCACCGAACAGACCGTTGATGTCGGATGAAGCCTTCAAGAACGTCCAGGTCCTGAAGGGGATTCCCGTGGACGACTTCATGGGCACGATGGGCGTCATGTGCGCGGCACTGGCGTTCGACTGCTCCGATTGCCACGAGGGTGCGGGCACCGAGAAGGTCGATTGGGCCGCGGACAACCCGATTAAGCGCACCGCACGCCGGATGGTCACCATGATGCAGACCATCAACAAAGAGAACTTCCAGGGACGCCAGGTTGTGACCTGCTGGACCTGCCATCGCAACCGCGACCGACCCCTCGTCACGCCGACGATGGAGGTGATGTACGGCGAGCCGCCCGAACAGCGGGACGACACCGTCATCCAGGCGCAAGGGCTGCCGATGAATGCGGCCCAGATCTTCGACAAGTACATTGCGGCGGTTGGCGGCGCGCAGCGGCTGTCGCAACTCACGAGCTATGTCGCCACCGGGACGAGCGTTGGCTTCGGCGGCTTCGGCGGCGGCGGTCAGGTCCGGCTCTACGCCAAGGCACCCGACAAGCGCACCACGATCATCGAGTTCAAGGATGCGCCGGATCGCGGCGACAGCACGCGGAGCTACAACGGGTCGGCCGGTTGGCTCAAGACGCCACTCACGGTGCTGGGCGAGTACGCGCTGAGCGGCAGCGAACTCGACGGTGCCAGACTCGACGCCATGCTCGGATTCCCGGGACAAATCAAGACTGTGTTCACCAACCCTCGAGTCGGCTTCCCTTCTTCGATCGATGATCGACCGGTGCAGGTGGTCCAGGCCGAGGGCCCGAGAGGCCTGATGACGACGATGTACTTCGACTCGGAAACCGGCCTGCTGGCGCGGATGATTCGGTATGGCAAGTCGCCGATCGGCCGGGTCCCGACGCAGGTGGACCTCGGCGACTATCGCGACGTCGCCGGAGTCAAGCTCCCCTTCAAGTGGACGTTCGCGTGGTTGGACGGGCGTGATTCGTTCCAGCTGACCAGCGTGCAGCCAAATGTCGCGGTCGACGAAGCGAGGTTCGGCAGACCGAGCACGGCGATCCGCTAGAGGGCGTTGACTAGGACAAGCCCAAGTCCTTTTTGGTGTCTCTGAGGATCTCGAGGATCGCGCGGCGGTCGGCCGACGACAGCCGCGCGTACTTCTTCCCCTTCTCCTCACCGGTGAGGATCTGACGCATGCGCGCGACGATCGCGTCGCGCGCCATCGCCGGCAGATGGTCGAACTGCTCGCTGTAGATCAGGTAACTGCAGGGATACTTCAGCAGCCGCGTCTGCAGATCCAGATCCCGAAGCGATCGTCCCTGCCGATCGCGAGGGCCGCGGCCGGCAAATTTCTCGGCGAAGCCGGACGCCCCTTGAATCGGACCGTTGGGGAAGGTGGCCTCGTCGATGAACAAGAGATAGTCGACAAATTCCGCTGCCCAGCCGGTGAGGCTCCGGCGAAGGTCCGCGTCACCCACAGGATCGCGCACGAGCGCCGCGCGAACTTCCCAACCCAACCGCGTCATGAGATTCGTCATCCGCGCCTGGTGGTCGAGCACCATCAGCGCGACGATGTCGCTGTGCGTGGAGGGATAGCCGCGCGTATCGAACTTCGTGCTGAGGGAATGCAGCTCGATCGACTCGCGCGTCACTGCCAGCGTCGGCTTGGACGGATCCGGTGCTACGAGATTCCCCATGTGCGGCATCGGCACCCGCGCCCCGGTGACATACCAGCCGCCGAAGCGCTCTGACAAAGGGGTCCGATGGTCGGTGATTCTAAACGGCGCGGTCGACACCAGGCCATCGGACTCGGGAACGACGCTCGCCAGGGCCAGCCCCGGGACGCCGAGTGTCGCGCTCGAAATGTGGCACGAGAGGCACGAGGTGTCGGACCGGATGAGTGTCGGGTTCACGAGGCCCGGCTGCTGCTGCAAGGTGTAGAAGATGGCGCCCTGGTCGGGATCGACGGCCGCCGCCTCGATGAAGCCGCCGCGCGGCCACGAGACCAGCGCGGAGTCGCTGAAGAAGATGACGCGCGGGTTCTCAGGCCGGATGCGCAGCTCCTGAAGACTGGTCCTTGAAAAGACCGCCACCTGCGATTCAATCGGCACGTCGAGCGCGGCAAGGACCGATCGCAGGTAGCCCGAGTCGGGTTCGAATCCCAACCGGATCTGACGATTGCTGATCCGCTGATTGAGCCGCGCAATCGGGTCCATCGCGGCGCGCGCGGTGTACTGGATGGCGCGATGGTCCTGCCCGGGCTGAAACGTGTCGCTGAAACCCGGCGCAGGGTCCTGAAAGGCGACCAGACTGACGGCCACGATAAGCAGCGTACTTGTAGGGAATCGCATTGAAACCGCCAACGCTTCAAAAGCCTAGCACGTCGTCAAACATTCGATAGGATCCCCTCGTGCCCCGCCTCGTGCTCGTCGTCCCGTGCCGGAATGAGGGGAGCCGCTTGAAGGCCCAGCCCTTTCTGCGGCTCGTGGCGGCAAATCGCGACGTCCAGCTGCTCTTCGTCGACGCCGGCAGTCGAGATGGGACAGCCGCGATCCTCGCCGACATGGCGTCAGGCGGCGGTACACACATCTCGGTGCTGACGCTGCCGCGTCGTGCCGGCCTGGCCGAAGCCAGCCGCCGCGGCGTGCTGGCCGCATTCGGCCAGGGGCCGGCGCTGGTGAGCGTCTGGGACGCCGACCTGTCGACGCCGTTGTCCGAGCTGGCGAGCTTTCTCGAGGTGTTCGATGCGCATCCGGCCGTCGATATTGTGATGGGCGCCAGAATCAGGATGCTCGGACGCGACATTCGTCGCCGCCGACTTCCCCATTACGCCGAGAGGGTCTTCGCGGGTGTCGCCTCGTTTCTCCTCGGTGTTCCCGTCTACGACACGCAGTGTGGTGCGCGGGTCTTCCGAGCCACTGATGCCATCGCCAAGGCGTTTGCGTCGCCGTTCCACTCGCGATGGATGATGAACGTCGAGATTCTCGCGCGCTACCTCGCGGCCACCGGCGTCGCATCGGCCCCGGCAAAGCTCTACGAGTTGCCGCTGCGCACGTGGTCCAGCTACGATCGCTCCCATTCATGAAAATCTCGCCGCTTGAGCAACAGTGGCACGATCTGATGGATCTGTGCCGGAAAGAAGAGGAGTACGCCGAGAGCCGGTCGCATCCGAAGCTTCTGCAGCTGGTGCGCTCACAGATCGTCGTCGTGGCCCGCGACCTCGGCTTCAGTGCGCGGCAGATCGTCACGCGCGAGTTCCGCGCCGAGCGAAGAGACGGCCGCATCGTTCGCGTGATCACCGACTAGTTCCAGCCCGGGATGATTGATCCCGACCTTGCTGGCTCGAATTGTCACGACGTGACGAGAGCGACATCGGTCAGGGTCGCAACGCGACAGGTAAACTAACACCAGAGGCAGCCAATGAGCCAGGGAAGCTTGCGATGAGCGTGCTCAGACGATTGCTCGCAACCTGCACCCGCATCGCCCTTCACTTGGTGACCGTCGTCATGTTTGTCGGAGGCCTCGCAGCCCTGGTCGCGATGCTGGCCGTGACCGTTTCGACCAGCGAAGCCACATGGATCGCCCCCCTTCAACAGATCGGCCGCAGCGTGGCATTCACGCTCCTGCCGGCCGCCATCGCCAGCTCCTTCCTCATGCCGTCACGGCGGCAATTCGTGGGATCGAAACACCTGCACGAGCAGCAAGAGTTGCCGGCGCCGTTGTCGTTCCTGATGGTGGGTCTGATATTGCCCGTGACCTGGCAGTTGCCGACCCTTTTCAGGTGGTCGGACGAAACGCTTCAAGTGGTGCGACAGATCCGCGGCGACGGGTCTGACCCGCTTGGCTTGTGGGTGTTCCCGGCCGGAGTTGCTGCGGCGCTGCCGATCATGGCGGCGATGAGCGCGGTGGTGTTTACGCTGACATCGGCGGCCGTGATTCTCGGGCGGCCGTCACTGTCGTTCCGGGTGCTGAGGGCGTGCGTCGTTCTTCAAATCGGTCTCGTCATCGGCAGCTCGTTGTTGCTGGATGCGCTGCGGGGAGCCTACGCCGAGATCACGAACCTGATGGCGGCATCACCGGATGATCGACTACCGGCAGCGGTGACCGAAACGATCAGCCGGCACGACGCTTTCGCCGCGACGCTCGTTCCGTGGTTTCAGTGGATCACGATCGGCTATTGCATTGCGACCGCTATCGCCTGGCAGCTCGCGCCACGAGAGGAGTCTGCTGACGGGACCACGGTCTCTGACGGTCCGGTCAGAGACGACTCGGTGTCGCGCGATTCGGTCACCGTCCAGCCGATGGCTGCGACGATCACTGCCGAGGCTGGACAGCGATCGGAAGCTTCCAGCTCTCGTCCCGCCACTTCAACGCCGGGCTTCGCACCCGGCCCCGAGACGTCGGTGTTTCGCCACGACACCTACGCCGTCCGCCTGAAGACGTCGTGGCTCGCCGCCGCTTTCCGGCTCGGAAGCGGCGAGTACACCATCACCCCGATTCCGAAGCTCCGATCCGACGCCGCCTTTTCCTTCTCTCAAGCCTCCGGCGTGCTCCGTCAGGAACCAGGCGGCCCTGAGATTCTCCGTGTTCAACCCGTCGCGCACGGACTTCTGAAGCGGCGCTACGCGGTAACTGATCGTGCGAGCGTCACGCTGGCTCAGTTCGAGCGCGCGGGCCGCGACTGGGAAGTGTTCGATGCGGCCGGGAACCCGACTGCACACGTCGAGGAAGCCGAGGCGCGGAGCGGGTTCCGGCGATATGTCGCCCGCGTGGACGGGCGCGATCTGTGCCGCTATACGTGGGCAATGCAGGGATTAGGCGTCTGGACCGCTGAGCTCGACCTGGAATTTCAGACTGGAGGCGGGCCGGGCTTTGACCGCTCGATTGCGATCGCGCTGGCGCCCCTGCTCGAAGAGCACGCACGACTTCACAGTCAACGGTATGCATAGTCGCGTTGACCGCCTCAGCCGCGATGGCGCCAGCCGCGCAGCTTCTGGTCGAGACCGGCCCGCCTCGCGAGGAATTTGAGCGTCCCCTTGACGCCCCGTCGAACGGCGACCGGCTTACCGTTGTAGATCTGGGGGATTAGCTGACCCGTCCGCACGTCGCGCTTGTCGAGCCACTGCACCTTGCCCAGGAAGGGATCGGATCGTTGGGGTTGATAGTAGAGGCATTTCTCGAAGAAATAGTGGGTCACCTGGCTGTGGCGGGAGCGCGTCGGGTCGCGAATCGGGCTGCCGCCGTGCAGCAGATTCGCCGCCCAGACCAGGGCCTGTCCTTTCCGCATCCGCAGCACGCGGCGCTCAAACCCCAGTTCCGCGATGACCATACCGACGAATTCCTCGTACGTCGGGTAGCGCTCGTAGCCAGTCTGTTCACTGCCGGTTAGTCCAATCGAGGCGTGGTCGAAGTAGGGCAACCGGTGGCTGCCGGGGTAGTACTCGACGGCACCGTTCGATTCGTCGACATCCTCCAGGGCGATCCAGACCCCGCACATGAAGCCCCGCGGCACCGAACTGAAATGCATTGAGTCGCTATGAGGCCGCTGCTGGGTACCCCGGCCGAAGTTGAGGGTCTGCATCGGGATCGGCTCGCGACGATACAGCGTCCGCAGCAGCGACAGCACCGCCGGCGCCAGGGCCAGGAGCCGCACGCCCTCGATCTGCGGCCAGGCGTCCATCACGCGCTGCGGGTAGTCGGAGCGCTTCCCGCACGCCTCCAGGATGGACGCCGCCACCGCATCGAAGTCGGGAATCTTGGGGTCGAACACGAGGAACCCATCATTGGCATAGGTCCGGACCAGAGCACGTGTCTCGAGGTCGAGGTTGCTTCGAGTGAGCAGCTTCTCGAAGAAGGGGGACTCGAGCCACGGAAGGTTGAGGTCCGACGCGTCCATCACGTGAGTGCTTCTAGCACAGCCCGAGGCCGTCGTTCAAGGACGCCCGTTCGTTGTTACCATGAGGGTATGGCCCTCGACGAACGCAACCTCTTCACGGAAAGACCCGAAACCCGAATCGGTCGGTACCAGTGCCCCCGGTGCCACCGCGAGGGCGAGTTCAGCATCCGGTGGGTGCGGCGCACCAAGAAAGACAGACTCCCGGCCGGGGCCAACGACGAGGATCGCGCCAAGTTCGCCAAGCTGCGCGATTACCTCCTCCGCCTCGACGAGGATGTCACCTGCAAGGCATGCGGCAAGAAGTTCGAGATTCCGTCGCAGCATTCGCTAATGTTCGTGGACCAGCTGGCGGGTCTGCCCAACGACGAAGACCTCGAACGCGAGATCAGCATCGCGTCCGGGGAACCGGAGCCCGCCAAGGAGAGCAAGCCGGCGCTGCCGCCGCGGTTCACCCGCAAATCAAGTGGCTGGAAGTAGACCTGCCGTCTTCATTGTCGGGGCTGCCCGCACCGCGATTGGCACGTTTGGCGGCTCGCTGAAAGACGTCCCGCTCACCACGCTGGGCACCACCGTGATCCGCGCAGCGCTCGAACGTTCGCGCATCACGCCCCAGGCCGTCGGTCACGTCGTCATGGGCAATGTCATCCCCACCGAACCGAGGGATGCGTACCTGTCGCGCGTGGCCGCGATCGACGCCGGCATCCCGCAAGAGACACCAGCCTTCAACGTCAACCGGCTCTGTGGCTCCGGCCTGCAGGCAATCCTGTCCGCCGCGCAGTCGATCCAGTTGGGCGACGCGGACATCTCGATCGGTGGCGGCGCCGAATCCATGAGCCGCAGTCCGTATCTGATGCCCGCGGCAAGATGGGGTGCTCGCATGGGCCATGCCCCGCTGGTGGACTATCTCGTGGGTGTGCTCAACGATCCGTGGCACACCGTTCACATGGGTGTTACGGCCGAGAATGTGGCCACGCGCTACGGCATCACTCGCGAGATGCAGGACGCGCTCGCGCTCGAAAGCCAGCGGCGGGCTGCGCACGCGATCGGCAGTGGGCGGTTCACCGATCAGATCGTTCCGATGCAGGTCCTCGCGCGCTCCGGCTCCAGCGGCCGCGGCGAGCCTGTCGCGTTCGAGATCGACGAGCACGTGCGCGGTGACGTGACGCCCGAGCAGCTGGCCAAGATGAAGCCGGTCTTCAAGACGGATGGTCAGGTGACCGCCGGGAATTCATCCGGCGTCAATGATGGCGCGGCGAGCGTCGTGCTGGCCGATGAGGCACGCGTGCGGACACTGGGCCTCCAGCCGCTCGCGCGTCTGGTTGCGTACGGCCACGCCGGCGTTGATCCGGCATACATGGGCATGGGGCCGGTGCCGGCGACGCGTCAGGCGCTCCAGCGAGCCGGCCTGGCGGTTGCCGACCTCGATGTCATCGAATCCAATGAGGCGTTCGCAGCGCAGGCCTGTGCGGTCGCGCGCGAGCTCGACTTCGATCCGGCGAAGGTGAATCCCAACGGTTCAGGAATTTCGCTCGGCCACCCGGTGGGAGCGACCGGCGCGATCCTCACGGTAAAAGCGATCCACGAGCTTCGACGCATCGGCGGCCGCTACGCGCTGGTGACAATGTGCATCGGCGGCGGCCAGGGCATCGCGGCGATCTTCGAGCGGACCTGATACCCCATCACAGCCCGAACCAGTAGTTCACTTTCACCATGAACGCGTTGGTGCCATCGGCCGCGAACGCCGTGGCCAGGTCCCGCCAGGGGGAGAACACGCCGGGCCGCGAGCCATCGGCTCGCGCTGTCTGCCAGACGAAGTACATGGTGCTGCCGCGGTTGTACTCCCAGCGCAGCACGACATTGCCGCGCACCGACTTCCGGTTGAAATCCGGATCGAAGCCGAGCATGACCGGCGTGAACTCGAACGAACTCGGCCGCGCCAGCTTGCGCGTGTCGTGGTAATCGCCAACCGCGACAAACGGTTGCACGTAGGCTTCGAGCGTCAAGTCCTTGGTGAAGGCGTAGGTGGTGCGTCCGGTGATGCTGACGACATTCCGGCGAAGCCGCCCGTACACATAGTCGAGGATGGCGTCGCCATCGGCGTCGGTATTGGTGATCCACTGCGCGACGTCGTGTCCGGTCTGGTACGAGGCGCTCACGCTGGCCTGGAGACGCGACGATGGCTGCAGCCGCAGGTTCGGACCAGTGTTTACGTTCCAGCCACCTTCAGTATCCTGCGCTCCGTTGAGGTTCAGGCCCCAACCCCAGAGCTTGCGTGAGTCGCTCGACAGGCTGAGGTTCCAGTAGTTGCCCGCCACTTTCACAATCGGCGGACCGCCGCGCGTGTCGAGATCGTCGAGACGGCGGAAGTCGTGGCCTGTGTTCACGTTGATGCGCCAGAAATTCATGAACTGAATGCCGGTGCCGATGCCGACATTCCTGCCGAACACCAGCTTGTCGTCGTTGAATTGCTGACCGGCATAGACAAACACCACGGTGTTCCGGAGTCTCTTCCACGGGTCCGGCTGAAGGAGATCAAACTCGCCGTTGATGTCGGTCTTGTTGATCCGTGTGCTGAGAAACCCGAGGTCGGCGTTGCGGAAGCTCGGGCTGAAGTGATCGAAATGCTGGTAGACGGCGACGTGCTTGGCGTTGTAGTTGAAATTTGACACGCCGCCGAAGCCATTGCGGACGTCGGTGGCTGAAAACGGTGCGTGTGTGCCCACCCAGTGTCCGCCGAGCGTGTACTGGTTGCTGCGCCATCGCAGGTTGTAGTCGACGCCGCCGGTGAACGCATCCGGGTACTGCTCCCGCATGACCGCCGTGCCGATGACGCCGACGTTGGACGCACCGATGTCGCGCTGGAGCCGCCCCACGTTGTACAACGACCGTGGCTCGATCAGCCGCTCGGTGCGCACGGTCGTCGAATTCCCGTCCCCGTCCACCGCGGTCGTCTCGACCTCGGCGTACTCGCGCGCGGTCAGCGAGGTCAGCGCGCCATAGGTCCAGCCTGACGTCTTGCCGGTGACTTTCGCCGAGCCGAGAATGGTGGTCTGCTCCGGCTTGGCGATCAAGCGATCGCCGGCCGGGAGCGGCAGGCGGCCAGGCGCCTGCCCGATGCGGCGCGAATTGAAGAGCGGGAATTGTCCGTACGGCAGCACGAAGGTCCTGCTGTCTTCCAGGAAGAACGGGCGCTTCTCGGGAAAGAACGTCTCGAAGATCGTCAGGTTGAGGACGGCGGGATCCTGTTCAACCTGGGCGAAATCAGGATTCAGGGTGGCTGAGAGGGTCGCGGAGGTGCCGAGGCCAACGCGTGAATCGAGACCGACGCTGGCGGAGCGGCTAGCCGGCGCGGCAGTGACGTCAACGAGTCGGGCGAGCGTGAAGGGCAGCAGCTCCAGACGCCGCGGCGGGGTGAAGCTGTCGTCGAAGACAAGGTGCCCCATCCGCGACACGAATCCCTGCGCCCCGCGCGGGGTCGGCACCCAGCGGTCGTACTCGCCGCGCACGAAGATGTCGCGCCGCACGTTGAATCCCCACACCATCCGTTCACCGTTGGGGGCTGGAAATCGCATTTGCGAGAACGGGATGCGGTACTCGGCGTTCCAGCCTTCGGCGTCGATCGTCGTGCTCACCTCCCAGACCGCCTCGTAGTCGCTGTTCTGCCGGGTATCGTCGAACCAGGCATAGTCGGCCTGCACGCCTGACGGGTTGGTATCGAAGGTCACCGCCGTGAGGTGATCGTGGCGCGGGTCGAACGTCATCCGAATCAGGTCGCTCGGCGGCATGTTGTCGCGCCGCCCAAGACCGGTGGTGATCTGCGACGCGTCGCGCATGAAGCAGCGCGTGGCGATGTAAAGATAGCGATCGTCGTACGCGATCTGGACGAGCGTGCGCTCGGTCGGCGGCTTCATGTTGTCGGGGTCGTTCTGGACCATGTCGTCAATCGCCTGCGCCAGCGTCCACACTTCATCGTCCAGGCGCCCATCGATGCGAGGCGTCGATCCGTTGACGCGGTAGGCGTGAAGCTCCTTGCCCGCCTTCTCGGCGACCGGTGGCTCGGCCGACGTGCGAGCAGGCTGCGCCCAGGCGCGAACCGGCGTGACGAGCAGACTGACGATGAGGACGTCCCGGATCCAGCCGAGACCCCGTTGATCCCGCATTCATGCTCCTGTTTGAGGCCGTTCGGCAACGCAGAGCTGTGCCGCTGCGTTTAGACGCCCGCGACACGGTTTTCGTTCGCTGTCCGTAAATGGGACGGCACATGACACGAGAACACGAAGAAGACTCTTCGTGTTTTGGTGTTTTCGTGGCTGATGTTTAGTGATTTCGAGGTTTCGCGGCCGCGATTTTCGTGCTTTCGTAGCCGCGCTCGTTTGATCAGTTGAGAACGGCCTTGCCGTCGATGATGTCGAAGATCCGCCGCACCGCGGCCAGGCTCGGGGTGAAGTCGTTGCCGTACGCCTCTTTGAACCGCGTCAGATCCATCTTCCCAAGAGCAGCGTCTGGTGTCGCCCCCTGCGTCTTTGCCTCCGAGGCCTGGCGCCATTCCTCGCGCAGGTAGCTCTGCATGCTCGTGATCGCCGTGTCGATGGCAGCGCGCCCCTGCAGGTGATCGCCGTGCCCGGGCAGCACGAGCTCGATGTCGAGCTTTTTGAGCGCATCGAGCGTCGCCGGGTGATCGTTCGGGAACGCATCGCCCTGCCAGCCGACCATCGATTTGAAGAGGATGTCCCCGCTTGCCGCCGCTTTCTCCGACGGCACGTACACGATCACATCGCCGGCCGTGTGTGCGCGCCCGAGAAAGAGAATCTGAAACTCTTTCGCACCCGACCAGATCGACATCGACTGCTTGACGGTAAGGGTGGGCGCCTGCAGCGGAAAGTTGCCGCTGTAGACCGCGAGGGTGGCTTCCTGGGCGGCCAGTTGCGATTCCAGCGTCGTCTTTCGCTGCGGATCCGCTTCCGCCGCGACCTGCTTTTTCAGGTTTTCGATGCGCGCTGGCATCGGGTCGGTGAAGTTCTTGAAGGTGACTCCCTGGCGCGCCTCAGGCCCGAGCAGCATGCGCCGCGTGAAATCGCTGCCAATCACCTGCACGGTGGGCGGCAGCGCCGCGCTGCCGTACGCGTGGTCGATGTGAAAGTGGGTGTCGACCAGGTAGCGAACTGGCTTGGGCGTGACGGTCGCGACGCCCGCCAGGAGTGAGCGAGCGGATGCAGGCGACCCTTCAGAATCGGTGACGAGCACGTCCATGTCGTTGATGAAGACCCACGACGTCGAATTGATGCCGGGTGTGCGTGGGGCATCGGCCCGATAGATCGATTCGGTGATCTTCGTCATCCGATGAGCGGGCGTGCTGCCCTGCGCCGAGACGCCCCGCGCGTCCGCGAGCCACACGGACTCGGCGCCTGCGGCACCCAGCATCACGAGCGCCAACACCCGCGCCGACGCTCGTCTCGCAACTCTTCTCATGTTGATCTCCTCGAAGCGCCCGAGCTGAAGCTCGGGCCTACAGCTCGGGCCTACGAAGGCCAGAAAAGCTCGAACGTCAGGGAGCCTTGCAAACGAAGTTTGCCGCTTCGTCGGTGCTTCCTGTGCCCTTGTATGCCGCGACCTGCGGGAACGGGCACAACGGACGCGTGCGATCGACCTTGCCGTTGGCCGAATGGGACGCGATGATCTGATCCGGAGCCTTCCCGAGCTCGACCCATTGCTCGAGCGCAGTCACCATGTCGAAGCTGTTCGGCCCTTCCCCACCGCTGCAATGGGCCATCCCGGGGGCCATGAACAGCCGGTAGGATCCGGTCACCTTTGACGCACCACCGCTGGCCTCGAGCGCACGCGAGTAGTAGGCGGTGCTGTTCGCCGGCGAAATCTGCGGATCGCTCCAGCCGTGATACTGAATCAGCTTCCCGCCACGGTCGAGGAACGGCTTCAGGTTCGGGTCGAGCGCGTTGATGACGCCGTTGTCGGCCTGATCGGCGCGCACGAGGTCGGTGTCGGCGTTGAACTGCTGTATCGTCCAGTTGGGATCGCCGAACACGAGGAACCGGAACTGATCGAGACCGGAGGCGCGTGCCGAGGCCGTCCATCCGGTGTCGGTCCATCCCAGCTCGCTGCCCGGCAGCAGACCGGCCGTCTCGCGTCCCGTCTTCGGATCTTTGCTCGCCGAGTACACGAGTCGAGCCGTCTCGACCTGCGGGCTCGTCAGGCAATTCGATTCGCCGGCGGTTTTACACACCAGGACGCCTGGATCGAATTTGCAGCGGGTTGGATTCTCGATCAGTCCGTCCTTCACGCCATCCAGCGCGTCGCACGCCTCGACGACGGCACGATGCAGGAGCTGGCGCTGCGGCTGCAGCAGCCGTGCGGCTTCCGACGCGAGCGCCTTCTCGATGCGTACGGCTTGAGTGGCCCGTCCGATCCAATCAAGGCCTGGCGCGCCGGCAATGATCCCGTCGAAATCCGCGGGGAACTTCTGCGCCTCCTTCATGCCCTGACGCCCCCCGGCAGAGCAACCGTTCCAGTACGAGAACTTCGGCGCGGCGGCGTAGAACCCGGCGACGACCTTCTTTGATGTCACAGCCAGCTCGTGGACCGCGCGCCATCCGAAATCGATCACCTTTTCTGGATGCCCGAGCCCGAAGCTCGCGCTGCCGCCCACGTGACCGGTGTCGGTCGATCCGGCCGCGTATCCGCGCGCCAGTGCGGTGGCCATCGCGGGATATGCGATGTTCCCGTTGAAGGCGCCGTTCCCCACCGCCTGGAACTTGCCGTTCCAGTTGGCCGCGGGCAGCCAGACTTCGATCTTGATGTCCGAGTCGTTCGACGGCTTCAGCGTCGCGGCGACTCGACAGAATGCCGGCAGCGTGCGAAACCCCGCGGCGTTGCCGCCCTCAGGCGGTTGGAACGCGCCAGCTGCGACGGCTTCCGCCAGCGTGATCGATACGTTCGGCAGTGCGAGACGCGCCAGGTCGGGACAAGAGCCGCCCGTCGTCACTGTTTGACTCGATTGGGCAGGCTGAACCGGTCCAGCCTGAAGCGCGATGGCGAGCAGGACCGAACAGACGGCGGCAGCACTAATCCTCATACTCAGCTCCTTACGCTGGTCCTTAGGCCTTGGTTCTTGGTCCTTCGTCCGTACTTGGTCCTTCGTCCGTTCTTGGTCCCTGGTCCTTGGTCCATAATCGCGTACTCGTGGTGCAGGACTTGAGTCCTGCCGTCGTTGCCGAGCGTACTCGTAGCGCAGGACTTCAGTCCTGCCGTCGTTGCCGAGCGTACTCGTAGCGCAGGACTTCAGTCCTGCCGTCGTTGCAGACCTGAAGGTCCGCGCAACCAGTACGACGCATAACTACGAGTACGACGCTAGGTTCCCGCGGACTTCAGCGCCGCCAACACCCGCGCATCCCTGAACGGAACCCGGCGCAACCGAACGCCGGTCGCGTCGTAGATGGCGTTGGCCACCGCGGCGATCAGCGGCTTGCACACCGTCTCCCCCGCGCCGTAGTGCGGCAGGTCTGGCCGATTCGGGTTCGGATCCCCATTCACCAGCACGATATCGATCTTCGCCGGCGTGTCGGCGTGCGTCAGAGAGGGATGAGACACCCAGTCCACGCTCGTCACCTTCTCAGTGTCGAACTGGACCTCCTCATACAACGCGCGGCTCAAGGAATGCAGCATGCCGCCTTCGATGGTCCGCCGCAGTCCCTCAGGGTTGATCACGAGTCCGCAGTCGTGCGCGCATACCAGCCGCTTCACCCACACGTGACCGGTTGTGCGATTCACCTCGACCTCGGCGATCTGCGCCACGACCGTCTGACTGCGGAACGCGTACGCAATGCCTCGACCGGTGAGAATGTTTCCCCCACCCGCCCTACCTGGCGCACCTGCCCCACCAGCCCCACCCGCCTTGGGTGAAACCCGAGAGTCCCACCCGTACGCCTGGGCCGCCGCCTTGATGCACGCGATCGACCGCGCCCGCTTGAAGCCGCTGTCGTCCGCAGTACTGGCGGTGAGCAGTTTCATCCGGAACTCTACCGGATCGGCTTTCGCCGCCGCCGCGAGCTCGTCGATGAACGACTCGGAGGCGAACGTCGCCTGCGGTCCGTTGGGATCGCGAAGGTTCCCCGTGCGAAGCGGTGTCTCCCACACGAGCGGCAGACTCACCACTTGCGTGGTCATCCGCCGGTTCGGAATGGCGTACATCTCCGAGGGCGTCGCCGCGCTGCCCGCGGCCGGCCGTTCCCGCCGCTGCCCCATCAACTGAGCGATCAGCACCGTGTCTGGTTCGTTGTAACCAAGGTGGTTGTAATCCGCCGCGCGGGCCAGGTAGTCGAATGCAACAAGATTCCCCTGCGCATCGAGTGCCCCGCGCAGAGTGCAGGCAAACGCCGGCCCTTTCGTGTCCCAGGCTGTCTCCTCCTGCCTCGACCACTGCACACGCACCGGGCGGCCGATCTCCTTGGCCAAATACGCCGCTTCCGCTCCCGCATCATCTGCCGCCGTGCGGCCATAGCCTTGCGGACCGTCCATCCAGACGACGCGGACGCGATCGCGCGGCATGCCAAGAAACGTGGCGATGCCGGCGCGCATGCCGTACGACTTCATGTCGTTGGAGTAGATCGTCATCTGGCCGTTTGACGGATCCGCCATCGCATGCGCCGGTCCGAACGCGGTGTGCCCCTGGAACGGGACATCGTATTGGGCTTCAACGACCTTGGCGGCGCTCGCAAACGCCGTGTCGGGGTTGCCGACCACGGCTGGATTGCCACCCGATGTGGGCGTCGCGCTGCGCATGAACGTGAACAGGTTCTCTGAAGAGGGGAACGGTGCGGTCGCCGGCTTTTCCCAATTCGCCTTCAACTGCCTCGCGGCGTTGATCGCCTGCTCTTCCCGTTCGCACACGACGGCGACGTAGTTGCCCTTGCTCACCACCTTGATGAAACCGGGCAGGCTGCGAACCGACGACTCGTCGATGCTCACAAGCTTGGCACCCGCGAGCGGCGGCTTCACGTTGCGCGCGTGCACCATGCCGGGCAGCTTGACGTCCACGGCCCACTTGAGCGACCCATCGACCTTGCCGGGAATGTCGTAGCGCTGCGGCGACTGGCCGACGATCTTCAGGTCTTGTACCGACTTGACCTTCGCGACCCCGGTCGTCGCGTCGACGTTGTTGCCGGTCAAGGCGACATGAAACTGCTTGCCCCCGACGAGCTCGCCGTAGGTCACCCGCTTGGACGGATCCGTCTTCACGGTGATCACGGCCGCGGCGACGGCCAGCTGATCGACCGGCACGCCGAAGCGCGTGCTGGCCATCTCGAGCAGCACGCGCCGGGCTTCGGCCGCGACGCGGCGCATCGGCCAGCCGTCGGTCTGGATGGCATCCGATCCGCCGGAGCCGCCCTGATCCACGGTGACATCCGTGCTCCCCATGATGCAGGTGGTCTTGTCGTAGGCGATGTCCAGTTCGTCGGCCATCATCTGGCGGAAGGCCGTGCCGGTACCCTGTCCGCAATCTGTCTTGCCAACACGGAACGTGGCCGTGTTGTCGGCGTGGATGACGATCCACGAGTCCAGCTGCTTGAAATCCGGATCGGGATACGGGCCACCCGCCGGTGCGGGAGCTTGCGCGGCCAAGGCGAAGGGACCTGCGATGGCGGCCGCGCTCACACTTACCACCAGCGCGCCAGACGCTCTGAGGAAGTCTCTGCGTGTGGGGCCGTACTCGGCCAGGGCGTCTTCGATGTGCTTCGGGATCTTGGAAAAGGTATTCATGCGACCACTCCCGCCGCGCGCTTGATGGCGGCTTGGATGCGGTAGTAGGTCATGCAGCGGCAGAGCGTTCGGGCCATGCCCTCACGAATTTGTGCATCGGTCGGTTTGGGGGTTCGGTCGAGCAACGCCTTCGCCGTCATGATCTGCCCGTTCTGGCAAAAGCCGCACTGCGGCACTTGCTCGTCGATCCATGCCTGCTGCAGCGGGTGGAGCTTGCCTCCCATGGACAGTCCTTCGAGTGTGGTGACTTCGCCTCTCACTGCAGACGTCGCGGTCACGCACGATCGGGTCGCGACGCCGTTGATGATCACCGTACAGGCCCCGCACTGGCCGAGACCGCAGCCAAACTTCGGCCCCTGCAGGTTGAGATCGTTGCGCAGGACATACAGGAGTGGAACCGAGGGCTCGACGTCCACGACTTTCGTGGCGCCGTTAACCCGCAATGTGATGCTCGCCATGTTGGAACTCCGGTGTTAAATGAATCGGCTTTCAGCTGTCCGCTTTCAGCTCTTAGCCCTGAGCCCTTTGGCCCTAAGCCCTGATCCGATTCATCGTTTCTCTCCTCGCATGCCCGCCCATTTCCATCCATCAGACGGCCGTTCGATTCGCTTCAAGTGGAGCTTGTAGTCTGACGAGTTTCGTCCTGGACTGCCGCTCACGATCAGATGATCGCCAGCCTTGAGCGTGTACTTGGTAATCCCCTGTTGACCGAGGCGGTTCGGGTTGCTCCATTCCGCGCCGTACTTCCTCATCTCGCCGCCGGGGTCGGGCGCCTGCACGTACACCCAGGCGTGCGGATTGCGGTAGTCGAACTCGACCAGCGTTCCCTCGATCGTGATCGATTGTTCCTCGAAGTAGTGCGCGCCGAAGGAGTGATGGCCGTAGGCGGGAACCTGAGAGACGAGCGCGGCAAACGCCAGAGCAAGACAAGTACGCTTCACGGCACGTCCTCCCATCCCGGACATTCTACGACCTCCGTGCCCACCGTGGTCGAGCCTTGTTGAGGAGACCGTGTTTACATCCGCGGGGGTACATCGGGAGTAGGATCAGCGCTTCGACCACGTTCCGCGAGGAGGTCCGTATGCCGATGAATGAGCTCGAGATGTTCCTGAATGCCTGGGAACGCGAATCGCAAAGCACACTGAAACTGCTGCGGGCGCTGCCACCCGGGCAATACGACTTCCGGCCGGATGCCACCGGCCGGTCGCTGGGCGAGCTCGCCTGGCACCTGGCCGAGGGCGATGCCTACATGAGCTACGGAATCGACCGCGGCGAATTCAATATGGAGTCGCGTCCGCCCAGCATCGAGCGGCCGCGCACGGTCGAGGGACTGGCGCCCGGGTACGAGCGTGTGCATCGCGAGGCGGTGGAGCGAATTCAGAAGCTCACGCCGGCGGACCTCGAACGTCCGCTTCCCTTCTTTGGCCGGCAGACGACGATCCGCGAGATCCTCTGGGAGATGATCATCGCGCACACGATTCATCACCGCGGTCAGTTGTGCCTGATGTGCCGCCTGGCGGGCGGCGCGGCGCCTGGGTTATATGGGCCCAATCGCGAAGAGATGGCGGCAATGCGCGTGGTCATGCAGACGCCCTGAACTACCACGGCGGCAGCGTCATGAACAGAAACTCCTGAAGGTACGGATCTTTCGAGGCCCGGAGCGCCGCCTCGGAGCCCTCAAAGTAGATCCGACCTTCGTGGAGCATCATGAAGCTCGCTTCCTCCGCCTGGTCCTCATTGGCCGCGACGATCTGCGTCTTTCCGTTTTCATGGGTCGCCTCGTGCGTCGCCACGTAGACCGCGTCGCGGATCTGATGCGTCACCACGATTGAGGTCACCTGTTCCAGGTCGCGGACTTTGACGATCTCGTCGTTCACGGTCGTCGCCGTGATGGGATCGAGGCCTGTGGTTGGGTCGTCGAACAGCAGGAGGTGCGGCTTCGCGGCCATGGCGCGCGCGATCGCGACGCGACGCCGCTGGCCGCCGGACAACTCCGAAGGCATCTGGTCGATGTATTCGCCGAGTCCGATGAACCCCAGCACTTCTTCGATGCGGCGGCGCACCTGATCCAGAGGCATGTCGGTTTCCTCGTACAACCGGTAGCCAACGTTCTCAGCGACGGTCAGCGAATCGAAGAGTGCGCTCTCCTGGAACAGCATCCCGATATCGCCGCGGATGCCCATCAAATCGTGCTCGGTCAGCTGATCGACGCGATGGCCGTTGACGAGAATCGCCCCCGCGTCCGGCCGCAGCAGCCCGAGAATCAACTTGAGAATGACCGACTTCCCGGAGCCGCTCGCGCCCAGGAGGACTTTCATGCCGCCCTTGGGGATGTTGAAACTGATCTCACGCAGGACGACGTGATCGTCGAAGGCGAAGGAGACCTTGTCGAACACGACCACGGACGAAGCCGACTGCTCTGTCGAGATCACCATCGTGCGCTCATCCTACTTGTCCGGCTCGCCGCCGCCTCCCTTGAACTGGTCCTCGTCGTCGGCAAACAGCACGTTGAAGCTGGTCAGCGATCCATAACACCCGCTGATGTAACTCTGCAGCTTCACCTTCACATCGTCTGCCAGATCCGACGCGTTCACCTGCTGTTCGAGCGTGCGCAGGCGATTGCGCACCATCACGATCTTGTGGAAGAAGGTTTCGATCGGCCAGGTCTTGGGCTGCAGGC
>Ga0111538_10001984_pt1 | contig 28706 bp, 27 predicted proteins | sample SoiMethybrSBSTD1_FD_79669 | JGI IMG/M metagenome (GOLD analysis project Ga0111538, IMG submission 79669) | Bulk soil microbial communities from a Populus tree surrounding site in Tennessee, USA - Soil MetaG P. TD hybrid SBSTD1 (version 2)... | ecosystem: Environmental > Terrestrial > Soil >... | reverse complement strand
CGCGTATGCCGGGCGGCTCGCGCGTGAGCTGGGACCTTCGAAAACCGTGCTGGTCAATCTGTCGGGCCGGGGCGACAAGGATGTTCACACCGTCGCGAAAAGCCGAGCGGCTGCCACCGCGGTGGAGGGGTAGCGTGCCCGGCCGCATCGCACAGACATTTGCCAGGCTGCGCAGCGAGGGACACGCCGGCCTGGTGACGTTTACGACCGCCGGCGATCCGGACCTTCCGCGTTCCGCGGAAATCCTGAGGGCACTCGATCGCGCAGGAGCGGACGTCCTCGAGGTCGGCGTGCCGTTTTCGGATCCGCTCGCTGACGGCCCGGTCATTCAGCGTGCCACCGAACGCGCGTTGGCGGCGGGCGGCAGTCTGCGATCGGCGTTGTCCATGATCGAGGAGATTCGGAGCGGCGTGTCGGCGCCGATCGTGCTCTTCACCTACGCCAATCCGGTGTTCCGGATGGGCATCGAGACGTTCGCTCGCCGCGCCGCCGCGGCAGGAGTCGACGGCGTGTTGGCCTTGGATCTTCCCATCGAGGAGGCTGGAGCGTTTCGGGACGTTCTGGCGTCGGAGGGCCTCGATACGATATTCCTGTTGAGCCCGACGACAACCGACCAACGGATCCGCAAAGCGGCGGAATTGGGTCGCGGTTTTCTCTATGGGATTTCGCGGCTGGGCGTGACGGGGGCGCGCGATCGCGTCGCCTCTGGTGCCGATGACCTGGTGCGGCGGATTCGCGCTCGGACGACGCTCCCGATCGCTCTGGGTTTTGGCATTTCGCGGCCGGAGCATGTCGCTGAAGTGGGTGCGTACGCCGACGCGGCGGTCGTCGGTAGTGCGCTGGTGTCACTCATCGCCGAGGCGAGTGGGTCGCCTGGGCTCATCGAACGGGTCGAAACGTACGTGCGCTCCCTCAAGGACGCCTGTCTCGCCCCGCGGATATAGCAAACATGGCGACACTCGACGATCTGCGACAGGACATCGACCGCGTGGACGAGGTCCTGGTGCGCCTGCTGAATGAGCGCGCCCGGTGCGTCTGTGCGGTCGGCGAGCTGAAGAAGGCGCTGGGCATCGAGGTGTATCAACCCGACCGTGAGAAGGAAGTGCTCAAGCACGTTCGGGCGATCGCGGGCGAAGGGCCGCTCGGCGCTGATGCCATCGCCAGGCTGTTTGAACGCATCATCGACGAAGCGCGTCGTCTCGAGCGGCGCGTGGTTCACGGAGAGACCGACCCGGGGAAGAAACAGGAGCAGTCATGGTAGTCGTCATGCAGGAGCGCGCCACCGAGGAGCAAATCGAGCTCGTCGTGGCGCGGTTGGTTGAACTCGGAATGGACGTCCATCGATCGACGGGCGCGACCAGGACGGTGCTGGGCGTGGTCGGTCAGAACCGGCCCGACCCTGGGCTGATCCGGATCCTCGACGGCGTGCACGAAGTCGTGCGAATCTCCGAGCCCTACAAGCTCGCCGGTCGGACGTTCAAGCCTGAGAATACGGTCATCAACGTGGGGGACGTGCGTATCGGTGGCGATGAAGTCATCGTGATGGCTGGCCCGTGCTCCGCGGAAAACGAAAAGCAGGTCCGGACAACCGCTGCGGCGGTGCGGCGGGCGGGCGCGAAGATTTTCAGGGGCGGCGCCTTCAAGCCGCGGAGCTCTCCGTACAGTTTTCAGGGACTTGGCGAGGAGGGCCTCAGGCTGCTTCGCGATGCCAGCCGGTCCGAAGGGATGGCACTGGTCTCAGAGGTCATGGACGTGAGCCAGATCGCGATGATGGACCAGTACTGCGACATCTATCAGGTCGGCGCCCGCAACATGCAGAACTACTCGCTGCTCAAGGAGCTCGGGCACGCGCGCAAGCCCGTGCTGCTCAAGCGCGGACTGATGGCGACGATTGAAGAGTGGCTGTTGTCGGCGGAGTACGTGTTGAGCGGTGGCAATGCCGAGGTGATCCTCTGCGAGCGGGGCATTCGGACGTTCGAGACGGCAACCCGGAACACCTTCGACGTGTCTGCGATTCCGGTCGTCAAAAAGTTGAGTCACTTGCCGGTCATTGCCGATCCGAGCCACGGAGCGGGACGACGCGACATGGTGGTGCCGATGGCGCGAGCGGCCGTCGCCGCCGGTGCCGACGGCCTGCTGATCGAAGTACACTGTGATCCTGATCACGCCTTGAGTGACGGTGCGCAGTCGATGTTCCCGCCCCAGTTCGATCGGCTCATGGCCGAGCTGCGGATCATCGCACCGGCGATCGGCCGCAGTATTTGTGTCGAGCAGACGACGAGGCGAGGGTGGGGCTCGTGAACATGAGATTGCAGATTGCGGACTTCAGAGTTCAGATTGGAGGATTTCAGGTTGTCGGATCTGAAATCTGGTCATCGCCGTTGAATCCGAACGCCGAAACTCTGCAATCAATCTGAACTCTGCAATCTGCCCTCTGACCTCTCAGGAATCTGACCCCTCATGGAACTAAACGTTATCCAACCTGGGCGGCCTGTTGAGAGAGAGGCGCCCATCTTTCACAAGATTGGCGTCGTCGGTCTGGGACTGATCGGCGGATCGATTGCGCTCGCGGCGCGGGAGCTGTGGCCGGCCTCGCTCGTCATCGGCGTTGACAACAAGGACGTCCTCGAGACGGCCATGCGGCTGCACGCCATCGATGTCGCAGCCGACGACCTGATCGTGCTGGCTGAGGCCGATCTCGTGATCCTGGCGGCACCAGTGCGGCAGAATCTGGCGATCCTCGAGGAGCTCGACGAGAATGTCCGCACGCCCGCGGTCATCACCGATGTCGGGAGCACGAAACGCGCGATCGTCGACGCGGCCCGCGGACTGCCGCCGCGCTTCACGTTCATCGGCGGCCATCCGCTTGGTGGTGCCGCGGCCAGCGGTCTGGAGCACGCTCGTCCGGATCTGTTCAAGGGCCGCCCGTGGCTGTTCACGCCGCCCGGCGACGCCGGAGGCGAAGCGATGGACAAACTCATGGCCTTTGTCCAGGCGCTTGGCGCGGTGCCCCGCATCATGGCCGCGGCGGCGCACGATCGACTGCTCGCCTTCCTCAGTCACCTTCCGCAGCTCACGGCGAGTGCCCTGATGCAAACCGTGGGAGAAGCAGTGGGGGAGGAGGGCCTCGGCCTCGCCGGGCGAGGTCTCGTGGATACGACCCGATTGGCGTCGAGCTCGGCCGAAATCTGGAAAGACATCGCGACCACTAACGCGGACGAGCTCGGCGTGGCGCTCGATACGCTGATCGCTGTCCTGACGGATCTGCGGGAAGAGCTCTCCGATGGCGACCGGCTCGGTGAGGTCTTTCTTACCGCCGCACGCTGGCGTGCGCGCCTCGTCAAATAGCTTCTGGCTATAATCGCCCGCAGCATGAACAAGGTCCTTCCCAGCGCGGCGGCCGCGGTCGCGCTCGTTCCCGACGGTGCGACGATCCTGATGGGAGGCTTCGGACTGTGCGGCATCCCGGAGAATCTGATCCAGGCGCTTCACGCCCTCGGAACCAGGAACCTCACCCTCATCAGCAACAACGCCGGCGTGGACGACTTCGGCATTGGCATCCTGCTGAGATCACGTCAGGTGAAGAAAATGGTCTCCACGTACGTGGGCGAGAACAAGGAATTCGAGCGCCAGTTCCTGACGAAGGAAATTGAAGTCGACCTCGTACCTCAGGGAACCTTCTCGGAACGCATTCGTGCAGCCGGAGCCGGGATTGGCGGCTTCTTCACCCCGACCGCGTACGGAACGCTCGTCGCCGAGGGCAAGGAAACTCGAATTATCAACGGCAAGCCGTACGTACTCGAGATGCCGCTGGCCGCCGATTTTGCTTTCGTTCGGGCCTGGAAGGGCGATCGCGTAGGCAACCTCGTGTACCGCCGCACCGCCAGGAACTTCAACCCGGTGATGGCCACGGCGGCGCGGGTGACGATTGCCGAAGTCGAACACCTCGTCGAGCCAGGCGAGATCGATCCGGATCACGTGGTGACACCGGGCATCTTCGTCAAGCATGTGATCCAGGGTGCGAAGTACGAGAAACGCATCGAAAAGCGCACGGTCCGACCGGACTAAAAAAGAGCCCTGTGTCCTCAGTGGTAGAGCTTTGATCATGAACGCAATGGACTTACGCGATCGCATCGTGAAGCGCGTCGCCCGCGAGCTGAAGGATGGCGACTACGTCAACCTTGGCATCGGGATGCCGACGCTCGTCGCCAACCACATTCCGTCCGGCGTCGACATCACGCTGCATTCGGAAAACGGCATGCTGGGTGTCGGGCCCTATCCGCGAGCGTCAGAGGTGGATCCCGATTTGATCAACGCCGGCAAGGAAACGGTCACCGAACTTCCGGGCACGTCGTACTTCAGCAGCGCGGATTCCTTTGCCATGGTGCGCGGTGGTCACATTGATTTGACGGTCCTCGGCGCGCTGCAGGTGGACCGGGAGGGGAACCTCGCCAACTGGATGATTCCGGGCAAGATGGTCAAGGGGATGGGGGGCGCCATGGACCTTGTCGCCGGCGCGAAGAAGGTCATCGTCGCGATGGAACATGCGACTCGCGACGGCGGGCACAAGATCGTCGAGCGCTGCACGCTGCCGTTTACGGGATTGAAGGTCGTCAATATGATCGTGACCGAGATGGCGGTCATCGATGTGACCCCATCCGGACTGGTCTTGCGCGAGATTGCCGCGGATACCGACGTGGCCAAGGTCCAGGCGGCAACCGGTGCTCCCTTGATCGTGCCGTCCAAGGTGGGCACCTTTGAATAAAGACTTCGACGTCGTCATTTTGAGTGCCTGCAGGACGCCGATCGGCGCTTTTGGCGGAGCGTTGAAGGATGTGTCGGCCGTCGATCTGGCCGCCATCGTCGTACGGGAAGCCGTTACCAGAGCGCGCGTGGCGACTGGCGATGTCGGCGACGTCATTCTGGGCTGCGTGCTCCAGGCGGGCGCCGGCATGAACGTGGCGCGCCAGGCCGCGCTCAAGGCTGGCCTGCCTGTGGAAGTACCGGGTGAAACCGTCAATCGGGTTTGCGGATCGGGTCTTCAGGCCGTCGTGCATGCCGTTGAAGCGATCCGAATCGGGTATGTGGACACGATCGTGGCCGGCGGAACCGAGTCGATGTCCAACGCGCCGTACCTGCTCAAACAGGCGCGCTGGGGGTACCGCATGGGTCACGGTGAGGTCATCGACTCGATGATTGAGGAAGGGCTGACCTGCGCGATCAACTCCTGCCATATGGGGATCACGGCCGAGGAAGTCGCCCAGCGCTACAACATCTCCCGTGCGGACCAGGATGCGTTCTCCGCGGAGAGTCAGAGACGCGCGGGCCGGGCGCTTCAGGACGGAAGTTTCAAGGCCGAAATCGTCCCGGTCGATGTGCCGCAGAAGAAGGGCGATCCGATCCGCGTTGAGATTGATGAATACCCGCGACCGGCGACCACCGCAGAAAAGTTGGCCTCACTGAAGCCGGCCTTCAAGAAAGACGGATCGGTGACGGCCGGCAATGCCTCGGGCATCAACGACGGAGCGGCGGCGCTGGTCGTCGCGACCGCCGAAAAAGGCCGCACGCTGGGGACGCCCCCATTGGCACGCATCCTGTCGTACGTGTCGACCGGCGTCGATCCATTGATCATGGGCATGGGTCCGGTTCCCGCCGTGCGCAAGGTGGTCGACCGCGCCGGACTGCAGATCGCCGATGTCGATTTGTTCGAGCTGAACGAAGCGTTTGCCTCGCAATCCCTGGCGGTCACGCGCGAGCTTGGCATCAGCCCTGATCGAGTGAACGTCAACGGCGGCGCGATCGCCCTTGGGCATCCGATCGGCGCGAGCGGCGCGCGCGTGTTGACGACGCTGCTCTACGCCCTTCGGGCGAGGAAACTGAAGTACGGCGTGGCGTCGCTGTGCATTGGTGGCGGGATGGGGATCGCGATGGCGGTGGAAGCCCTCTAGCGGGGCGGAGAGCCCCGCGTGCGCAAATGTTCATTCCCGAGGCCACGCTCGACAGGATTCTCGCGCACGCCCGGCAGGCGCTGCCGGCGGAATGCTGCGGGCTCCTGGTCGGCCAGGGTGAGGCCATTCTCGAAGCGGTGCCGATCCGCAATCTGGCAGACGATCCCGGACGGTACCTTCTGGATCCCAAGGAGCACATCGAGGCGCGTCGCACGGCGCGCGAACGCGGTCTCACCGTGCTCGGCTTTTATCATTCGCACCCGCGCTCGGCGCCTGAGCCGTCTCCGACAGATCTCGCAGAAGCGTCGTATCCGGATCACCTGTATCTGATTGTGAGTGTGTGGGGGAGCGACGTTGCCGGCGCGGCCGACGCGCGGTTGTTCACGCTGACGGCGAAGCAGTTTGTGCCCGTGCCGCTCGTGATCGTGGACGACGAGCCCTGATCGTAGCGCTGAGTAGCGCTGAGAGACGCGACCAGCGGTGAAAGAGTTTCTAGCGGTTGTCGGTCCCGCCTGGTTGAATGGCGATGTTGACGCCCGCCGCGGCCACTTCCTTCTCGCGATGTCTCAAGCTGAAGTAGGCGCGGATCTTCCCGGACGGATCAGACCGTCTGTAGTTATGCTCCATCGTGTAGCGCCGCTTGATCTGGCTCTTGCCGGCCTCGTACGGCGGACAATCGGTGCTCGATTCCGAGACGGTGCCGTCGCCCCATTCCCAGAGGACTGTCGGGCAGTAGTAGTCCTCGAAATCGTCTGAGCCGCCCTCGAACTCCGCAGTCAGCACGACGCGCATCGGGGCGATGCCAACGTCTGGTCGTGCCTTGAGCGTGAGCTTCGGTCGCTTTTGCTCAGGTGCTTTCGGTGTCTCGGGTTTCTGCTCGCTGGGAGCCGCGGTCAACGCCGCCACGATAGCGATGCCCGCCGCCGTGATCAGGATGGATTTCATTGCAGCGCTCTTCGGACTGTTGCAGGAACTGAGCACATTGTACGGCCGGGTTTGTCAGCAGGCAACCAGCTTCAGCGATAATATCTCGATGCCCTCATTGCCAACAGCGCCTATTGCGATCGTCGCTGCCCCGCTTTCCCAGGTCGACGCGGATTTGCTCGTCGTACCGTGGTTTGAAGGGGAGTCGCTTGGTGCGTTCGCCGGTTTGAACCAGGCGGCCGGAAACGAGCTGGCCCGAGCGCTGGCATCCAAGGAGTTCGGGGCCCGACCTTTCGATCTGTTCGTCACTCCTCTCGCCGACGGCAGCTGGAAGCCGAAGCGCGTCGCGCTCGTCGGTGCCGGGACGATCGAGGCGTTCACAAGCGGCCTCGCACGCCGACTGGCGACGGCGGCCGCCCTCGCCGCTCGTCAGCGGCGCGTGGAGCGTATCGCGTTTGTCCTTCGTCCGGGTCTTGCGGATGCGTCTGGCGACTTCGATATCGCCGGCTTCGCGCAGGCGGTCACTGAAGGGTTGACGCTCGCCGAGTTCAACGGCGGCACCTACAAGACCGTCGACCCCCCGCCATCCAAACTCGTGTCGTGCACGATTGTGCTGCTCGACTTGCCCGACACGTCGCCTGAGAGCACGGTGCGGGTTGAGAGCGCCGTGTCGAGGGGGCGGCTGCTCGGCGAGTGCAGCAATCTCGCGCGCGAGATGGCCAACGAACCGGGCAACACGCTGACGCCGCGGGAGTTTGCGACTCGCGCCGCAGACATCGCCAGCGGCGGAGGCGCAGGGGTCGAAGTGCTCGATGAGAAACAGATCGAGGCGCTGGGTATGGGGCTGCTCCTCGGCGTCGCGCGCGGCAGCAGTGAGCCGCCCCGGCTGATTGTGTTCCGGCACGACCCACCTGTCGCGCCCAAGAGTCCCGTGCTTGGTCTGGTCGGCAAGGGGATCACGTTTGATACCGGCGGTATTTCGATCAAGCCCGCCGAAGGCATGGAGCGGATGAAAGACGACATGGCTGGTGGTGCCGCCGTCGCGTGCGCGATGCGCGCCATCGCCAAGCTCGGTGCGCCGATTCGGGTCGTCGGTATCGTGCCGGCCTCGGAGAACATGCCCGGCGGACGCTCGGTCAAGCCCGGTGACATTCTCCGCAGCGCAGAGGGCAAAACCGTCGAAGTGATCAATACGGACGCCGAGGGCAGGCTCGTGCTTGGCGACGGTCTGTGGTACGCGCGCAAGCTGGGTGCGACGCATCTGGTGGACGTCGCCACGTTGACCGGGGCGATTGTGGTGGCGCTGGGCAAGGTGGCCAGCGGTATCTTCGGCACACCGGAGTCGTGGGTCAATCAGGTGCGGAAGGTCGCGGATCGCGCCGGTGATCGGATGTGGCCGCTGCCGATTTTCGACGAGTATCGCGAACAGCTGAAGAGCGAGATCGCCGACTTCACGAACACGGGCGGCCGCCCGGGGGGCTCAATCACGGCCGCGCTGTTCCTCAAGGAGTTCTCTGGCGGCCTGCCGTGGGCCCATCTCGATATCGCCGGCACGGCATGGGCCGAAGAGGCGAAGCCCTACCTTCCGAAGGGCCCGAGTGGCGTGGCCGTGCGGACGCTGGCAGAGTTGCCGTTCACATTCGATTCCTGGAAGTGAGATTCCTTCTGGCCTTGCAAGCGGCTCCGCCACAGGAGGCGCCGCCCATTGTCGTCAAGCTCGTCGAGCCCGACAGGGATCCGACCGGGCTCGCGGAAGTCCTTCTCGGCGTCGTCCGGCTCACCGGCGTCTGGGTGTTGGTGGCGATTGGACTCGGGGCGCTGTTGGCCTACGGGCTGTTCTGGTACCGGTCTAGAGATCGCCCGACCTGAAGGTCGGGCCTACGGGCGCGCGGCGATGACGCCCGTGCTCCTGAGCGAGATCTGATACTTCTGGAGGGCGTTGAAGAGCGCCTCAGCGATCCGCTGACGGTAGGAGGATCCGCGCAGGAGCTTGGCTTCCTGAGCGTTCGTGAGGAATGAGATCTCTGCCAGCACGCTGGGCATCGCGGCGCCAATCAGCACGACGAACGGCGCCTGCTTGACGCCGAGGTCCCTGATGTTCTTGTCGGAGGTCTTCAGTTTCTCCAGCATGGCACGCTGGACCATGGTCGCCAGATCCCGCGATTCATCGAGCTTGTTGTTGAGCATGATCGCGCTGACCAGCTCGTTCGCTGCCGCCATCGCCTGTCCCGATGCGGCGTTCTCACGTGCGGCGATAGCCTCGGCACTCTGATTGGTCGCGAAGTTCAGGAAATAGGTCTCGATGCCGCGCGCCTGCTTGTTGGTGCTCGCGTTGGCATGAATGGACAAGAAGAGATCCGCGCCTTCGCGATTGGCGATCGCGGTTCGCTGTTGTAGCGGCACGAATTCGTCAGTCCGGCGAGTCAGCACGACCTCGACTCCGGGCACATCGATGAGCAGCTTCTCCAGCCGGAGCGCGATGTCGAGCACGAGATCAGCCTCGCTCAACCCATTGCCCTTGGCGCCGGGATCGTGACCGCCGTGGCCGGGATCGATCACGATGCGCGACACACCGAGTCCGAGCTGGCGTGCAATGGAAAACCCGCCGGCGATGTTCTTGGCGGGCAGCGCTGGCTGAGGAGCGGCCGGTGAAGGAGAGGCAGTCGAAGCAGCGGTAGCCAAAGGCGTCACCGGCAATGCTGGTAGCGGACTCGCCCCGCTCGCAGGCACAACCGAGGCGGCGGCGCTGGCCGCCGCTCCTGCCAGCAACGCTGCGCCGTCCGGCGCCGGGGCCGTTGGCAGACTGACCATTCGGGCAGCCACGGGGCGGCTCCGCAGCAAGGGCGGAGGTGTGAGAGCCCGAGGTGTGGATAAGGGCTTTGCCACGCTCGTCACAATTGCCGGAGGCAGAATCGGCGGCAGCACCGCCATCGTCGCCACCGGCCGAATGCAGTCGATGACGAGCCGATAGGGGCTGTAGAGCGGATAGACGCTGAAGCTTGATACGCCGGCGGCTTCCAGCACGATGCGCGTGGTGTTGTTCGGATGCCGACCGAGGCGAACCTGTCGGACGAGCTCGCCGTCACCGTCGAACCGGAGGGTCTGATCGACGAGTGTCGGCACGGCGCGTGTCGACGTGAGGTCAATGAACACCCGTGCGGGATCGCTGAGACGCTCCTCGTGAAAACTCTTCACTTCGGCATCGAGCTCGATCGTGATCCGCACAACGTCGGGCAGAATGGCCCGGCGGATGTCCTTGATGGTTGCGATCACCGGCACCGGAGGCGGCCGGCTCGCAACGCCCGCAGTGGATCCTCCCGCCGGTGGCGCAACCGGAGCCGGCGGAGCAACCGGAGTCGGCGACCGCGGCGTCGGCACGGGGGGATCCGCCCTGGCGAGCTCAACGCGAGGGGGACCCAGACTCGTGGCCCGGGTCAGTTGGCCTGGCACCTGCTTCGCGAATTTGCTCGTTGGGTACCGCGCCGCGAGCGCGCGGAGCAGGCGAACGGCGGCATCTCTGTCCTGGACTTCCCGGAACCTCTCGAACGCGTCGAGCGACAACTGTCCAGCCTGCCACAATGCATCGTCGCAGTAGCCACTAGCCGGATACGCGCGCACCACCAGCTCGTACTGTTCGACGACCGTGCGGACGGCCTTGAGCACGGTGAGCGCCGGTCGCTCGGGCGCGAGCGCGGTCCGAACCGCTCGCTCTTTCGCCAGCGCATCTGAATACAGGGTTTCAGCCGGCGGCGTCACAGCAGCGCCGGCCGCCTCGAGCGAGAGGACGCAAACGACGGCGATCAATCCGGAGTGTTTCAAGGTCATCATCGCAGCTGCGCATCGACCTCTTCGAAGTACGCCTTGTCGACGAGCACCTCGCGCGCCTTCCCGCCTGATGCCGGGGACACGAGCCCTTCCATCTCCATCATGTCGACCAGGCGCGCCGCCCGGCTGAATCCGATGCGGAGGCGGCGCTGCAGATATGAGATCGACGCCTGCCCGCTCGACACGATAACCCGGGCCGCCTCGTCGTACAAGTCGTCTTTTTCCATGTCGACGGCGTCGGCGGCGGTCTTCTCCTCGGCGGTGATGGAGGTGTCGTAGTTGGGCTTACCCTGCTTACGCAGGATGCTGGCGAGCCGCGCGCTCTCCTGTTCGGAAATGTAGGGCCCGTGAATCCGGATCACACGCGACGAGGCCGGGGGCAGAAACAGCATGTCCCCCTTGCCCAGGAGCTGCTCGGCACCGTTCCCGTCGAGGATGGTCCGGGAGTCGATCTTGGACGACACTCGGAACGAAATGCGCGCGGGCATGTTGGCCTTGATCAACCCGGTGATGACGTCCACTGATGGCCGCTGGGTGGCCAGGATCAAGTGGATCCCCACCGCTCGGGCCATCTGTGCCAGCCGAGCGATCGATTGCTCGACCTCGTTGCTGGCCACCATCATCAGATCGGCGAGCTCGTCGATGACCACGACGATGAACGGCAGGGTCTTGTACGGCTCGCCGCTGGGTGGCGTGCGCTTGTCGGCGATGGCCTGCAGCACGTTGCGGTTGTACTGCTCGATGTTGCGGACGCCTTCCGATGCCAGCGTCTTGTAGCGTTCCTCCATTTCACGAACCGCCCATCGCAGGGCATTCGCCGCCTGCTTCGGATCGACGACCACTGGAGTCATCAGATGCGGAATGTCGTCGTACATCCCGAGCTCGAGACGCTTGGGATCGATCATGATCATCCGCACGTCGTCCGGCGTGGCGCGGTAGAGGATGCTGGTGAGCATGACGTTGATGCCCACGGACTTGCCGGCGCCGGTTGATCCGGCAATCAGCAAATGCGGCATCGTCGCGAGATCGCCGATGTAGGGCTCGCCATGGATCGTCTTGCCGAGCGCAATACTCAGCTTCGACGGAGAGCGACGATACGCCTCGGACTCGAGCAGCTCGCGCAGGGAGATCGCCTCTCGGCTGCGGTTCGGGATCTGGATGCCAACGGTCGACTTGCCGGGAATGCGATCGATGAGGACCGATTCCGCCTGCATCGCCAGGCACAGATCGTCGGCGAGCCCGGTCACTTTCGAGTACTTGACGCCCGCGTCTGGCTTGAACTCGAAGGTCGTCACCACAGGGCCGGGGTGGATCTGAACCACGGACCCTTCGACGGAGAACTCGCGACACTTTTCTTCCAGCAGACGCGCCCCATCCATCAGCTCGCGTTCATCGATCTTGCGTTCGGTTCGCGGCGCATCGAGCAAAGCCAGCGGCGGCAGTGTGTATTCACCCTTCCGCCGTTCCGCCGGCGCCTTGCCCGGCTCCGGATCGGAAAGGAGTAGCGGCGGCGCCGGCATGGTGACCTTCGGCGGCTTTGGCGGTGGAACGGACCGGGCGCTGCCAAACACTGGCGCGTTGACCGCCGCTTCGTCGCGCGGACGCGGCGCCTTGAGCGGAAGCTCGCCGGCCTCCTCCTTTCGGGCGCTCGAGACGCCCGGCGGCACTGGCACTTTGATTTGCGGCACTGGCCCTTTGATTTCGGGTGCGACGCCATTTTTCGTGTGCTTCGCGATCACGTCCCGGCGCTGCTGTTCCCGGCGGCGATCCTCGCGCCGCTCGCGGAGTGCCGTGAGAAGTTGAGCGGCGCCACTGCGAACGCTCTCGCCAACCACGCCAAAGAACCGTCCCAGGGAAAACTGCGTGGACAAGACGATGGCCAGAACCAGCCACGTGAGGACCACGATGACCGACCCGGTGCGATAGAGATAGGCGGACAGGGCACTGGCCACGAAATCGCCGACGTAGCCGCCGGCGCGGAGCGGCTCTCCGGCGCTGTCGAGCGACCGGAACACCAGGCTCAGCAATGCGCTGGAACTGGCGAACAACAGCGCCGCACCTGTGACCTTCGTGAGCGCGGCGTCGAGGCGCCGGCACCAGAAGTAGTGCCAGCCCATCACCACCATCACCGCCGGGATTACATAGGCGGCGTAGCCAAAGAGCTGTAACGAGAGCTCGGCGAGAAAGGCGCCGACACGGCCAACGAAATTCACCGGATCGCCCCGGCTGGTGCTGAAAAACCAGACCGGATCCTTCGGATCATGCGTTGCCAGCGCGATAATCCAGATCAGGGCCGCGGCAAAGAGCGCCACGCCGATGAACTCCCGGATCCGGCGCGAAGTCTTGGATCCCTTCACGTCTTAGATCTCCATGATGACTGGCAGCACGAAGGGCCGCCGGCCCGAGCGCTTGCGGAAGAACCGGCGCAGCTCCACGCGCAGTTTTTCCTTGATGAGTCCCTGATCCGTTCGTTCCTCCACGCTCGCCTGCTCGACCACATCGATCAGGACGCGCGCCCCGTCGGCGAGGAGCGCCTCGCTGTTTTCCATGACGAAGCCTCTGGTGATGATGTCGGGCACGCCTTCGAGTGCCCCGGTCTGCTTGTTGATGGCCACGACCGGGACCACCAGTCCATCTTCAGCCAGGTGGCGTCGATCGCGAAGCACTTCGTCGCCGATCTCTCCGGTTCGTGTGTCATCGATAAGCACGCGGCCGACCGGCGCCTTGCCCGCCAGGCGAGCGCCAGCCGTGTCCATGTGGATGATGTCACCGTTCTCGGTCAACAGGATCTCCGGCTTGGGATCGCGCGAGGCAAACACGCGCCGGGCGACCCGAGCATGCTGCGAGAGCTGACGGTATTCGCCGTGCACCGGAATGAAGTAGCGGGGCCGGACGAGCGTCAGCATCAGCTTCAGCTCTTCCTCGCTGCCGTGGCCGGAGACGTGCACGTGCTTGATCCCTTCGTGGATGACATCGCATCCGCGACGGGCAATGTGATTGATGACGCGCCCAATCGCCTTCTCGTTGCCAGGGATCGACCGCGCCGAAAGCACCACGGTGTCTTCCGGCCCGAGCTTGACGTGCCGGTGGTCGTCGATCGCGATCCGCGACAGCGCCGACATCGGCTCGCCCTGCGAGCCGGTTGAGAGGCAGAGGACGTCCTGCGCCGGATAGCTGCCAATCTCCGAATCGCGAATCTGGATACCGGGCGGGACACGCAGATACCCGAGCCGCTGGGCGATCTGTGAGTTTTCGATCATCCCGCGCCCGACAAACGCGACCTTGCGCTCGAATTGCGCCGCGAGGTCGACCAGAATCTGCATCCGATACATGCTCGACGCAAAGGCGGCGACGATCAGCTTGCCTGGCGCGCTGGTGAAAATCTCCTCGAACGCTTCGACGACCTCTGTTTCCGAGCCGGTAAAACCGCGCCGATCGATGTTCGTGCTGTCCGCAAACAGCGCCAGCACGCCTTCCATCCCGAGCTGCGCGAAGCGGTGCACATCGAAGTGCTCGCCGTCGATCGGGGTCTGATCGATCTTGAAGTCGCCGGTGTGGACGATGATCCCAACCGGCGTGTGAATCGCCAGCGCCACGCAGTCGGGCATGCTGTGCGTCACGCGGATGAACTCCACCGTGAACGGGCCGATCTCGACGCGATCCTTCGGACGGACCGTGACCAGCCGGGTCGAGTCGTCAATGCCGTGTTCGCGCAGCTTCGGCTCGACCATCGCGAGGGTCAGCGGCGTCGCGTAGATCGGGCCATTGATGAGGGGCGCGACGTGCGGGACGGCGCCGATGTGATCCTCGTGGCCGTGCGTCAGCACGAGCGCTGCCGGGCGTCGCTGCTGCAGATACGTGAGGTCCGGGATGATCCGATCGACGCCGAGCAGCTCGGGGTCGGGGAACATCACTCCGGCATCGACGACGATGGTCGTCTCGCCCCAGCTGAGCGTCAGCATATTCATGCCGAACTCACCGAGACCTCCGAGTGCCACGATTTCGAGCATGCTGTTATGGACGGACGCACCAACACCGTGTCAGTTCCTGGCGGAACGTTCGGACGTTGGGAGCCGCGAAACTGCGGCTCGATCAGGCTGCTGGGCGCGCCTGAAAAAATCAGAGAGGCGGGATGGTCGCCGGCTCAATAAGGCCCGGCGCACGTACAAGTTAGCGTTGAACTATACCACAGCTGGACGGCGTCAGGAGGCAGCCCATGTCTTCTTCACCCGGACGCCGTCTCACGGGCGAACACGTCGGCCAGCCGGACGAACTCGCTGATCTCGAGCGTCTCGGGACGTCGCCCCCCCTCGATCCCGGCGCGGCGCAGCGCCTCTGCAGGCCGAAGCCGGACGGACGGAGGATAGGCCAGGAGCGCATTCGCCAGCGTCTTCCGGCGGCGCGTGAAGACGGCCTGCGTCATCGACCGAAAGGCGTGCTCGTCAGTCGCCGGCGGCTCAGCTGGGTGAAACCGCAACCGCACCACTGAGGAATGAACTTTCGGGGCGGGGCGGAATGCCCCGGGCGGGAGCGATAGCATCCGATCGGTCTTGGCCCAGTGCCCGAGCATCACCGCCAGCACGCCGTAGTCCTTGTTCCCCGGACGGGCCAGCAGCCGATCGGCAACCTCCCGCTGCAGCATGACGATGGCGTCGGTGATCGGGAGGCCTGCCGCGTAGAGATCGACGAGCCTGAACAGGATGGGGGAGGCGACGTTGTACGGCAGGTTCCCGGCGACGCGCAGCGTCGCAGGTCCCGCTGCATTGAACGCGGCGTGGATGCCCTCGAGCGAGGCCTCGAGGAAATCCCCTTCGACGATCGTGAGATTGTCGGGGGCTGCCGCTCGCAGATCGCCGGCGAGGAAACGGTCGATCTCGAATGCCACGACGTGTCTGGCGGCGATGGCGAGTGGGCGCGTCAGTACGCCCGTTCCAGGACCGATTTCCAGAAATGCGTCCGTGTTGGAAGGTGCGATCGCTCGAATCAGTTTCTCGACCCAGACGGGTTCGAGAAAGTGCTGGCCAAATCGCTTCTTCGCCGGCCGTCGATCCCTGGGCTTCCGGGGCTCCCTGATTCCCCCGGGCCACTCAGACGCCTTCATCATCCTCGCGGCTCTCGAGCCCATTCCCACGCCAGTAGCGTTCCTCGATCTCCTCAATCTCGTCTTCGCTCAAGCCGAAGTAATGGCCGATCTCATGAATCAGGGTTTCGCCGATCGAGGCCACGAGGTCATCCTCATCATCGGCTTCACGCTCGTGTGGGCCCTGAAACAGGAGGATGCGATCGGGCAGCGTATTGCCGTAGCCCCATCCACGCTCGGTGAGTGGTGTGCCCTGGTACAGCCCGAATAGCGTGTCGGGTGGATCAATATCCATCTCGCGCAGCAACTCTATCGACGGCTCATCTTCCACCGCGATCACGAGGTTCGCCATGGCCTTGCGGAAACGTCGGGGGATGCCGGCGAGCGCCTCAGCGACACGCTGTTCGAACGTCGCCCGGTTCATGTCCGTCGGCGGGTCTTGGCCTTCGCGTTGGACCGTGGCTTGGACTTCAGCTTTGACCCCGTCTTGGCTTTCGTCACGCGTCGTGGTCGCTTCACCGGCGTCGTCAGGCTATGAAAGTAGTCGCAGGCTTCCTGAGCCGCACACTGGTCGCAGAGCGGCGCCGGCCTGCAAATTCGGCGGCCGTGCAGGATGAGGGTGTCCGACGTTCGGGTCCAACGCTTTTTCGGCATCGCGCCACAAAGTTGCTGCTCCACGACAACCGGATCGTCGGAATCGGCAATGCCGATTCGATTCGAGACGCGAAGGACATGGCGATCGACGGGCAGCCCGGGAACCCCGAGCGCATGGCCCAGGACAACGTTGGCCGTCTTGCGCCCGACGCCGGGCAGTTCCGTCAGGGAACTCATGTCCGCCGGAACCTGGCCATCATGGCGCTCCATGAGGGCACGAGCCATTCCGACAAGCGATTTCGACTTGGCGCGAAAAAACCCCGTGGAGTGGATCTGTGGCTCGAGTTCGTCGGTCGTCGCCGCCGAGAGAGCACACGCGTCGGGATACCGCGCGAACAGAGCTGGCGTCACCATGTTCACGCGCTGATCGGTCGACTGCGCGGACAAGATCGTCGCCACCAGGAGCTCGAACGCATTCCGGTAGTGCAGCTCGGTGTCCGCCCCTGGATGCTGCCCTTCCAGCTGGTCGAGGATATGGCGGGTCTCAGTGGCGGTCTTCACAACTGGTCCTTGGTCCTTTGGTCTTGGGCCTTCGTCCGTCCCTGGTCCTTCGTCCGTCCCTGGTCCTTGGTCCGTCCTTGGTCTCTTAGTCCTTAGTCCGTGGGTGTTGCTTCTGGCGTCCTTCAACGATTCCGAAAGGGTGCGTACAAAGGACTAAGGCTGAAGGACTAGCGCGCCCTCTCAGACTTCAGTGAACAGGATCCGAGCCCTTGTTCCACCCGACGTTGTTGTACGAATCGGAGAAGACGCGCCAGTGCTCCTGAAGCGCTGAAATCAGGTTCGGCACGAATTGGACGGGAACCACGACCTTCACACGCACCGGCGCCCGGACCACATGTTCCGACTCGGCGGATTTGATCTCCTTTTCCGAAAGGGGCATCACCTCACAGAACGTGAGCGTGAAATCAAACGGCGTGTGGGCTATCGAACAGAAATTCGAGTAGGTCCGTGGCGTCGGCGCGTCGGTTGGGTCGTCGGCCGGGACGATCGTGAAGTTAATCTGTTTGGGCTGATCGCTCATGCCCAATACTAATCCTTCCGTAGCGCTCTTACTGCGCAGGAGTCTAGTACTTCCGCATCACTCCCACGACGACCCCCTGGATCTGCACCTGGTCGGCGTCGGCGAAAATCGGCTGCATCGCAGCGTTCGCCGGCTGCAGGCGAATGCGCCCACCCGGCTCTCTGTAGAACTTCTTCAGGGTGACGTCGGTGCCGCGAAGCAGGGCGATCACCATCTCGCCGGTGTCGGCTGTCTTTCGATCTTCGACGATGACGAAGTCACCGTCACGAATCTGCTCGTCGATCATCGAATCGCCGCGCACACGCAGGACGTAGGTGTCGCGCTTCCCGGCCAGGTCTTCAGGCACCGCAATCGTCTCGTTCGAGGCAACGGCCTCGATTGGCAGGCCGGCCGCCACGAAGCCGAGGAGCGGCAGCTCAACCGCTCGACCACCTGTCCGGGTGGGAATCATCTCGACCGAGCGGCTGCGGTTCCATGCCCGCTTGATGAAGCCCTTCTCCTGGAGGTTTGTGAGGTGCTTGTGAACGGTTGCCAGCGAAGCCAGACCGAAGCGGCGCCCGATTTCTTCCAGGCTTGGGGCGTAGCCGTGCTGCTGGATGAATTCGTTCAGGAAATCGAGGATTTCACGCTGGCGTTTTGTGAGCGGAAGCATCTGCGTGCCCTCCAGTGCGAAGCCGGAGGCACTATACGCAAAAGAAAGGCGAAGGTCAACAGCGCTACCATCCCGGCGTGCGCTTGCCGTTTCGGATCCCGACTGCCGGAAGCTCTGCTTATGACGCCGTCGGGCTGGGGCTCAACAGCATCGATCTTGTTGCGGTCGTGGCGGAGTACCCCGTCAGCGACACCAAGCAACGGCTGCAACGTTTCGCCCGCCTGCCGGGCGGACAGATCGCGACGGCGCTCACCGTGTGCACCAGGCTGGGATGGACCGCCCGGTATCTCGGCACCTTCGGTGACGACGATCTTGGCCGCCTCTCCCGTGAGAGTCTCGTCAGCGAAGGCGTGGACGTGAGCGCGGCGCAGACGATTCCAGGCGCCACCAACCAGTTCGCCATCGTGATCGTGGACGCACGCTCCGGAACGCGAACCGTGCTGTGGGACCGTCATCCCGGCCTGGCCATCGATCCGGCATCGGTGTCCCGTGAGGCGGTGACGTCGGGACGTATGCTGATCGTTGACTGTCACGAGACGTATGCGGCCGCCCAGGCGGCGCGCTATGCCAGGGAAGCTGGAATTCCTACCGTCGTCGATGTCGAAAAAGTGCGGCCCGGCATTGCCGACCTGCTCAAGCACATCGACGCCATCATTGCCGCCGAATCGTTTCCCGCCGAACTGACCGGGTACGGGGAGCACGGCCGAGCGCTTGATGCGATGGCGCGCGAATTTGACGCGCCGCTGGTGTGCGTGACGCTTGGCGTAGAGGGCAGTCTGGCGCGCTGCAACGGACGCGAGTTCCGCACGCCCGGCTTCATCGTCGACTGCGTGGATTCGACGGGGGCCGGCGATGCGTTCAGGGGAGGGTTTGCGGCCGGCTGTTTCCGGATGCCGGACGGCGATGTTCAGGACGTGCTGGCCTACGCCAACGCCGTCGCTGCACTCAACTGCCGCGCCCTTGGGGCGCGCGGAGCGATTCCCACCGCCGCCGAAGTCGAACAGCTGTTGTACGCTAGATTCTAGGCGGTGCCTGACCAACCTCTCGAAGATCTGTTCGCGCGACTCGAGCGCGAGCGGCAGGATGCCGATCGCGCCTACAACGACGCCCTCACCGCTCTCGATCGCGCCATCCAATCGCCTCCCACTCTGCCAGACGCGCCAAGACCGCTCGATGGGGCTGGCCTGCCGTCCGGCGATGGGGGAGTCACCAACGAGGTTGTACCGCTTTCGCGGATCGTGCTCGGCGGCCTTCGCTCCATGATCTGGCGGATCATCGGCTCACCACCCGGAATGGAGCAGCGGTTACACGCGAATCTTGCGCAATATGCCAACCGGATCGGGGCGGCGCATCTCGAGCTCCGACACACAGTCGCGGTACTGCGCGATGCGGTGGGCGACGAGTTCAACGCGCTGTCGCGATTCGAGTCGTTGCTCGTTCAGTATCTCCAGACGATCACGCTCTATGTTGATACGAAGAACCGCAGCATGGGCGGCAGCGAATTGCGCGATCGCCTGGCGCTCGTCGAGCAGCGTCTGATGATTCTCAAACGTGAGCTGGCCGCACGGGCTGAGCCTACACCTCAGCCCACCGCGCCGGCGATATTGCGGTCGCCAGACCAGCCCCAGCCGCCTGACGTATTTGCTGGCCGGATCGATTCAACGACGTATGTCGGATTTGAAGACCGCTTTCGCGGATCGCGGAGCGAGATCCGTCGCCGGGTGGAAGACTATCTACCGGTGCTCGAACACGCGACCAACGTCGTGGACGTCGGGTGCGGCCGTGGCGAGCTGCTCGGCCTGCTTCAGGCCAATGGCATCACGGCGCGGGGCGTCGACGCCAATCACACCATGGTCGAGCTCTGTCGCGCTCGCGGACTTGAGGTCGAACGATCTGACGCGCTCACCTACATCGGGCAGCAGGCGGACGGCAGCATTGGAGGACTGGTCGCGATTCAAGTGGTCGAGCACTTCGAGCCGGGCTATCTCGTTCGATTCCTCGAAACGGCGTACCACAAAATGAAGCCGGGCGCTCCGCTGATTCTCGAGACCATCAACCCGGTGTGCTGGATGGCCTTCTTCGAAACCTACATCCGCGATCTCACCCACCAACGCCCGCTGCATCCGGACACGTTGAGTTTTCTCGTGGAGTCCAGCGGCTTTTCCGCCGTTGACGTGCAGTACCGTTCGCCGGTCACGGAAGGCGATCGCCTTGAACGTGTCCCCCTCCGCGCGTCCGACGTGGCTGCCGGGTCTGCGGGCGGTGACGTGCCGAGCGTGGAGGCAGGGCCGCTCGCGCAGCTGGCGTCCGTGCTCAACGCGCACGCCGACAAGCTCAACGCGCGGCTGTTTTCGTCGATGGACTACGCGGTGATTGCGCGGCGGTGATCGTCGTGGGCGTCTAGAACGGCAGCCAGAACGACGTCTTCACGATGAAGAAATTGCTCCCCGGCGCCGTGAAGGAACGAAACATGTCCGCCGCATTCACGTAGGAGCCAAGCACTTCGGACGAGGCGCGGTCCTGTTGCCACACAAGGTAGAGGGTGCTCCCAGCTCGCCATTCCCAGCGCAGGACGACGTTGCTCCTGAATGACAGTGTGTTGAAATCCTTCGTCCGAAGCGTGAAGGTCGAATCGCCAACCGTCACCAGGCGGGTTCCATCTTCAAGCGTCGTAAAACTCGTGTCCGGAGCGGTTCCGTAGGTGATGCGTTCGCGCGCGCCGGGCAGGGTCAGCTCGCCGAAGTCGTAGTAGCGTCCCGAGGCGGCAAACGGCTCCGCGTAGATATCGAGGTTCATGTCGGGCTTGAGGGTGTAGCCCATCCGGAATTCAGTGGAGACCGTGCTGCGATCGATGAACGCGAACACGTAGCGATTGTTGTAGATTTCGGGGCGTCCGCCAGCGACCGTGCTCACGTATTGCTGCGGCTCGGTCACGCGGTCGTAGAGCGGGCTCGCCGAAAGCTGCCAGCGCGGGCCGGGGCGGATCGAGAAACTGGCGCTGACGCGATGCGTGCTGCCGCCATCTTCATTCCCGCCGTTGGTGGTACTCACCGACCAGCGTGTTTGCGATGTGGACCGGTTACCGAGGCTGAAGGCGGAGCTCCAGGTTCGCGGCTTCTGCATCAGCGGTCCACCGCGCGTCAGCGACGCGTCGTCGGTGTGCAGCGTCCGAGTGAACGACGCCGATGTCGTCCAGTAGTTGTTCCAGGTCATGTTGACCGAGGGGCGGAGTTGCGCCGACTGCCGATCGCCCCCGAAATTCCATTCCAGCGTTTCGTTCAGCCCGACCGAGTAACTCCGGAACACCCGCCCCGGCGTCGTTTCGCGGTAGGTGAGGCTTGCCGTGGGCATGATGCCGTCCGCGCTGTTGAAGTTCGCGATGTCGTTGGTTTCGAAGAACGGCGTATCGAGCTTGGTCGCCACACTCCACAGCCAGTGGCGGCCGCTGACGCGTTCGAAACGCGTCTGAAACGAGAAGCCCGAGAGGGACGTGCGCGTCGGATCCAGCTTGGCGTAATCCTTGTCGGGGCGCTGGGCGTAGTGCGAGCTCGCGCGCTGAAAGCGCTCGACGGCCTTGGGTTCGCCGTTGAGGTAGGAGAAGCCACCCGCCCACCGAAACTGGTATTCCCCGCGCTTGAAGCGCAGCACCGTATCGCCGGCCACGGCGAGGGCATTCCGCGTCTGCAGGTCGGCGATCGGATCGCCGGGCCCGAGGTCGCGATGGACGGTGTTGACCAGCAAACCCGCGGTCGAACCCCACTGGCCAAACTCCTGCTGCACGCGTCCAATGCTCCAATACGCGCGCGGGCCAACGCGGACATCCGTGAACAGCGACGGCGCGACGCTGGCGACGTGCGCCGATTCCTCAGCAGTGACGGCTGTCAGGACACCGATTGACGTTTTTCCTCGTGGACGTCCGGTGAGTTTCGCGGCGCCGAGGATCGTGCTCGACTGGGGATAGTCGACATACGTCCCCGATGCGGGCCCGACCGGTCGGGCGCCGATTCGGCGCGAGTAGTAGAAATTCGGGTGGTCCAGCGAAAACAGCTGCGCGCCTTCGAGGAAGAACGGACGCTGTTCGGCAAATCGCGTTTCGAATGCCGTGAGGTTCACTTCCGCGGGATCCGCTTCGACCTGCGCGAAGTCGGGATTGATCGCGGCATCGAGCGTCATGTTTGGCCCAAAGCCCACCTTCACGTCCGCGCCCACCCGTCCGTTCAGATTCTGGCCATCGTCGAACGGGTTGTTCAAATCGCGGTTGGCGTTGAACGTGGACGCGCCGGCGACATAGGGCAGCAGCTCGATCCGTCGCGTGGCGTGAACGTCCACGATTCCGTGGAGATCGCCGAACCGCGATGACCAGAACCGCTCGGTGCGTGGAATCAGGACCCAGTAGTCGTCCTCGTCTAGCGTCGGTCTGAAGCGGTGAATGTTGAGACCCCACACCTGTTCGCTCTGGGTGCTGAATCGCAGCTGCGAGAACGGAATCCACAGCTCCGCCACCCACGCGTCGCCGTCGACGCTCGTCCGCGCCTCCCAGACGGGATTGAATCCGGAATCGTAGCTCTCTTCGTTGTCGGTCGAGTGATAGCGGTCGATCCGTACGCCCGATGCCGTGACGCCGAAGGTATACGCGGTCCGGCGATCGAGATAGGTATCGAGCGACACGAGAAAGCTCTCGGCCTGGCCGGTGTTATCGCGGCGGCCAAGCGGCGCCTGAAGGTCCGGGCTCGTGCGGGTCGAGAGGCGCGCGCCGACGTACAGTGCGTCGCCGTCATAGGCAAACCGGACATCCATGGCGTCGGTGGGTGCCGCACCCTCGACCGGCTCCTTCTGGACAAAGTCGGTCACCGGCGTGGTGCGCTGCCAGCCCTCGTCGTCCAGGTGGCCATCGACGCGAATCGATCCGTCAGGCACTTTGGTGATGGTGGCCTGTTTGCGTGGGGCCGCGGTCGAGGCATTCTGGGCCCACGCGGCTGGCGCGCAGAGCAGCGCGAGACACGTGACGCATGAACGAAGACGCATGGGTTCGCGAAGTGTATCACCGAGCCTGGGGGCGGCCGGTGATCTCGAACAGCCAGATCCGATCGTCTGCGTACACCCGTCGCAGGTAGGGTGAAAAAGCCTCGAGGCTGTTGGTGAGGGTATCCATCACGCCGTTCTTCTTGTACTCCTCGATGTGGAATGTCGCGTAGCGGACGCCGGCGGGGAGTACCTCGAAAGCGGCGGCACTGGGGAAGCCAGCGAGAACACCCAGGTTGCGGGAGAAATCCTCCGGTGTGTAGTCGCTGTAGGCATTGACCAGCGGCATCCAGTGCACCGTGGAGTTGAGCATGTACTGAGTGCGCGTGTAGGCCTTCGCCGCTGATAACGGCGGCATTTCGATGAGCGCTCCCGGCGGCTGCATCGCCAGCACACGATACGCCGGCTCCAGCGGCGGGACGTCTGTGAATCGGAACGCTGAGATGTGTTCAGCCGCGGCGAACAGCAAAAGTACGGCTGCCGCGAGGGCCGGCTTCGATGAACGCCGCAGCATGTTCGCGATCGCGCCCGCGGCGAGGATCGCCAGGCTGAACGTGACAATCACGCCGAATCGACTTGGCGCACGCAGGAAGCTGAACGCGGGAATGGTTCGGTAAGTGAGCGTGTAGAGCCCGCCGGCAGGGCCGAACGATTCCCAGAACGCAAGAGCTGCGAGGCAGCCATAAAGTAGCGCGATCTGACCGTCGCGTCCTCGCGCACGCCAGGCCTGGACAAGCGCGACCACTCCGAACAGCGTCGGAATGAATCCGGGGAACAGCACGTCGGATTCATCTTGGGCTGTTGTGTCGCTCGCTTGCGTGGGAACGGCCTCCAAAGGGGATGACAGATAAGCGCCGGATCGGAGATAGGTTCGCCAGGTGGCCGAATAGGATCGCGCTTCGTCCAGTGCACGCGCGAAGCCGGTGTCTTGCTGCAGGGACCGGTAGGCCACAAACAGCGGCAGCACCAGTGCGAGCGCGACTGCGGCCCCGGCCGCCAGAGCCGCCCAGTACCGCCAGTCTTTCCAGAGACGCCGCGACCCCGCGGCGATCACAACCGCCAGACCCACCAGCAAAACGACAAAAATTCCGTAGTACGCGCACGCCAGCGCCTGCAGGCCCATCGCCAGGCCCAGCGCCATACCGCGACCCGGGGTGGGGTGGTCGGTGAGGCGGTGGAACGCCAGCAGGCTGAATGGAATCCCGGCGGTCATCAGAAGCTGGATGTGAGGGAGGCGCGAAAAGGCGTACGGACAGTACGCGAACCCGATCGCCGCGATGAGTGCCGCGCGGCGGTCGCCGACGAGATAGCGGGCCAGGTAGTAGGTGCCGGTCGCGCTGAGGACGAACGAGAGCAGCACCACGAAGTTGTGGGTCGCGTACGGATTGCCGCCGGTCAGCCAATACACCGGGACACCGAGGGCCCCGGTCAAAAGGTTGGCTTCCGAGTAGATGAGCGTGGCTTTGTGCGGGTAGAAGATGTTGGCGTCGAGGACGTGAACCGGATCGGTCAACAGCGCGTGCGCCACCCAGGCAATATTCCAAATCGAGTACTGACCGTCGCCGAGAACGTGCACCTTGTAGCCGATGCTGCCGAGGTGAAACGCGAGCGGATAGGTGAACGCGACAGTCAGCGCCGCGAAGGCAGCGGCGACCAGTCCGAATTCGAGAAGGCCACCTGGGGGAAGCCCGTTCCGTGGCTCGAGAGACCGCATGGTCCGGTGCCAGAGTATAGCTACCTACTCTGGGTATCCGACGATCTCGTACAGCCAGATCGTGTCGTCTCCGTACAATCGACGAAGGTAGGGGGCGAACTTCTCCAAGCTGTCCTCGAGCCGTGTTCGGAGGCCGAGCTCGGGGTGATACTCGTTCAAGTGGAATGTCGCATAGCGAACGCCCTGTGCTCGCAGGATTCTGAACGCTTCTGTTGTCGGGAACGTACCCAGCGTGTCACGTTTCTCGGAGAAGGACCGTGGAATGAGGTCGCTGTATGCGTTCACCAGAGGCTTCCAGTGGACCGTTGACGCGAGCATGTACTGAGTGCGATAGAAGTTCCACGTGTGGGAATACAGCGGCAGTTCGACGAGGGCGCCTGGTGGTTGGGCGGCGAGCACGTCGTAGGCTGGCGACATCTCTGGATTCGGGGTCAGCGGGATCGGCGTCACCCGTGCGACGATCGTCAGTCCGAGCAGGACCGTCGCTGCGACACGCGGCAGCGCGGCTCGAGCCAGAAGACGGGCGATGCCCAAGGCTCCCATCACGGTCAACGCTAGGATCACGATGATGCCAAAACGGCTTGGCGCTCGGAGGAACGTGAAGGCCGGTACCGTGTAGTAAGTGAGCGTGTAGAGTCCGCCCCGTGGTCCGAACGACTGCCACAGTGCCAGCCCCCCAATACTGCCGTACAGGACAGTCAGGTACCGATCGCGATCGGAGTCCTTCCAGCCCAGAGTCATCAGCCAGCCCAGTCCGAAAATCGTGGCGATATAGCCGGGGAACAGGACGTCCGACCACTTCGGCAGGAGCGGATGCATCCACGACGACAGATACGCGGCCGACGTGAGGTACGACGACCAGGTCGCAGCGTAGCGTTCGGCGTCGGACAGGCCGCGACTGAATCCGGTGGTGCGCTGCAGGATCACGTAGGGGATATACAAAGGCGCAACGACAGCCGCCGAAATCACTGCGGCAGCGCCGATCGCCTTCCAATAGTGCGTGTTGCGCCACAGGCCTTGCATTGCCGCCGTCACAAGGACGCTCAGCCCGATAAGGAGCGCCACAAATACGGCGTAATACGCGCACGCAAGTCCCTGCAGCCCCATGGCCGCGCCGAGTGCGATGCCGCGGCCCAGGCTCGGACGATCGGCGAGCCGGTGAAAAGCCAGCAGACTGAGCGGAATCCCGAAGGTCATCAGCAGCTGGATGTGCGGCAGATGACCGAAGGCGTAAGGGCAATAGGCGAAGCAGATGCCCGCGATCGCGGCCGCGCGACGATCGTGGGTCAGGTAGCGGATCAAGTAGTAGGTGCTCGCCCCGCTCAGTACGAACGACAACAGGAGCGCCGAGTTGTGGGCCGCGTAGGCATTGCCGGTCAGCCAGAGAGCCGGTGTCCCCAACAGACCCGCGACAAGGTTGGCCTCCGAGTAGATGAGCGTCGAACGTTGGGGGTGGAAGATGTTTGCGTCCAGCACGTGCAGCGGATCGGTGAGGAGCGCATGGCCCACCCAGGCGACGTTCCATACGGAATACTGGCCGTCGCCGGGAAGGTGAAGCTTGTACCCCAGCGTGCTGAGCTGGAAGACGAGCGGATAGGTCAGAGCGATGGTGAGGAACCCATAGCCCAGCAGCACGCAGCAAAGCTCAGCCGCACCGACACGTCTTGACCGCGGCGACGTAGTCTTTTCTCCTACAAATCAGACAATTTTGTGGGCTCGACGAGTATATCAACCGACTTGGGCGACAAACATTGGGAATGTAACTCTGCCACCCTTCCTCCGGTCTAAGGCTGAGAGGGGCCTTTTGGGCGGCCGACCCTGCATGTCGTCATCAATTGCGCTGACAATACCTCATACGTCTCCGTCAAAGCCCGATTGGACCGTCACCGTAGTGCGCCAGGAACCCAGTCAACCGGCCGTGGTGGACGGCGAGCTCGGCGATGCCGACCTGGTCGCCGCGTGCCTGGGCGGCCAGCCCGGCGCGTTCGACCTCATTGTCGAACGGCACCGGCGGTCGATTTATCAGCTGTGCTATCGCTTCGTCGGGAATCACGAGGACGCCAGCGACCTCTCGCAGGACGTCTTTCTCCGGGCCTATCGGGGGCTGAACCGGTTTCGCGGGCAATCGTCGATCGCCACCTGGCTCTATCGGATTGGCGTCAACGTGTGCCTCAATCGCGTGAGCGCGAAGAAACCGCGGATGGAGTCGATCGAGGAGCGCCAGCACATCGACTCGCGCGGCGAGTCGGCCTCCGAAAGCGTCCTGAGGGCCGAACGGGCGGTACGCGTGCGGGCGGCAGTCGCCGAACTGCCGAGGAAACAGCGGGCGGTGCTGGTGCTGCGCGTTTATCATGAGCTGTCCCACCAGGAGATCGCCGAGATCGTTGGCACGACGGTAGGCGCGGTGAAGGCGAATGTATTTCATGCGCTGCAGAATCTGAAGAAGCTGTTGGGCGAGGAAGCCCTGTAATACCGGAAAACCATGTCCCATTTGAAGATTGAGGAACTGCTGGATCTCGCGGAGGGCGCGCGTGCCGAAGCGACCGCACCGCATCTCGTGTCGTGTGCCTACTGCCGCGAGCAGCTGGCGGATCTCCAGGCGGCGATGGCGGCCGTCGCGCCGGGGGGCAACGAGATTCCAGAGCCGTCACCGCTCTTTTGGGAACACTTTTCCGCTCGGGTCCGTGAGGCTGTTGTTGTCGAAACAGCATCGAAGCCCGGCATGATGGATTGGGCGGCGGGATGGCTTTCCTGGAAGGTCTCGGCGCCCGTGACCGCCGTCGCGTTCCTGCTGTTGGTGACACTGTCGGTCAGGAATGCACACGCCCCTGCAGTCAGCAGTGAGACCGCGGCGTTGGTGACGGTGGCCGAAGCGCCGGCCGACACCGCCGCTTCGTCAACCGATGATCCATCGTGGGCTCTGGTCACTGATCTCGCAGCCGACATGGATTGGGACGCTGTGGTCGAGGCCGGGCTTGCCGCACCAACCGGGAGTGTCGACCGCGCGGTGTTCGATCTCAGTGCGGATGAGCGGCGGGAGTTGCAGCGATTGCTGAAGGAAGAACTTGCACGATCCGGTTCGTCCGGTGTGTGACCAGGCTAGGCACGACATGACACAGACACGGTTGGTCAAACGGCTCATCACCTGCGCGGTGCTGGTCGTCGTGTGCGCCTCGGGCGACTCATTCGCGCAAGGGCGCCAAGCGGCGGGCCGACCGGGCGCCGGACGGTTGGGACCAGCGCGAGAGGGACTCCCTCCGGGTGCACCCGCGGACGGCGGGATCTCTCCCGCCGATCTCCAGGAACTCATGGATGCAATGGTGGTCGTGCAGGCTGAACGTGACCTCGAGCTGTCGGCGGAACAGTTTCCACAGTTTCTCACCCGCCTGAGAGGGTTGCAGCAGATTCGGCGGCGCTCGGAGAACCAGCGCAATCGATCGCTGATGGAGTTGCGCCGACTCACGCAGCCGGCCAGACAGGGCGCGAACGCGCCCGCGCCTCCGCCTCCGGATGATTCGCAAATCCGTGACCGCCTGAAGGCGCTGGACGATGCAGAAGCCCAGGCGAGTGCGGAGATCAAGCAGGCGAGAACCAGCCTGGAGCAGATCCTGAATGTGCGCCAGCAGGCGCGTTTCCGCTTGCTCGAGGAGCAGGTCGAACGGCGGAAGCTCGAGCTCTTTGCACGCTCACGACAGCCCGCCCCCCCGAAATAGCCGCGCCGGCGTGGTAGAACAGTAGCCGGGGTCTGCAGATCTGCCACCCCGTGACTGATGCCGCCCGCCCAGCCAGACAATCCACTTCTAACGCCGCTGCAATTCCTCAAGGGCGTCGGCCCGCGCCGTGCCGCGGATCTGGCGAACGCCGGT
>Ga0111538_10001982_pt1 | contig 28726 bp, 30 predicted proteins | sample SoiMethybrSBSTD1_FD_79669 | JGI IMG/M metagenome (GOLD analysis project Ga0111538, IMG submission 79669) | Bulk soil microbial communities from a Populus tree surrounding site in Tennessee, USA - Soil MetaG P. TD hybrid SBSTD1 (version 2)... | ecosystem: Environmental > Terrestrial > Soil >... | reverse complement strand
TGGCCCAAAGCAGACATCTCTAGTTGCACTGCAAATGTCCGCTCTTGAGGGTAAAGCGGACATACCGTTTTGTACTGCAAATGTCCGCTTATGACCCAAAGCGGACATTACCGAGCCCTTCCAATATCCCGATTTAAGTCGTTACGATGCCCTTGCGGGTCTGGGGGCGAGCATGAAGCGGCGCGAGTTCGTCAGGTTTCTCGGCGGCGCCGCGGTCGCGTGGCCGCTCGCGGCAAGTGCGCAGCAGTCGGAGCGGGTGCGGCGTATCGGCGTGCTCAGTGCCCTTGCCGAGGACGATCCGGAATCAGTGACGCGCCGCGCGGCGTTCGAACAGGCGCTCAAGACACTGGGTTGGACCAATGGTAGCAACGTGCGGGTCGACTATCGCTGGGCCGCAGCCAATGCAGAGCGCATGCGCAAACACGCAGCGGAAGTAATAGCGCTCGCGCCCGACGTTATCCTGACGTCCAGCAACATCGTCTTGGCGCCGATGATACAGGCGACCCGCACCATCCCGATCGTTTTCGTGCAGGTCATCGACCCGGTCGGCTCGGGCTTCGTCGAAAGCTTGGCTCAGCCCGGCGGCAACGTCACCGGCTTTACCCAATTTGAATACAGCCTCGCTGGAAAATGGGTGGAGTTGCTCAAGCAGATCGCGCCCCACGTGACGCGAGCGGCGGTTATTCGGGATCCCACGCGAGGCCCTGGGATCGGCCAGTTCGCCGTGGTCCAGGCCATAGCGCCGTCGCTCGGGATTGAATTGAAGCCGATCAATGCGAATGCGCTTGATAACTCCGAAACGGAACGCGCGATCGCGGCATTCGCGCGCTCCCCCAACGGCGGGCTGATCGTGACGGTGGGCGGAACTGCGTTTAATCGCGATCTGATCATTGCCCTTGCGGCAAAGCACCGATTGCCTGCGGTCTACCCGTATCGCTACTTCGCAAGTGGCGGTGGCCTGATGTCGTATGGGCCCGATACGATCGAACAATACCGGCGCGCGGCTGATTACATCGATCGCATCCTCAAGGGCGAGAAGCCGGCCGACCTGCCGGTGCAGGCGCCGACCAAGTACGAGCTTGTGATCAATCTTAAGACCGCCAAGGCCCTCGGCCTCACCGTGCCGCCGTCCGTGCTCGCCCGCGCCGACGAGGTGATCGAATAAGTGGCGCGATGTCCGCTATTGGCCCAAAACAGACATCACTAGTTGCACCGCACATGTCCGCTTTCAGGGGTAGAGCAGACATGACCCGTTGCGGATGTCTGCTTTCACGATCGCTTTCGGGTGCAAAGCGGACATACCTTTTTGCGCCGCACATGTCGGCTTTTGACCCAAAGCGGACATGGCCCCTTTCAGAATGCTTGGTCGAACCGCTACGATGCCTTGGCCCTGAGCCCTTGAGGTGAGCATGAGGCGACGCGAGTTCATCACCCTAGTTGGCGGTGCGGCGGCATGGCCGATGGTCGCCCGCGCGCAGCAGAACGAGCGAGTGCGGCGGATCGGCGTGCTCGTGGCCTCGTCCGCGGACGACGCGGAATTTCAGGCCCGAGTGGCGGCGTTCAATGAGGGCCTGGCACAATTGGGCTGGACCGAAGGACGCAATGTACGGATCGACACCCGCTGGGCTACGACCAATGCCGACGAGCTTCGAAAACACGCGGCCGAATTGGCCGCGCCGACGCCGGACGTCCTTGTCGGTGCCAGTGGCACCACAACCGTGGCGGCATTGCTACAGGCGACCCGCACTGTGCCGATCGTGTTCGCGATTGTCGTCGACCCGGTCGGCGCCGGTTTCGTCGCGAGCTTGGCGCGGCCGGGCGGCAACGCGACTGGGTTTACAATGTTTGAGTACGGCATGGCCGGAAAATGGCTGGAGCTGCTTAAACAGATCGCGCCCGGCGTGACGCGGGCGGCAGTCCTACGGGATCCGGCCATCGCCTCAGGGATCGGGCAGTTCGGAGCTGTCCAGGCGGTGGCGCCGTCGTTGGGAGTGGAATTGAGCCCAGTCGACGTGCGCGATGCGCGCGAAATCGAGCGCGCTGTCACCGCCTTCGCGGGCATCCAAAACGGTGGTCTGGTGGTGACGGCCAGTCCGTCAAGCACCGTTCATCGCGATCTGATTATCGCCCTTGCAGCCCGGCACAAGCTGCCCGCAGTCTACTTTGAACGTTTCTTCGTCGCCGCGGGCGGCCTGATCTCCTATGGGCCTGATCTGCTCGACCAGTACCGCCGAGCGGCCGGCTATGTCGATCGCATCCTCAAGGGCGAGAAGGCCGCCGACCTTCCGGTGCAGGTGCCAACCAAATTCCAGGTTGTGATCAACCAGAGAACCGCGAAGGCGCTTGGCATCACCGTCCCGCAGTCAGTCCTCGCGCGCGTCGACGAGGTCATTGAATAAGCCGCCATGTCCGCTTCTGGCCCAAAGCGGACACGAGCTATTGCGGTGCACATGTCCGCTTTCAGGGGTACAGCAGACATGACGGTTTGCGGATGTCTGCTTTCGCGGTCGCTATTGGGGGTGAAGCGGACATGGCGGTTTGCACTGCACATGTCGGCTTATGACCCAAAGCGGACTTAATTATTAGCTATGCGCCACACCGTTTGTAGCTCGTTAGGCGATGAGAGGTTTTGCCGCAGTTAAATTACAAAACCCAATGAAATTAGGGGTTTATGGCATTCAAACTGTCTCACCACGGCGCCACAGGTTGTTGCTTCGAGTTCCGTGATGGAACTTTAGGATTATTGTTCCTTGTGGCGTTCCCCCGGTCGGGGCGATTAGTGGGGCGAAGCTATGTGTTCCAATATTGGGTGCCTACGTGTTTTCCTGTCAGCTCAACTAGACCGTTTGCGGCAATTCGTTCCGGCAATTTTGTTTTCAATTACCCTTGCGCTCTCAATTTGGTCGCCGGCGTCGGCCCTAACCATCAGCGCGACTGACCTTTGGAACGGCGCGACTGTTACCGCTAGTTCCGCGATCCACCCCGCCAGCAACGCCAATGACATGTTCGGGGCTGTGAGTGCGGCGAGTGAGCCAGGCAATACAGTGTTCGCAGACGGTCTTCCTATCAACACCATACATTCCATCGAATGGCAGACTGCCGCGGCGATAACGCTTCGGAGCTTCGTACTATTCGCCGCTCATGATGGTCCGCCGCGCGATGCCAATCAGCGCGGATTTAATCATTTTGAATTGTACGCTTATGTCGGCGGTTCCTACCAATCGATATTCAGCTACGACACGCCGGCGCTCCTTTATGGCAACAACGTCGCACCGCCTAACTCGATCCTGGAAACCAATGCCACATTGAACAACCTGTTTCTCGGGGTAAACCTACTTCCAGTCACCTCGGACAAATTTCGCGCCGTGTTCGTTCAATACGGCATAGCGCAATGTTGTGAATCGGGTCCGAGAATCGCGGAGCTCGACGGTTTCGACACCTATCTTACTCAGGCCTCGATTCCCGAGGTGCCGATTCCCGCCGCTCTCCCACTATTCGCCACCGGCCTCGGCGCATTGGGTCTGCTCGGCTGGCGGAGGAAGCGGAAGCAAACCGCCTGATCAATTTCGTATGTGGCCGGGAAACCCTCGGGCGTAAGCTCGGGGGTTTTTTGTAGACGCGATGTCCGCTATTGGCCCAAAGCAGACATGACCTGTTGCGCCGCACATGTCCGCTATTGGGAGCAAAGCGGACATCGACCTCGATAGACACCCCGTCCGGGTGACAAATACCGCCGCCGACCCTAGCCTGTCCGCGGAGATATGCCACCGGCACAGCAACGGATAATGGAGGAATGCGCCATGATATGTCCACGCCGCGGATTCCTTCAGTTGGCTGCCGGCACGGTCGCGCTCGCCGCGTTCGCGCCTATTGCCTCGGCGCAGACCTATCCGTCGCGGCCTATCACCTTGGTTGTGCCGTTCCCGGCGGCAGGGCCGGCCGACGTGTTAGCGCGCATCCTCGCCGAACGCATGCGGGAGACTCTTGGGCAACCGGTCGTCATCGAGAACGTCACCGGCGCCGCCGGCAGCATCGCAACCGGACGTGTCGTGCGCGCGACAGCGGATGGCTACACCATCATACTCGGCAATCTCGGCACCCATGTCGTCAACGGCGCGATCTATCCGCTGCAATACGACCTCGCCAAGGACTTCGAGCCGATCTCGCTGTTGCCGAGCAATCATCAGCTGCTGATCGCCAACAAGGCCACACCGGAAAAGGATCTGCGCGAGCTGATCGCACGGCTCAAGGCAAACCCCGACAAGGTGACGATCGGCAATGCGGGGCCCGGGAGCCCATCGCACCTCACCGCAGTCTATTTCCAGACCGCTGTCGGCAAGAAATTCCAGCTCGTGCCCTATCGCGGCACGCCGCAGGTACTGCAGGACCTGATCGCGGGGCATATCGATCTTGTGTTCGACCAGGCCTCGAGCTCGTTGCCGCAGGTGCGCAGCGGCCAGGTCAAGACCTATGGCGTCACCGCCAGGACGCGGCTTGCCTCGGCGCCCGAAATTCCGACCATCGACGAGAGCGGACTGCCGGGATTCTATGCCTCGATCTGGTTCGGCCTGTGGGCGCCGAAGGACACGCCCAAGACCCTGATTGTCAGGCTCAACAGCGCCGTCGTCGATGCGCTCGCTGATCCCTCGGTGCGCACGCGGCTTACTGGACTGGGCGCGGACATTCCGCCGCGCGAGCAACAGACGCCAGAGGCGCTCGGCGCATTCCAGAGGGCCGAGATCAAGAAGTGGTGGCCGCTGATCAAGGCCACCGGCATCAAGGCGGAGTAGTACGAGGAAGCCATTATGCGCCAATTGTTTGCGACTCTGCTCGCCGGTGCCGTTCTCATCGTCCCGGTCGTTTCGCGCGCTCAGTCGACGACCGACTATCCAAACCGGCCGATCAGGCTGGTGGTCGGTTTCGCGCCCGGCGGCGCCACCGATACGCTCGCCCGCCTTTTGACGGGCGCGCTCGGTCAGGAACTTGGCCAGACGATCTATGTCGAAAACATCGCCGGCGCGAGCGGCTATATCGCCTGGCGGAACGTCGCGGCCTCCGCGCCGGATGGCTATACGCTGCTGATGGCGGAGAATGCAGTCGCGATCCGGCCGGGGTTCAAGGATATGACGCCGACTTTCGATCCGGTCACGGACCTCGATGCGGTCGCGTCGGTGGCGCATTCGCCGCTTGTGCTGTGCATTGCCGATGCGGTTCCGGTCAACAGCGTCAAGGAACTGATCGCGTACTCTCACTCCGGTAAGGCTTTGAATTACGCTTCGGCCGGGACGGGATCAGTCGCCCAACTGGTCTGGGAAGTCGTTAAAGAGGGGGCAAAAATCGACGCACTCAGCGTTCCTTATCGAGGTGGCGGACCGGCAATGGCCGCCATCATTGCGGGGCAGGTCGACGTCATCATGGCATCGAGCCAGGTGGCGAAGCCTTTGGTTGAAGACAAGCGGATCAAGGCTCTTGCCGTCACCGGCATGGAGCGCTCCCCGGCGCTGCCGGATGTTCCGACATTGACGGAGGCCGGCGTCGCGCACGCCGACGTCGATCTCCAGTTCTGGTTTGGCGTATTTGGACCGAAGGGTATGCCGGCCGACGTAAAGACGAAGTTGGAGAAGGCCGTCCAAAAGGCGCTGGAATCGCCCGCCGTCGGCGAGCGCCTCGCTGCACTCGACATCAAACCGGAATTCGGACCCGCTGCAGCGCTGCAGACGCGGCTGCAGAACGAGATCAAAAATTGGACTACCTTCATCGAGGCCAAGGGGCTCAAGGCGAATTAGTGCGCCGGTGAACGACGACCTCGTTCAAGCGCATGCATGCGATGTAACAACCCTCCAGAACTTGCCTTCGTCCACGCGCCAGCTAACGGTGCACACATAAATCGACCAACTCGCGAAGGGATTTTTCATGACCCGTGGACCATGGATCGATCATTTCGGCGATAACTTTCTTTGGTCCAATGCAACCCTGATCTTGAAGGGCATGGCGCCCTATGGCGTGGTCGCGCTCGAGGAGATCGATCGCGTCTGTGAGAGGCTCCGGGTGCGGCAAAGCGATCCGAAGGCCTGGCACGAAGAATGGCGCGCGATGGGCGCGCAGCTCGAGAGCCGCGCCGATGCGGCGCTGGCGAAAAGCCACAAGATCAGCGCCGGCGACTATTATCTGCGCGCCGGCATCTACCACTACAACGCCGAGCGTTTCATCACGCCGGGCCCGGAAAAGCGAGCGCAGGCCGAGAAAGCCTATCATTGCTGGCATGCCGGCATCCGCTTGCGTGAACCGTCGATCGAATTCGTCGAAGTGCCCTATGAGGGCACCACGCTGCCGGCGTTGTTCATGAAGGCGTCCAAGAATGGCCTTCCCGCGCCGACGGTCGTCGTCGTAAACGGCATGGACAATGCCAAAGAGATGAGCATCTTTTTCTCGGGCCGAGAGTTCGCGCGTCGCGGCATTAACACCCTCGCACTGGACGGTCCCGGCATGGGCGAGACGCGACGGATCCGCGACATGCCAAGCCGCTACGACTACGAGGTGCCTGGCACGGCGGCTTTCGATTATCTCGCCAAGCGCTCGGACGTTGACGCGAGGCGCATCGCCATCTTCGGTTACAGCTTTGGCGGCTATTACTCGTCCCGTATCGCCGCTTTCGAGAAGCGCTACGCAGCATGCATCGCGCTTTCCGCACTGCATTGGGACCTTGCGGAGTGGCAGGAGAAGATCAGGCAGAAAAACGCCAACTCCCCGACCACGGTGGCGCAATCGAATTTTCAGTTCCGCTGGGTGGTCGGGGCGGAAACGGCGGAAGACGGCATTGCCATCGCAAAAAAGTTCACTCTGAAGGACGTGGCGAAGAACATCACATGCCCTTTCCTTATCACCCATGGTGCGAACGACAGAGTCGTGCCGGTCGAGAATGCCCAAAAGCTCTTTGATGCGGTCGGTTCGCAAAACAAGACAATCAAGATCTTCACGACCGAAGAAGGCGGGGCAGAGCATGCGCATGTCGACAACCGCCAAGTCGGCATCGATTTCGCCGCTGACTGGATCGAAGATAATTTGTAGGCGGCAGACGCAATAAACAGTGGCTGATCTCCGCTATTGGCCCATAGCTGACATCGCTGGTTGCGCTGCACATGTCCGCTTTTGAGGGTAAAGCAGACATGACCTTTTGCGAGAGAGAAGGAGTCATCCAACTTAGGACAGTACGACTGACCTGGAATGAAATTCGAAGTGTGGCTCTCCTTGTCGGCATAGAGGCCTCGGCGCATGATTAAAGTTGGGGGCCAACATTCGGAGAAGATGTTATGCCAACATTCATGCTATCGATGAACTTTACCGATCAGGGCATCCGCGGCATTAAGGAAGCCCCGAAGCGTGCGGAAGCGGCACGCGATCTCGGCAAGAAGTTGGGCGTCGAGGTCAAACATCTCTATCTCACCTCTGGCGAAAGCGATCTTGTGGCCTTTGTCGATACGCCAAGCGGCGACAACGTTGCTAAGTTTGCGCTGGCGCTTGGTTCGTTGGGTAACGTACGCACCCGCACAGCTCGCGTATGGACCGCGGATGAGTATATGAAGCTCATTTCTGAACTGCCCTGAGTGACGTTCGCGCGGCGTAAACTTTTTGGACAACCGTAGTTTGCCGGCCCTGACGGACGAAATACCGGTTGAGCCGTTCGCCGAACTTCAGGAAGAAAACTTTTTTACCTTAAATATTGGAGGCCTTCTCATGCCAATCGCAGTCCTGTTTAAGTTTGCCAGCGCCTCGTCACGGGCAAAATATCAAAATAGTGTCAGGAAGATTTTGAAAGGGCGGAGGACGCGGCTCGCCGATTGGCCGGTGAAGGGGTGCCTCACGCACATTGCCGGACCAGTGCCAGGTGGCTGGTGCGTCATCGACGTGTGGCAGTCGCGTGCTGCATTCAACCGCTTTGGTAAGAAGCTTAGGCCGGTTCTGAAAGAAATCGGAATAAAAGGGCCGAAACCAACCATTTTCCCGGTTGCGCGCTTTATCAAAACCTAGCAACTGCGTTTCGCTTTACGCCCACGGCGGACACGGGCTAGTGCGCCGCAAATGTCCGCTTTTGGCCCTTAGCGGACATACCGAGTTGCACTGCACATGTCCGCTTTCAAGGGTAAAGCGGACATGGAGGTTGCGCCGCGAAATGTCCAGTTTCGACTGGTAGTGCTCCGCCGAATCCGACTTCAATAATGATGCCGTCATACCAAAGCTTAAAACGCGATCTAGCCTTCGCTATGTTGGCTCTCGGCGTGGTCGCTACCACTTCAGTTCTCGGTCAAATCGCGACATACCCAAATCTTAGCCCATGGTACGCCGGGCTCGTTAAGCCGTCTTTCAATCCGCCAAACTGGGTTTTTGCACCTGTATGGACGATACTTTACGCGCTGATGGCCTTCGCGCTGTGGCGCATCTTGCGAATGCCATCGAGCAGACGCCGGCATTACGCGATTGGTTTGTTTTTTCTATTGCTCGTCCTCAATGCAGCGTGGTCATGGATGTTTTTTTGGGCTCACAGTCCGTTGCTTGGCCTGATAAATATCGTGCCACAGCTTGTCGTAATCCTAGCGACCATTGTCGGTTTTGCCCGCGTCGATAGGCTCTCGGCTCTCTGTCTGCTGCCACTGGCTGCATGGGTTGCTTACGCGACTGCGCTAAATGCGGCGATTTGGCTGTTAAACAGCTAAAAGCAGCAATGTCCGCTTCTGGCCCTTAGCAGACATTCCTAGTTGCACCGCACATGTCCGCTTTCAGAGGTAAAGCGGACATGACGTTTTGCGACGCAAATGTCTGCTAGTGACTTAGGGCGGACTGGGACTTGCGCAGCTGCCATCTGGGAATTCTGACCGGCAGGTCGGTGTTACTACGAACACCGACCAGGGAGGTTAAAGATGACCCGCACGGTTTTCGTGGTTGCCGCCCTTGCTTCTTTAGCCTTTGGGCTTCAGTCAGCGACAGCGGACTATTACGGGGCTCCATGGTGTGCGGTGGTGGCGATGGGCGACGGTGATATGCAGTGGAGCTGCGAGTATCGCTCGGTCGAAGAATGTCGGCCGAACGTGCTGGCCGGTAATCGGGGCTGGTGCAATCCGAACCCGTACTTCATCGCTTCCCATCCGTCGCCAGAAAATCGGCGCTACACCAAACGTCGCGCTCGCCCGCAGTAAGAACGGGCGCCGTTCCTTTCTTGCAGTGGCTGCGGTCCTGATTGTCGCACGGCACATGTCTGCTTTTGACCCAAAGCGGACATCGCGGAAGACATTATTGAGGCTAAATTTATGCGCGGGCGGCTGCAAACCTGAGTATCACTCTCGTGAAGCGATCCGGAGGGCGCAATGAAACGGCGCGACTTCATCAGGCTCATCGGTAGCGCTGCGATTGCGGGACCGCTTGCGCCCGTTACCACTCTCGCTCAGTCGTCCAGGCTATTTCGCCTTGGAACGCTCGGCGCCGGGCCCCCGATGTCCGCCACGGCCGGCGATGGCGCGATCCTCATCGATTCACTTTCGACGCGCGGTTATACGCTCGGCCAAAATCTGGCGTTCGAGCCACGTGGCGCAGCGGGCAAAAAAAGCCAGTTGCCGCAATTGATGCAGGAGTTGAAGGCGGCCAAGGTCGATGTCGTCGTGACAGTCAGCTACCCCGCGGCAGTCGCAGCCAAAGCCTCGGGTGTGCCGACGGTGATTGCGTCCGGCTCGGGCGATCCGGTCGCGACAGGCCTTGTCGACGGTCTCTCCCGGCCTGGCGGCAACGTGACCGGGATCTCTGATGACGCATCCACGCTCTCGACCAAACGGCTATCCTTGCTGAAGTCGTTGCTGCCGCAGCTTCGCCGCGTGGCGATGCTGTGGAACAAGGACGATTTGGGAATGTCGCTCCGGTATGAGGCTTCCGCAAAAGCCGCACGAGACATGGCAGTCGTCGTCCAACCGCTCGGCGTGCGGGAGCCTGACGATTTCAATGACGCCTTTACGGCGATGAGCCGCGAGATGCCGGATGCCATCCTGATGGTGTCGGATTCGCTGACCCTCCTTAATCGCAAGCGCGTCATCGACTTTGCCGCCGAACATCGCGTGCCTGCAATCTATGAGGCGGATACAATCGTTCGCGACGGCGGCTTGATGTCGTATGGCGCGGATCGCCACGAATTATTCAGCCGTGCCGCCGCTCTCGCCGACAGAATATTCAAGGGAGCGAAACCAGCAGATCTGCCGGTCGAGCAGCCGACGCGTTATCATTTCGTCGTCAACGCCAAAACAGCGAAAACGATGGGCCTTGAGATTCCGACTCATCTTATCGCCCTGGCCGACGAGGTCATCGAGTGACCCTGATGCAGGTCCGCTATTGGCCCTTAGCAGACATTCCTAGTTGCACCGCACATGTCCGCTTTCAGAGGTAAAGCGGACATGACCGTTTGCGGCATGTCTGCTTTTACGGTCGCTATTGGGGGAAAGCGGACATGGCCTATTGCAACGCATATATCTGCTTCTGACCCAAAGCGGACATCCTGACCGCTTCCAGAATACAGGTGCAGATTGGTACGATGCCCTGTCCTTAGCCTCGGGGGCGGCAATGAGACGACGCGAGTTCATCACACTTCTCGGAGGCGCGGCTGCATGGCCGCACGCCACGCAGGCGCAGCCAGCAGTGCTACCCATCGTTGCATATATCAGCGCGGCTATCAGCGCGGCCTCGCCCGGACAAACTTTATTGACACTTCGCCAAGCTCTAGCCGAAGCGGGCTACGTTGATGGTCGCAACGTGGCCATCGAATTCCACAGTGCCGAAGGTCAATACGATAGGCTCCCGACGATGATTGCTGACCTTGTGCGCCGTCAGGTTGCCGTCATTGTCGCAAGTCCTACTCCGGCGGCAGTCGCGGCAAAAGCTGCGACTAAAACCGTTCCAATCCTGTTCGGTGTTACCGACGATCCCGTCAAGCTTGGTCTTGTTGCTAGCCTCGCGCGACCGGGCGGGAATGCGACCGGCGTCAATTTTTACCTCGCTGAATTTGGCTTGAGTGCCAAACGCCTCGGATTGCTGCGCGAATTGGTGCCTCAAGCAACTCGCATTGCCGCTCTCGTCAATCCGAAAAATGCTGAGAACGCAGCGGCCGTGACGAGAGACGTGACGGCGGCTGCCTCCGCTATCGGGGTACAGATCGAGGTCGTTCATGCAAGCGACAAACAAGAAATCGAAGCTGCCTTCGTGACATTCGTCCGAAATCGCATCGACGCGCTTCTAGTTGGTACAGACCCGTTTTTTTACAGTCGGCGCGTCCAACTTGCCACGTTGACAACGCGCCATGCGATCCCCGCCGTGTACACCGTACGCGAGTATCCGGAAGCTGGTGGTCTGATGAGCTATGGGACGAGTTTGAAGGAGGTGTATCAGCAGCTCGGTGCCTATGCCGTTCGCATCCTCAAAGGCGAGAAGCCAGCTGATCTGCCGGTAGTGCAGACGAACAAATTCGAGTTCGTTATCAATCTGTCTACCGCGAGAGCACTTGGCCTGAGTGTGCCACCTTCATTACTTGCTCGCGCCGATGAAGCCATCGACTGAGGCGGCCATGTCTGCTTTTGGCACTTGGCGGACATCTGCTTTCGCAGCGCACATGTCCGCTTTCGGGGGTAGAGCGGACAAACATCCATCCTGGCGCGAACTCAAAACGCAGTTCGCCGTTATAGGACAATGGATCTCAGCAAGCGGCAGTTGCTGCAGGACGCGCTCGCCAGGGCAGAGGCGCATCATGCGTTCATTGCCGTCAGCACGCCGTCGGGCAGCCGCATCCTGCTGCACCCCGATTTCACCTGTTACGAAACTTATGTCGAAGGCACAGACCCCGACGGACAGCTGCTGACGCTCACTTACGAGCAGATCGCGTCGGTCGACGTGGAGTAGAAATTCTTTACTTGCGCGCGACGTCCGCTGCCTGAGTCCCTTGGGTCGCCGCGGCGCCGTTGTCCGTCGCGCCCTGCCCGTTCTTGTTTGGCTCTTTCTTGTCCTGTTCCTTGACGTCCGGCTTTGTTGCGCCCTCTTCTTTCACGCCCTGCGCTTTCGTTTCCGGTTTTTTCGCGCCGTTCGCTTTCACGTCCTGTTTCGTTTCCTGTTTCGTTTCCCGCTTTTTCGCGTCGGCTGCTTTTGCGTCCTTCTTCGCCTTCGCGGCTTCGCGCGCTGCGGCCGCCGCTGCCTTCGCCTCCACCACGCGTGGGCTCGACACCGGCATCGGGATTTCGTCGGGCCCGTCCCAGGCGAGCAGGCCGGCGGACTCCTGGCATGGCGCGCCCTGCGGAACCTTCAACGCCGGACCGCCGGCGAGCGGCATGGTCCAGGCTTCGACCGGAAAGCCGGTGATTATCTTGACGTAGTCCTGCGTCTCCTGCGGCATCGGGCCCTTCTTCGCGCGCCAGTCATCGACGCGCCGCGGGCCGGCGTTGTACGCGGCGGCGGCCAGGCCGAGATTGCCGAAGCGGCGGTAGTGGTCGCGCAAAAGTTTTGCCGAAGCCGGAATCGCCTGCGCCGGGTCGAATGGATTGTCGAGCCGCCGGTTAGCCGCCGTCTCCGGCATGAACTGCGCGATGCCAAGCGCGCCGGCCGAGCTGATGGCGGCGGGCCGGAAGGTGCTTTCCTGGTAAATGAGCCGGATGAAAAACGGCACCGGCAGGTCGTTGTTCAGCGCCGCATGCACGAGCGTGTCGCAGATCTCCTCGCGCGAGCGGAAGACCACCGGCTTGAGCAGCGGCTTGAGTGCCGCGAGCGGCAGCACCACCGGCGTGTAGTTCGGAATGTTGATATCGACGCTGACTTTTTCCGGCGGCTTGCCGGCCGGCGTGGTCAGCGAAAATGGGACGAGATCGCGCCACGACGCCGCCAGCCACGCCGCGACGAAGACGCCGGCGACACCGGCGCCGATATCGGCGGCGAGCCGGATGCCCCTGCGCTCCGCGATCGTGCTCGGCAGCAGGCCAGCGATGACGCCGACCAGTGCGAGGAGCGCGATTTCCTGGGCCGTGAAATCCATTGGTCAGCCAATCCGGCAGGCAAAACTCTTGCATCCGAGCGTGACGAATCTGCGGCAGACCCAGGTCCGGCCCGGCTCGCCAATGATTGCGAATGCCCGCTTTGGGCCGTTAGTGGACACTCCGCGATGCGATACTCATGTCGGCTTTACCCCCAAAAGCGGACATGTGCAGTGCGCTGGCCCATGTCCGCTAAGTGCCAATAGCGGACATGCCTGCATGTACGTCACGCGTGATCACGTCACGTCGACTTTAGACAGACTTGTCAATCGCCCAACCTACCGCACGGACGATGCCGTATGCGGCCAATGAAACCAATCCGATGCCGGTTAGGCCGATGGCGATTCCGCCAGCGAGAATTGGAATGTCGGCTGGAATCAAATCCCAGAACCTCACGCCAAGCGCATCCTTTGCCATTAACAAAAGGCCCGCGATGAGGATGATCGCTGCAACAAGCAGTCCAAGCCGATGAAAATTTCTGCTTACCTGCGAATCCCGCCAGCGAGTGTACACGTGCGTGTCGTCATCGTTGCTCATGGGCATTGGTTTTCCTTAAGTCGAGGTGCTTGACCCCCAGAACACCAGAGCCTGGCTCAAAAGTTACGGTTGCCACCGATTGGTATGAACTGACAGCGCCGATAACGAGCTCGAAAACCAAATATTTCAATGAGAGTCGCGCGAGCCTGTCGCACCCCCAATACGGGGCCACGTATGAATTATTTCACGCTGGAATATCTCTGCAAGGGGCCAGAAGTCCGCTTTGGGTCATTAGCGGACATGTGCAGCGCACAAGGATACGTCCGTTTTACCCCCCGAAAGCTGACATTCGTGAGCAGCCATCTCTATGCCATGCTGCTTCTGTAGAATTGTGCGGTCCGTAATAAGCGCAAACCGCAACGGGAGGCATCTATGATCAGATTGGTTACGCGTGGGCGGTTCACCAAGGATTATGCAAAGGGCTTGCTTGCTGCACCGGAGGACCGAGAGCCGGCTGTGCGGAAGCTGGTTGAGGGAGGCGGCGGCAAACTTGTAAACTTTTACTTCACGACTGGCGACAGCGACTTCCTGCTCATCACGGAAACTAACGAGGCCGAGTCAGCTATCGCTGCGTTGTTGGCAGCAGCGGCAGCGGGCACTATTTCCGACGTGACGACTTCAAGAGCTTGGACCGGTGCCGAATTCAAAGCAGTCGCGGATAAAGCTTCCAAAGTAGCGAGCTTGTACAGCCCGCCTGGAAAGAAGTAGTTACGAGGCTCCGCAAGCGGACATCCGGTGCGACCCTTCGGATGTCCGCTTTGGGTCAAAAGCGGACATTGCGCTGGCAAGCAGCCCGTGCCGACAAAGCCGCCGCCAGCTTTGATGCCGCTATTCGCTAGTTACCACCGCTTCTCCTAATCGCGCATTTCTGTACACAAACGCTCATACAACCATTTACCGAGCCCATACCTTGGGTAGCGCATGGCTTTGCTCGACAGAACTCTTCGCATGATTTTTTGTACTCTTTTTTCTGGGCCAGCGCTGGAAACGAGCCAAATGCCAGACTGATCGCGACGGCCACTACAATTGGTTTGAGCATATTGCCCCCCACATTAATTCTACATCATTGCTAGATTTCTCAATCGCCGCATTTACGCGCCACTTTGCATTTTGCATTTTTTGAAAGAGGTTGAAAACTCCTTTGCCGAGGACAGTTGCTTTTATTTACGCGAGTTTAATGTCACAAAAAGTGTGATGTCCGCTTTGGGTCATTAGCGGACATTTGTAGTGCAACAGCCCGTGTCCGCTAAGTGCCAATAGCGAAAGCGAACATCGCTGGCACGCTACTGGATTAAATCTTATGCAGAGGTCCTACGCAAAGGCCTTCCGCAGGAAGAACTTGACGTGCCCGGGAGGATATCCGTCGAGCGCGCTGAACACTTCGTAGCCGAGCCGCTCGTAAAATGGCCGTGCCTGGAAGCTGTAGGTCTCGAGCGCCGCCCCGACGGCGCCGCGCGAGCGCGCATAGGCCTCGGCGTTGTTCAGAAGCCGTGTCCCGTGCCCTGCCCCGCGTGTGGCTTCGGCGACCCACAAACAAGTGACCTGCAGCCAGCCTCCCCAGAGGAGGCCGAGCACCCCGCCCAACACGTCGCCGCGTCCGCCGCGCAGGACGAAGTTGACCGGACAGTAGTCGGGCAAAGCGGTGGCAGCGATATTGTGCATGTCGAGGCCGTTCACAATGAACTGCCGCGCCGCCTCGTCAATGAAAGGCTCGAATTCGATTTGCACCGTATCCATCGCGCCGTCCCGAATTCGCAGGCCGCATCAATTGCGAGCCTGATAGCCCGCAATCGCCGGCACGGCCGTTCAACAATGATAAAAACAACGTGAGCCCTGCACGCCGATGGCAACGTCGCATATCACCCGATCGTCCGGCCGGCGCGCGGCAGCCGTCAAAAGCAAATGCCCGCTAAGGGCCAAAAGCGGACATCAGAACATCCTTTCAATTGCTCGTTTTCAACCGAAATAAAGTGCTTACCTGCTCTGTTAAACACGCCTTTGGCACCCCACATACAAACAGTCGTTTCAAACAATCCGCATCGGCGAATGCTCTGGAGGGCAGCGTGTACGATTTTGATTACAGTGCACCAGCTGAATTGTATCCTGGGCGCAATCGCAAGAGCGCGAAGAAGGTCACTTATCGCCGCTTCGACACGGCGGCCGATGCCATTCGTTTTGCAGTTGAGGAGCTTCCAGAGCTGTTATTGCTCGGCGCATGCATCGAGATTAACGAACAGCGACTCAACTACAAGGACATTCAGGCACTCTACGCGAGCGAGCAATACCCGCTCAAAAGACCGGTGAACTAGAGCGACACGCCGGTCCGTCTCGTAGCGCTCGTCAGTGATCACTTCCGATAACTCTCGTCATCGGACGCGAAGCGCCGCTGAGAATCATAAACTTTTCTGCGTCAGTCAGACGCGTCATCTTCGGCAAAAACTCGAAACAAGGGAGTTATCCGTGAATAAAAGGAAACCGGTTCTTGGGGTCAAAGAGCCAACAGCAGAGGAAGCTGCGACCACCGATACGACAATGCCCAAAAACCCGTCGGCCAACACCATTCCGTCGAAGGGTTATGTCCTCGAGGTCGATGGAAAGTTCAAATCGGAATTCGAGACTTCGGACGCGGCCATGAAATCAGCATTGGATCTGAAGAAAAAATATCCGCAAATCAAGGTCAACGTGTACGACGCAAAAGAGCACGCGCGCACACTGGTTGATCTCACTGACAAATCGGCTGTTCCGATTGGCCCTGCCTAAAGCTTTGCCGTGAGACCCTAACGCCCACGGGAGCTGCCGATACTGGTGCCGCTCGAGCCGCTTATGGACGTGGCACTGGACCCGGTGGTTGACGTGCCGCTAGAGCCGATCACCGGCGCGCTCGGCGCGACCGGCCCATTGCTGGGAGCGGTGCCGCCCCTGAAGGTGTTGGACGGATTGGCTAACGGCGTGACCGTGGGTGTTGCCATGGGGTCGGGCGGACGAAGGCCCGCCAGACATTGCCTGATGAACCTGCTTCTTTGCTTGCCTGTATAACGTTTCAGCGTCGCCTCGCTCTCGCATGCTTTCTTGATCGCATCCGCGTTTTTTGCTTCGGCCGCCGGCGGCACCTCGCCTGCGGCACCGAAAGCCGCGGCGCCTAACCAAAGAACAGATGCCAAAACGAATGTCTTCGACATGGTCGAACTCCTCCGTCGCACGCGCAGCGGCCAAATCATCGTCGAGGATAAATGCGCGGCGGGAACGGCCGAGTTGGGGTCTTGCCTGACTGATGCGACCCGCGGGGGCCGTTCCCGGCGTGCCATCCTGAAACTCGCCGCTCCGCCAGGCCCGAATGTTTGGCGCTAGCGATCATCGCGGCCTGGCTGGCCCGGTGGCGTCATCTGAACCTCCGTGTCTCTCTGGTTCTCTCTTGACATAGGCCGGGTTGAGCGCGCTTCAAGTATGGACGTTGACGCGGCTGGTATGTCCGCTTTACCTCCGGAAGCGGACATCCGCTAAGGGGCAATAGCGGACATCGGGCTTGGCGCTCGTCGTCAGCGGGACGCGATTACATTTGGGTTCGGCGCAAGACCAAGCACATTCTCGCAGCGTGCGACCCACACCCGCAGATTAGGCCGGCTCTGCAAATCGAAGCCGCCTTCAGGTGCGAGCCGCGTATAGGCGAACAACGCAATGTCGGCGATAGTGAATGAGCTCGCGGCGAGCCAGTCCCGACCGCCGAGCTCGCTCTCCATCAAATTGAGCGCCTTCTCCCCGCGCTCAACGCGCCATGCTTCGCGCGCCTCTTTTGGTTTGTGTTGGTAGAGCATGTGAAAGCGGCAGACCGCTATATATGGCTCATGGCTGTATTGCTCCCAGAATAACCACTCGTCGATTTTGGCCTGCGCCCAACTATCGTCCGGCAGAAGGCGAGAGCCACGCGCCAAATAACGCATGATGGCATTAGATTGCGCCAGGAAGCGACCATTGCCAGCTTCAATGGCGGGCACCTGCCCTTGCGGGAACTTTGCGAGATAGTCCGGCGTGCGGCTCTCGCCCTTCAAAGTATCGACCGGGACCCAAGTGTAAGGCAGTCTCAGGTGATCAGCGACGAACCGTACCTTTTGGCAGTTCCCCGAGAGAACATCGCCGTAGATTTTCATGGTACACACCCCGTGTAACCCTCAAATTGGCAGTAGGACGCCGATCAGCAAAAACAACAAGTCCCAATCCCGCGCTTTCACCGTAGCAAGCGACCGTCATCGCGACGTTCTAATTGGAGTAGCCGACGACGAAGACGTACGCACCGATGTCCGCTTTGGGTCAAAAGCAGACATGTGCAGCGCACAAGCTCAGGTCCGCTAAGTGCCAAAAGCGGACACCGGATCAAGCAACCTGGGTAAGCAACCAGGCCCCGCCTATCATGAAGGCAATCCCCGCAAGCCGCGGCACAAGCCGGCCAAATGGAACGACCTTCTCGACTAATATCAATGCTGAAAAGGCCGCGATCCAAAAGAGATTCATGACGCCAGCGACAAACAGGAGCGCCATTACCGCCCAGCAGCAGCCTATGCAATAAAGACCGTGACGAAAGCCGAGTGCCAAAGCGCCAGTCGCCTCTCGGCGAAAACCATAACGAAGGATAAATCCGAGCGGCGATTGGCAGTACGACAGACATGTATCCTTAAATGGTGTCCACTGGTACAGGCCCGCGATTAACAGGGCTATGGCCCCAAGAATATTACTGGCGCTCTCCATCATTGGGGTAAGTAGCGCCGCACGCTCAAGAGCCCATTGAGCGGATGTCGCCGCAAGAGAGAATGCGGTCCAGGACAGCAAATAACCGAGGGCGAACCATGCGCTCGCAGCAAACGGCTGGCCTTCGATGGACGTCCGACGTCCGATGCGCGCATAGATAAGTATCATTGGCGCTACAGAAGGCGTCATCATCCCTATCATCATGACGACCCACATCACAAATACAGCGCCGAACTCGATTGGTTGCCAGGGCGCGCGCTCAGGCATCATCCACCCCTGGCCAGCCGGAATCATGCGGAAGCCGGTCATGTCCATGCCGCCCATCCACATATCATTGGCCAGCCAAACGAGATCGGCCCAAGCGATCGCGGTGATGACAGCGAGTGCGGCAACCACGACGGCGCGGTCGCGCTGCAGTACAGCTTCGAGTGCACTCATTGGCGTTCTGCGCGTATAGTTGCGCCGCCGACTTTCTGCAAGATGGGAAGTAGTCGGGGCGACGTAATCAAAAAACACGCTATAAAGCGCACAAGCGCGGTACTAGTTCGACCAGCTGATCGGGGAATAGTGGCCGTTGCGACCCGAATTGTCCCAGCGCATGCCGTAGTCGTTGAACGTACTGCCTTGGGTCCCTACGGCAAGCACGAGCTTGTCCGGATTGACTGGGTGGCCGATCGACGCCCACATTTCTCCGCTCCCGTGCATGGTCGGCAGCGGCTCTACAGCCATCTTCAAGATATTCGGAATCTCCGCCGAGCGCTTCTTGCCATCAATCTGATATTTAATAGGCGCCTTTTTCGCCCCGAGATTATTGCCGATCAATGGTGCGAATGCTGCCATCGGGCCGCCAGCGGCGCCCGTGAAGATCGCGCCCAGCGCTTCGGTTTGCTTGTCGTTGGCGCGGTCATCGATATAGGCGGCGGCGGTCCAGTTGCCGTCGGCCATCGGTCCGGGCGTATGGGCGATCATCGCTACGTTCAGGCCGTCCAGTCGAATGTCACCATAGTTGCCCTTATCGATATGGAAGATTAGGGCAACGTCGCAAACGCCCTGCGTTGGCTTTGACGTGAGGGGCGCAACTTTGGACACCAGGCAGGGACAGACCACGCTGCAGTTACAGTTCTCGAAATAGTCGCCAGACAACTGCCACTTCGGTTGCGTCGCCATCTGCTCCTCCCCTCATAACGGACGGAACAATGATCGAAGTTACATCGGTTTTCCGTTGGCCGCCATGCCTCGACCGAATGTCCGCTTTGGGTCAAAAGCAGACATGTGCAGCGCACAAGCCGTTGTCCGCTAAGTGCCAAAAGCGGACATCAGCAGCTTTATTCGATCAACTCGTCCGCACGATCTAGCAGCGGGAGCGGCACATTGAGGCCGAGCGCCTTGGCGGTCTTGAGATTGATTACAAGTTCGAATTTCACAGGTTGCTCGATAGGCAAATCGGCGGGCTTCGCTCCGCTCAAAACCTTTTGCACATAGCCCACTAGACGCTTGGCCTCGAAAACTCGGCTCGGCCCGTAGGACAGCAAAGCACCACTGGCCGCGAATTCCCGCCAGGAAGCAATCACGGGGAGCCGACGTTCTTGGCCATGCTGGGCGATTTTGGCGGCGACAATGCCGGTCAGCCGTGACGAGATGATGAACAGGCTATCGGCGCCTTCTGCGCTTGCCGCGAGCAGCGCTGCATCGAGATCGGCGGCGCTGTTTATTGGGTGGGTCGTTAGTTTGATGCCGAGCGATTCAGCTCCGCGCCGCGCAAATGTCACTTCGTCGTCGAAATGCTGCGGATTAAATATCACCGCAACGCGCCTTGCGTTGGGTGCAACTTCTTTAAGGAATTCCATCCGCTTGGCCGCCATTTCATCCGTGAGAAACGTGACCCCGGTGAAATTCTTGCTCGGCCGAGCCAGAGACACAGCAATTCCCGCGCGCATCGGGTTATCGCTCACGCCACCGACGATGGGTATGTCGCCTTTGCTTGCCTCGAACAGCGGCTTGATAACATCACCACCAACGCCGAGCAGAAGGTTGGGCTTTTGCGCGACAAGTTCGAAGGCTAATCGCGCAAGTTGATCCGTTTTCCCATTGGCATAGCGGAAGACGATTTCAACGTTGCGGCCATCGACGAGCCCCACCTGCGCGAGTGCGTCCTTCAACGACTGATCGACTGGACCCAATGTTGCTTCGCCGTACACAAGCCACCCAATCCGGGGCAAAGATTTCTGCGCACGCGCAGCAAGTGGCCAGGCAGCAACCGCACCTCCGAGAAACGTGATGAACTCGCGTCGTTTCATTGACGCTCCCTGAAGAACTTATAACAGGCCATCAAGACGATGTCCGCTTCCCCCGAAAGCAGATATGTGCAGTGCACAAGCCAGAATTATTCGATCACTTCGTCGGCAGCGATTTGTAGTGAGGGTGGGATTGTGAGACCCAGTGCCTTGGCGGTTTTCAAGTTGAGTACAAGTTCCAATTTTGTCGGCGCTTCAACTGGCAAATCCGCTGGCTTTGTCCCTTTAAGGATCTTGTCTACGTACTCAGCCGCCTGACGGTAAATAGCTCTAAAATCAGTACCGTAGGATAAGAGCCCCCCGATTTCCGGAAAGAGTCGGAAGGGGTACACCGCTGGCAATCGGTAGCGTGCCGCAAGTCCGACGATCAGACTGCGATGAACCACCGGCAAGCCATCCGGAAAGATGATCAGACCGCCTCCGGCCTGTTTGCTGCTTGTCTCGATTGCGTCCTGAATGTCAGGCGCACCGCGGACGGAAGCAATCCGGACTGCGACCTTCATCTTGTCCCCGGCTGCCGTGATAACCTTCACAAACTGCGTGGTATTTTCGTTCGCAGGATTTGTAATGAGCGTTACGTGCGAAATCGTGGGGTCGATTTGCTTCAATAGTTCGATCCACTTTCCGCCGAATGCAAATTCAAAATTAGTCAAGCCAGTGGCATTGCCGCCGGGATGAGCCAGACTGTCGATAAATCGCTGGCCGATCGGATCGGCAACTTGAGTGAAAACTACAGGTGTGGTTCGGGTATGTTGCCGCGTGGCGGTGAGGCCTGGCGTTCCCATCGCGACAATGACATCCGCTGAGGCTGCGACCAGCTTGCCTGCCTCGGCATCTAATTTTGCGTAATCCCCGCCCGTGGCCCTGACGTCGACAACAATGTTTTGACCTTCGAGCCACCCCAGCTCCTTTATCCGCGCACGAAACGCCTCAGCGATCGGAAGCATTTCCTTTTCACTGAGACCTGTAATCAGGCCGACGAGCCGTTTTTTGCCGCCCTGCTGGGCGATGGCGACCGCCGGCCACGCCGCCGCGCTGCCAAGTAAAGTGATGAAGTCGCGCCGTCTCATTGCCCGTCCGAGGCTAAGGACTGGGCATCGTAGCGGGTTAAGCCGGCACCTTGGAGGGGGGCCATGTCCGCTTTGGGTCAAAAGCAGACATGTGCAGTGCACCCACGCATGTCCGCTAAGTGCCAATAGCAGACATTTACGCCTATTCGATCACTTCGTCCGCGCGCCCGATCAGTGTGTTCGGGACGTTGATCCCGAGTGTCTTGGCGGTCTTCAGATTGATGTACATCTCGACCTTGGTTGCCTGCTGGACCGGCAGATCGGCGGGCTTGTCTCCCGCGAGAATGCGGCCGGTATAAACGCCGGCCAGGCGGTATGCATCCGCGACGGCCGATCCGTACGCCACCAGACCTCCAGCAGCGACAAACTCGCGGCTTGCGAAGGCGGCCGGCACCGCGTGGCGCAGAGTCAGCGCGGCGAGCCGTTCGCCGCTGCCCGTAAACAATGCTCCGCCACTGATCACGAGCCCTTCTGTCCGCAACTCCTTCACCTTTGCGAAGGCTCCATCGAATTCGGTTTCGCTGCTGGCTTTCACGATATGGAGCTCCACGCCAAGGACGCGGGCTGCCACCTGCGCCTCTCGGATATACGCATCGGAGAGATTGGCATCGGCGGGGTTGACCAGCAGGGCCATGACGCGGGCCGCGGGAACCAGCTCGTGCAGCACCTGCAACCGTTTGGGCATGGTTTCAACGCTCGTTTGCGTAACGCCCGTGAGGTTGCCGCCAGGCCGGCTCAGGTTGGAGACAAGGCCGAGTTGAACGGGGTCGGCGCCGGTTTCGAAGACGATGGGAATTGTCGCGGTGGCCACCTTTGCCGCGATTGCCGCCGGCGTGCTGGTCGCAGCGATCACCGCGACCTGCCTGCGAATAAGGTCGGCCATCATCGTCGGCAACCGGTCAATTCGGCCTTCCGCCCAACGGTATTCAATCGCGACGTTCCGGCCCTCAACATAGCCACTTTCAGCCAGCCCTTTGAGGAAAGCCGCCAATTGCCGCTTGTAGTCCTGCTGAGCAGCGGCGTTGACAAAACCGACCACCGGCGTCGTCGGCCGCTGCGCGCGTGCAGCGAACGGCCACATCGTCGCGCCGCCCACCAACGTAATGAAGTCGCGTCGCCTCATCGTCGTCGCCCCCGAGGCTAAGACAGCTCCCATCGTATCGGATTAAGCAACAGCACCGGAAGGGGGCCATGTCCGCTTTGGGTCAAAAGCAGACATGTCCAGCGCACAAGCCGTTGTCCGCTAAGTGCCAATAGCGGACATCGCGCTTACTCGACGACTTCGTCAGCTGTGGCGAGCAATGATTGCGGAATGGTCAGGCCGAGCGTTTTTGCGGTCTTGAGATTGACAACCAGCTCAAACTTGGTCGGCGCCTGCACCGGCATGTCGGCCGGTTTCTCGCCTTTAAGGATGCGATCAACATATCCCGCGGCGCGCCGGACCGGATCGTACGTATTGGGCCCGTACGAAATCAGACCCCCATCTAAGGCGTAGTAACGATAAGGATAAACCGACGGTAATTTGTAGCGAGCGGCGAGACTGATGATGAGCTTGCGATGGGCCGCCGTGCCTCCTGTCGTTACGATCACGCCGCCATTGCGGGAACGTGCGAACGCCGCCACGGTACGTTCGATTTCATCGTCGTTGCGTACGTTCACCGGCGTGAGCTCAACACCAAGGGACTGCGCCACCGATCGAACTGCCGCGAATTGTCCGATACCAGCCGCAGAGGTGGGATCGCGGAATATCAAAGCTCGGGTCACGCTGGGCGCAATCTGCTTGAGCAACTCGGCCCATTTGCCGCTCATGCTGTACTCGAAATTCGAGAAGCCGGTGATATTGCCGCCCGGATGCGCCATACTTTCAACGAAGCCAGCGCCAACCGGATCGGGAACGTTCACGAACACGATCGGGATCGTACGCGTAGCCTGTTGCAGCGGTGCAAGCGCTATGCTGCCTACGCTCAGGATTACATCGGGCGTCAGCGCGACCAGCTCCGCTGCATAACGGCGAAGGCTGTCGACATCGCCCCCGATCTGTCGGGTTTCAATTTTCAAATCGCGGCCGACCGACCACCCTAACTGCTCAAGAGTTTGCTCGAACACCGCCCTCCGTGCTTGGGCCTCCGGATCGTCTTTTCCGAGGATGTTGAGCAGGCCAACGAGGCGCACGCGCTCGGCCTGCTGGGCTTTGGACACAATCGGCCAAGCCGCCGCACCACCAAGAATGCCCAGAAATTCCCGCCGCCTCATGAGCGCTTCCCCCGGGAAGGCATCGTACGCCCTCACACTAACACGCTGAAAGGGGCTTGGATCGCCGCGACGTCCGCTTTACCCCGAAAGCGGACATGAGTGCAGGCGAGCCCGCCACTGGTTACGTTAGCGGAGGCTGATGTAACTTGTAGACCCAACGACACAAACCCTGGGCGGGCGGCTAGCAAGCTATTTTCCGGCCGCACGCACGGAAATACGGTCGCGCACAAGATCGAGGTGCATGCGCAAGGTGTATTGCATGCTGGCGTATTTGACCGGCAGTTGCAGTTCGCTTGCGCTTTGATAAAGCCGGTCAAGTTTTTCATTGAGTGCGCCCGGGGCCTCACGTCCCGCCGCCAGATCGCGCTCGATTGCCCTCATCTCGTCGTACAGGCGCCGAATTTTTGACTGCATCAGCCAGTCGTAAGCCTGCGGAAGGAGCGTGAATGCCGGATAGAGCAAAACGAGCACTGGAAGGAAAACGACCAGAAATCTTTCGACCAGCGCCGCCAGCCAGAACGGGAGATAGGCCTGAAGAACCGGCCGGCCGCTCTTGTAGAACCGCTGCGCTTCCTCGCTCAGCGGCAGATCGACGGCTTCCGCCGCCGGAAACTGACCAGCCTTCTGGAATATTCCGGGCGGCGAGTGAATCTCCACCGCCGCGTTGAGCAGAAGATACTGGATGGCCGAATGCAGATCGCCGCGAACCGCAAGGCTCGCCTTCGGCGCCAACAGGATGGTGTCCACGGGCGGCCGGTTCGCCGCGAGATCGGCCACGCCGGCCGGCAGCACGACCTTGTTCAAGAAGGGATAAAGCGCGACGAGAGCATCGGGCCGAGGAACGCTCACGACCTCGATTCCATCCGCCTCCATCAGACGTCGCACCACTGGCGAATCCCAGCCCGACACGATGAAGGCAATGGCGATCTCGCCCGCGATGAGCTTGTCCGCCGCTTCCTCGGGCGGAAATCCCAGGAGCTCGCCAACAACGCCGTCGACCTTGGTTCGTCTCAGGATCTCGAGCGTGAGTGCGCGGCCGCCGCTTCCTTCCGGTCCAATCGAAACGCGGCGGCCGCGGAACGCCTCAATGTCACGGCCAATCCCGTTTCGATAGAACATCCATAACGGCTCAAAAAACACCGTGCCAAGCGATTCGACCTGCGGCGATTCCTCTTTCGTGGTCGTGCCGCCCTGGATAAATCCGACCTGCACGCCCGACCGGCGATCGCGCAGACGCACGAGATTATCGAGACCGCCCGTCGTGTTGACCAGTCGAAGCCTGACGCCGGACCGCGCCAGGATGTCCCGATAGCGCAGGCCCAGTTCGTGATAGGCGCCGCCCGCGGCGCCCGTTGCCATGGTCACCGTGCGCGGTGGCAAGGTCAGAAAAATGTAAAGCCCCGCCGCCAGCAGAATGGCGGCCGCCACCGCGAAAACAATCCAGTACCAGAATTTTTCCAGGCAATCCCCCGATCGGCAGGTCCTTATCACACAATTCGGTCGCTTTTTTATTCGTTTGCCGCGAGAAGCCAAACGCGGCCAAGCAAGATCGAGAGAAGCAAGTGAAGCACAACCGCGGGCCACAAAAGCACGCCCGCCAGTCCAGCAGCAAAACCCAGGTAGGCAAGATACAGCGTGGCCCATACGCTGTAGATCAACATGCCGGCCAGCGGTGGCCCGGGCCAGCACGCGATCCCCAAAGCAACCAGGGCGATGCCGGCCACGCGCGCGACCGGAATGGCGACGCCGGTAAGTTGCTCACCGAGCAACAACTGCCAGATGAGCGTCGGCGCAATCAGCAACGCTATCCCGGTGGCGGCTTCGGCAACGGCCGAGAAAATCAGTACCGTTTTCATCGCCCGACGACACCCAGCCGTTGGCTGCTAGCGTTTCGCTTCCGCAGGCACGGTCTGCGCAGCGCGCGCCCGACAATCAATCGGCTTTCGCCTTCTCCCTCATGGCCGCCTGCAGCTTCTTGATGTCTTCGGGCGACAGTTGCGGCCGGTCGACCTTGATTGTTAGCTTGTTGAGCTTGGCGGTCAGGGGGAACGGTGGCTTGTAGTCCGCATCGTTCACGCCGGTGAGCGTGTCGGAGCCGATGTCGAAGCTTTCATCCCACTGCAAGATCATCGGCAGCGTCTTCTCCATCCGCTTTGTCGCGACCTCCTTGCCGTCCACCTTCAGCGTTCCGGTGCCGGGCCGTCCGACGCCGCCGAAGTTGTTGAACGCGAGCGTGCCGGAACCAGCCCCTTCGTACTTGAAGTCGAACTCGACTGTGTGGCGCCCGGGCGGAAGCGTCTCGTCGCTCTCCCACTTGAGACGTTCGAGGTCGACGAGATTCCACAGAAACACCGGCTTGCCTTTCAGCAGGTAGAAGCCATAGCCGGCGAAGCGCCCGCCCGAGGTCAGGATCATGCCCTCGGCGCCGCCGGCCGGCACCTCGATGTCGGCGGTGATTGTGTAGGACGTGTTGAGCAGCAGCGGCGAGTCGCCCTGCGGCAGTCCCGTCATCGGCCGCGTGTAAACGAATTCCTTGCGGCCGGCGGTGATGTTCGGACGAGGCGCGACGATGCGCGCTGCCACCGACGCGTCCATCGGGAAGACCTGGTATTTCTTGGCCTCGGCGATGAACATCTGCTTCATCTCCTTGACCTTCTGCGGGTTCTTCGCCGCGACGTTCTCGCTCTGACTAAAATCCTTGTTCAGGTCGAAGAGTTCAAGCACCTGATTATTCAGCGGGTCAGGGTTGGCCGGACCGAAAGCCTCCCACGGCGCGCGGTTGACCTTGGTGCTCAAGAACCAGCCTTCGTGATAGAGCGCCCACTGGCCCATCATCTCGAAGTACTGCGTCGTGTGGCGCGTTGGTGCCTTCGCGTTCTTCGCGTCGAAGGTGTAGGCAAAGCTGGTGCCCTCGATCGGTTTCTGCCTGATCCCGTCAATGACCTCGGGCGCGCGAATTCCGGCGGCCTCGAGGATCGTGGGCACGACGTCGATGACGTGCACGAATTGCTCGCGCAGGCCGCCCTTGTCCTTGATGCGCGCCGGCCACGAGACCACCATGTTTTGATTGACGCCCCCCAGTTGCGACGCGTTCTGCTTGAACCACGAGAACGGCGTGTCGAACGCCCATGACCAGCCGGCCGACATATGGTTGTAGGTCTGCTCAGTGCCCCAGACGTCGTAGAACTTCATCTGCACATTGACCGGAAGGTCGTTGAGGCCGTTGAAGAACGCGACCTCATTCGGCGTGCCCATCGGCCCGCCCTCGGCGCTGGTGCCGTTGTCGCCGTTGATGTAGATGATCAGCGTGTTGTCGAGCCTGCCCAGGTCCTCGAAGGCCTGGATCACGCGGCCGATCTCATGGTCGCTGTAGGCGGCGTAGGCGGCGAAGATCTCGGCCTGGCGAATGAAGAGCTTCTTCTCGTCGGCCGCAAGCTGGTCCCACTCCTTCAGCACGTCCTTCGGCCAAGGTGACAGCCTGGTGTCCTTCGGGACCACGCCGAGCCGTTTCTGGTTCTCGAAGATGCGCTCGCGCACCTTGTTCCAGCCCTCGTCGAAGATTTTCATCTTGCTGATCTTGTCCACCCACTCCTTGGTCGGGTGGTGCGGCGCGTGCGTTGCGCCGGGTGCGTACTTGATGAAGAGCGGCTTGTCCGGCTGGATTTGGTGCATCCGCGTCATGTAGTCGATGGCGTCGTCGGCCATCGCCGTGACCAGATTCCAGGTGCCGGGCTCCTTGCCTTCGAACGGAAAGATCTGTGTCGTGTTGCGGAACAGGTTGGGCTGCCACTGGTTGGCGTCACCACCAACGAACCCATAGAAATACTCGAAGCCCATGCCGGTGGGCCACTGGTCGAAAGGCCCGACTTGGCTGGCGGCGAAAGCGGGCGTGTTGTGATTCTTGCCGAACCATGCCGTTGCGTAGCCATTCTCAAGCAGGACCCGTCCAATGGTGGCCTTGTCCCGATCGATAATGCTGTTGTAGCCGGGGAAGCCGGTCGATTGCTCGGAAATCACGCCGAAGCCGGCCGAATGGTGGTTGCGCCCGGTAATCAGTGCCGCACGTGTTGGCGAGCACAGCGCAGTGGAGAACATTCGGTTGTAGCGGAGGCCTTCCCTGGCGATGCGGTCCATCGCCGGCGTGGGGATCACGCCACCAAACGTGCTCGGCACGCCGAAGCCGGCGTCGTCGGTGATGATCAACAGCACATTGGGCGCGCCTTTGGGCGGCACGACGCGCGGCGCCCACCATGGCTTCGACTGCAGCGCGCCATCCTTGATCACGCCGCCGAATTTCGGGTCGGGCGGCGGAAGTTGTTTTCCGTCGATTGTGGTTGTGGCGCCGGGCGAGCCGGGCGTGCCGGTCACCTGCTGCGCTTGAACAAATGAAGGTGCCGTGCTGCCCACGAGCAGGGACAGCGATAATGCTATGCAAATCTTGTTCACGTCAGCCTCTACATGTCCGGCGCCACAAAAAATGGCCGGTTGCTATTGCTTCGCTTGCCGCTCCGGTTCGAGCTTGAAGGTCAGCTTGTTGATCTTGCCGGTAAACTTGAATGGAGGATCGTAACGGTATTTCACCAGCGCAACTCCGGTGCGTGTGTCCTGGCCGACATCAAAGGTTTCGTCTTCCGGGAACGTGACCGGGATGGTGTGCTCCATGGAATTCCTGGCCACTTCCTTGCCGTCCACGGACAGCACGCCGGTACCCCCCTTGCCCAACCCCGAGCCGTCGGACTTGAAGTCGAAGACGATGGTGTGCTTGCCGGCTTTCAACTCGGGCCCTTCC
>Ga0111538_10001981_pt1 | contig 28729 bp, 20 predicted proteins | sample SoiMethybrSBSTD1_FD_79669 | JGI IMG/M metagenome (GOLD analysis project Ga0111538, IMG submission 79669) | Bulk soil microbial communities from a Populus tree surrounding site in Tennessee, USA - Soil MetaG P. TD hybrid SBSTD1 (version 2)... | ecosystem: Environmental > Terrestrial > Soil >... | reverse complement strand
CCTTCATTATTGGAGCCTTCGGGCCTTTTGCCCAAAGAAGCAGTGTCTGCTAGAATTGGATCACTCCAGGCACGCTACCCTGAGCAGTCATTACAAGTCCTTACAAAGGGCCTTCATTTTTGTTTAGAAATCTTCCGGCTCTTATGAGTGACCAAACGAACCGCTACTACGAATTCGGATCGTTTTCCGTTGATGTTGGCAGGCGAGTCTTGCTGAGCAGCGGCAAACCGGTGGCGCTCACTCCCAAAGTGTTGGAGACGCTCCTTGTGATGATTGAGAACCGGGGGCGGGTTCTCACCAAAGATGAACTACTGAAGCTGGTATGGGGCGACACGATTGTGGAGGAGGGGGGACTCACGCGAAACGTTTCTGTTTTGCGCAAGGTTCTGGGCGAACGACCCGACGATCATCAGTATATTGTCACGGTGCCAGGTCGTGGGTACCAGTTCGTCGCCCAAGTGCACGAAAGAGGGAACAACGGCAAGAAGTCAAGAACGGATGTGCCAGCCGCCCCGGAAGAGGAGGTTCGCCCCAGAGCGACTCATTTGATCCGCCGCTCTTGGGTTCTGAGTGGCTTGCTAACACTCGCCCTCGGACTCACGATGTACGTTCTATATATCGCCTATCGTCGGGCAGCTGCGACACACCCGGAAATCAAGTCCATCGCGGTGCTTCCATTGCAGAATCTCTCGGGAGACCCGACGCAAGAGTACTTTGCCGATGGGATGACCGAAGCCCTGATCAGCAGGCTGGCACAAATCCACTCCCTCAAGGTCATCTCACGAACGTCTGCGATGAGCTTCAAGGAAACCAGGAAGCCGCTGCCGCCCCTCCCAGAGATTGCGAGAGGGCTCAATGTGGACGGTGTCATCATAGGTTCAGTTCAATGCGAGAACGGGCGGGTGAGGGTGATGATCCAGCTGATTCATGGGTCCACCGATTCCCATTTGTGGGCCCGTGAATACGAGCGTGCCCACACGGATGTACTGAAGTTGCAGAGTGAGATAGCGCGGGCCATCGCGGACGAAATTCGGATTCAAGTCACTCCTGAGGAGCGAACACGGATGGCTTCGGTAACAACCGTAAACTCGGCCGCTCATGAAGCTTATCTGCTCGGCCGTTTTCATTTTTGGAAGTTCATCATCGACGACCATAAGCGAGCCATCGAACACTTCGAGCGTGCGATCCAGATTGATCCAAGCTACGCCCGCGCTTACGCAGGGCTATCTATGGCTTGGCAAATGTTAGGAATCCAAGGCGGAGAAAAGGGTGTGGACAGCCAGGCTCGTGCGGCTGCACAGAAGGCCTTGGAACTGGATGACCGTCTGGCTGAGGCCTATGTCACTCGTGGCCATTTGCAGCTCTTCCTTGACTGGGACTGGACGGGTGCAGAGAATTCGATCCGGCGGGCCCTGGAACTGGACGCCAATAATCTGGATGCCCATTTCTACTACTCGATGGTGCAGTTGGGAGTTGGGCGCTTCTCGGAAGCGATTGCCGAGATTCGAACAGCCGAACAACTGGACCCGCTTTCCCACCAGGTTCAAGCAACCTTCGGAAGAATTCTCCTCCACGCCGGGAAGCTCGAGGAAGCACTCGGACATGTGAAGCAGGCGATTGAGCTGGAACCCCGCAGCTCCAATGTGCACATTCGTTTGGCAGAAGTGTACGAGGCGATGGGCAGGTATACCGAGGCTCTGGACATTTACGATAAGGCCCGAGTTTTGAGAGGTTCTCCTCCTGATAACCCGACCTTCCGTGTCAGCGTCGCGAGAGTCTCCGCCCGGATGGGCAAAAGCAGCGAGGCGAGGCGCATGCTGGAAGGGCTTAAGGATCTCGGCAGGGCCGATATTCGAGCTGGCGCTTATGCCGCGCTCGGTGATAAAGATGAAGCTTTCCGTTTGCTCTTCAATGTGGTGGAGAAGCGCGAGGGAGGCAACGTTTTCATCGGCACCGATCCGCAGTTCGCCAGCCTGCGCTCCGACCCACACTGGCGGGAATTAATGCGACGCATGAACCTGTCGGTGGAATAGAAGCGCTGAGCGCACTTGTAGCGGCGGCTCTGTGAGCCGCCTGGCGATTCGTACAAGTTGCTAGACCACAGTATCTCAGCCTTTCGAGGCTGACTTTGACGTCGTGTTCAACCCGAGCCCTGCAAGAAATCGATCTGCGGAAATGTAGAAACTCCAGTGGCGGTTCGCAGAACCGCCACTCCAAGATTCTTCTTGCCGAGGGCGGTTCGTAGAACCGCCGCTACAACCTCCCTTCAAAAATTCACTCTCGCTCCCAACTGAAACGCCCTAGGGCCCCCGGAGCCGAAGATCTGGCTGAATCTCTCGCCGGGCTGGCCGAACTGCGCTGGATTGGCGATGTTGCCGCTGTACCCGACTAGATTGGCAACATTCAACAGGTTGAAGACTTCACCAAACAGGGCAAGGCGCACTCGTTCGCTACCTAGCGAGAACGTACGACTCACACGCACATCCTGGGTGAAATAGCCATCATGGAAAGAATAATCGGCCGGCAGAGCCAGAAGCGGTGCCGTCTGGCCCCCCAGGGTCCGTTTGTTGGCAAAGTCCTGGTTATACCGCTGTACCAGTGCCGCGAGATCCTCATTATTCAACCCCCGGTTGAATTGGTTCACCTGGCTGCCGGGCAGAAGATCTTCCTGTGTCCCGTCGCCATTGAAGTCCACTCCGTTGACGTAAGCCAGGAATGGAGGCCGACTTGAGGCAGACAGGCTTAACGAGACTTGCAGCCGCCAAGGCAGGTCCACAAAGCCAGAGAGATTCAGCACGTGGCGCCGCTCCGTTGGCAGCGGCCCGTAGTTTTCAAACCAGTTGTCAATGTTGAAGCCCGAGGCGGGCTGGTTGGGACCGCGGGGCCCGACGGTGCCCTCGTAGCCGGCCAGCGCATACGAAGCCAGAAACTGCAGGCCTCGAGAGAAGCGCTTTTCGAGGCGTACGAGCAACCCCTTGTAAGTCGCGATTCCAGAGGTGCTGTCAAATGTAATGGGGCCATTCGAACAGGACGCCGTCAGATGGTTTCTTTGCGTGCCTGTGCAGCGAGGAATTACTGGTCCTTGGGGTCTGTTGAAACGGTTGTAGTCGATCCCAAAGAGGGGTGTATGAAGAAACCGACGCAAGGCGAAATCGCTTGAGACAACTAGGTCCTCGGCCAGCTCCCGCTGCACGCCGAGATTAAAGTGGAGAGCGTAGGGCGCTTCGTAGGACGGGTCCGACAAGCCCAGGCCCGTCTTATTAAGATCGAGGTTGCGAAAAGTGAAATCCCGGTTATCCGGATCGAGTTGTCGCTCCAAATCCGCACGAATGCCGGGGAGGATTGCTAGGAGGTCTCCAGCCGTAAAGGAGGTGGCGCGCTGGTTAAAGTCCAACGCGCGGCCCTCATCAACAATGCTCGATCCAGGAATATTCGACCGTCGGCCGGTGCCAGCCGGGGAGAGCGCATGCCGTTCGTTCACGGTGCTGGCGAGATCAACAAAGATGGGATCGAAATAGCGGCCCGCACCGCCGCGAATCACTGTCTTGCCGTCGTGAGTTGCCCACGCGAACCCGAAGTGTGGCGAGAGGTTGGCCTTTTGAGCAGGAGGCGGATTCAACCCGTCAGCGCCCACAAGCGGCATCACGAGTCTAGGCTTGCTGAGGTCGGCACGAAAGTTGTTGGGCTCGTAAGACCAGCCGAGGCCGAAGTTCAGTGTCAGGCGCTGGCCAATGCGCCAGGTGTCGGAGGCAAAGAGTCGATAGACATCGAGGACCCGATGCTTTCGAAAGCCCCGCGCCACCAGCGCTCCAGGCCCTACGCTGGTTTGAAAAATCTTGAGCGGAAGCCGCAGGATGTCATTGAGTGTCAGGAATGACGTGGGCAAAGGGATCTGTTCGGCTGCGGGCGCCAGTGTATTGAACAGCCGAACCTCTCTTGGAGAATACAGGTTGATCGAGGCAGGCTCCTGATTCAATTGTTGAGCTGAGTTCGTTGTGTGCTCCCAGTCGAAGCCGTAGCGGATGCGGTGCCTGTCCTTTTGCCAAACCAGGCTTTCGGTCAATTGATAGCGGCGCCCGACGGAGGAACCTTGGCGGGCCCTTCCAAAGACTACGCCAACATCAGGAATGCTGATACGTGGGGCGCTAACGCCCAGGCAGCCCGGACAATCCGCGATGCTGGCGGGGACTTCAGGAAGGCTGAAAAAGGAATACGCAAAACGCAGATCGTTGACCAAGCGGGGAGACAGAACGCTTGCGAGCCCGGCCTGGCTTTGATCCACCCACTTGGTGAGACGAGACCATGCTGAAGGTAAAATTGTGGTCAGGTTGTCTACAGGTCCGAAAGAACGGTTTCCGTCGTGCGTATGACGGAAGAACGCATTGTGCCCGGCCGGGAGGCGCGTGTCGAAGCGAACGTTGAACAGGTTGGCGACGAAAGGTGTGGGGAAAATGCCCCCAAGTGGGGTGAACTCGGGAGTGCGTGGCTGAATCGAAAGAACACCTCGCTGGTCGTGACGCTCGTAACTGGTGAAGAAGAAGGCGCGATCCTTGCGAATGGGTCCCCCGAGCTGATAGCCGAATTGCTGCCGCTGAAAGAAGGGGTCAGGATTGCTGGCGTCCCGTTGCAAGCCCGGGTAGGCGGCCAGGTGGTGGTCGCGATAAAGGAAGAATCCGCTGCCGTGGTAGTGGTTACCGCCAGAGCGGGTGACAATATTGATGGCACCGCTGCTGCCCAGACCCATGGAGAGGTCCATGTTGACGCTCGAGAGCTGGAACTCCTGGACGACATCCTGCGAGACCGTCTGTGCGGCGCCGGGCGCGGCGATGGCCATGATGCTGGCGCCGTCAACAGTCATGCGAGTGTAGCCGATCCGTGGATAGGCGATCTGTCCAGAACCCAGTATTGGCACAAACGTGCGGTTGAGTGCGCTTTGAGCGTCAGTTCCACCCGGTTCGAGTTTCGCCAGTTCCAGGAAGTTGCGCCCGTTGAGCGGCAGGTTTTCGATTTGCGCCCGGCTGACCAGCCCGCCGACGCGGTGAGAATCGTACTGAATTTGGGGCGACGCCTCGATTTCGGCGGCGACCTGTTGTGTGAACTCGCCAACCCGCAAAGCGAGATCGACTGTCGTTGTTGAGCCTGCTACCACAGAAACCTGCTGGACCAGCGTGCTGAATCCCACCGCCTGCGCTCGGATCTCGTAGGGACCCACCGGAAGCGCCGGCGCAGCGTAGGTTCCATCCGGATTTGTTGTGGAAGCGCGACTGAGTCCGGTGGCTTTGTTGACAATCGTGATTGAGGCGCTGGAAATCACGGCCCCAGTGGGGTCCATCACAGTCCCGACGATCGTCCCCGTGGGAGTCTGCCCCAGCAGGGTCACTTCTGCGAGAAATAAGATCGAGAGCAGACGCTTCATGACTCGCGACTGGGAACGGGAGAAGCCAGGGCGATGCTGACAGGCTCCGTCGCCCTATGACTTGCTTGGATTGATGCTGGACTTCTATCATACCACTGCTTCCGTTCGAGCGCGGTTCTTCTCGCGAAACGAGAGGGTCGCACCCCGGGCCGCCTCACGAGGCACGGGATGTTGAGCAGCGACGGCGTGCGCGCAGCGCCAAGTCTGAGGATTCGCCGTCTAAGCGATAATCGTCTCCTCACGAAAACGTAGAATCCTTTAGCGCAGACCTGCCGTTCGATGGCAGGTCTGCGGCAGTTCCGGGTTCGCAGTGAAAAGCCGCAGACCGCCACAAGCGCGGTCTGCGCTACACACCTCACCATTCACAATTCGTCATTCGCAGCCACGGCATCAATGAAAGTGGCGTCCACGCTTGGAGCAGGATGGCTGTTCAGATCGCTTAACGTGACTCCTGCCGTACTACGGAGGCTCCAATTCCTAGTTGAATGCTGGGATCATTCGTCCCGTTGTCGATCTTGCTGGCCCAGGCGATGATCGGCTGGCTCGAAACGATTCTCAAGTATCCCTCCGTCACGGGAGCAGAGCCACGAAGTCGCTCAACAATGTGATCGAGTTGAGTCAGGCCGTTGGCCGCAACGGTTGTCTTAAGTGGGTTCCCTACTTGATGCCCAGAGTCGTTGAATAATGTGATGGAGACATTCGTCGGTCCTGGGCCGACCCCGTTCAGTCCCAGGTTGGTGCGATACGTCGTCCGAGTGCCGCGCGACCCCCAGTCCATTGCTTCCAGAATGAATCCCTCGGTCCAACCAGCCTCGACATTTACGGCCGGAAAGAATCCGCTGAATCCGTGGGAACTCTTGACTTCGGAAACGGCTGAAAGCAGTTGATTGCTGGACGACTCGATCTTGATGGGGCCAAAGGACCCTAATGCTGCACCTAACTGTTGCAGTATATTACTGCTCCGGAATTGGCCCGCGACTGGAAGAGTAGTCGTCAAGGGAGGCGCTAGTGGGTTACCCCCGGCGTCGTAGGCAGTGATCGTGATGCTGTTGGGTTGGCTATCCATATTCAAAACGACCAACGTCGAAGCGAACACGTCTGAATACGCCGCGGAAGCGACCAGAAGTCGAGTCCCCACATCCGAGCGAGACTCCTGCGAGTCTGAAGAAGCTGCTCCAACCCCTGCTTGAAAACTCGGATCGTCGGTTCCATTTTCTATCTTGCTTGCCCACGCGATGATGGGCTGCGTTGAAGACATTCTTATGTAGCCTTCTGTCAATCCTGCTGAGCCGCGGAGACGCTGAACAATGGTATTGATCTGATTTGAGCAGCCTGTGCGGGAATCGATGCCGACAGATATTGTTAGTGGGTTCCCAACCTGCTGTCCCGAACTGCTGAAGAGCGTCATTGTCACATTTGCCGCGGAGGTAGCGGAGGTATTGAGCAGTTCGACGTTGGTGCGGTGGGTCCCAGGCATTCCATGGGAACCGGAGTCGGCCACGTCCAGAAGAAATCCGTGGGTCCAGGCAGGTTCAAGGTTCACGGCCGCGACGGTTCCACCCCCTCCCCGACTGCTGGAAACCCCAGACACGGCTGATAGCGACCGACCATTGTTGGATGAGACCACGATGGGCCCGGAAGAACCCGGAGCGGCCCCCAGCTGCTGCAGGATGTTTGCAGTTCGGAAGCGTTCTCCGACTCCAAGCGTGATACTCATTGCGCCGATAGTGCCGCCCAGATGATTGGTTGCATGAATCGTCACGTCGTTAGGTTCTCTATCCACATTCAAGATCGCGAGGGACGAGACAAATTCCTCTGAGTAAGCGGACAAAGGAATGAGAAGCCGGGTTCCCACTCCAGTGCCAGTGCCTGATTGGGCAATGCCGGCGTCGAAGAGCTCCGTGCTGTTGAGGCTGTCGTTCTGAATTGAGCCCCCAGCAATCAGAACCTTGCCGTTGAGCAAAGCGGTCGCCGTGTGGGCACTTCGTTCGCTGCCCAGACCCACTAGCTGACTCCATTCTCGGGTGAACCCGTCGTAGAGTTCTGAGGTCGCTGTGTGGCCGCCCGCGACCAGCACCCGATTGCCAGGCAACAGTGTCGCCGTGTGACTATAGCGTGCGCTCTTGAGCTGGCCAGTGAGATTCCATGTGCCACTCGCTGGATCATAAAGCTCCGCGCTCTGCGCCGAGAACCACCCATCCTGCCAAAAGGGCGAGTATCCTCCGGCCGCGAGGACCCTACCGTCCGGCAGCAAGGTGGCTGTGAGAAAGGCACGGCTGGTGTTGAGGCTGCCGGTGCGGCTCCATGTGCCAGTGTCCGGGTCGTACAGTTCTGCGCTCGCTAAGGTGAAGGAAAAGTCATCCCATTCGCTTCCCCCAGTGATCAGCACTTTGCCGTCAGCCAGCAACGTGGCCACATGCCCAAACCGGGCTAGATTGAGGTTCCCGGTCAAATTCCAAACGCCAGTCTCCGGGTCGTATAGTTCGGCCTTTCTCAGAGGTCGATCCCCACCCCAGCCGCCCGCAACTAACACCTTACCATTCTGTAGCAATGTCGCCGTGTGCCAGCTAGTGGCTCCACTTAGGTTGCCAGTGGCACTCCAGATGCCCGTTTGTAAGTCGTAGAGCTCCGCAGTTTCGGTATTGCCAAAGGGGTACAACGGGCGGGTACTTCCTCCGGCCACCAGAGCCTTACCGTTCTGCAACAGCGTCGCTGTGTGGAAGGCACGGGATGTAGTCATGTTGCCGGTAGCATTCCACGTTGCACCGGCGGGGTCGTACAGCTCTGCGGTGTTCGTCACGCGAGCTGGTGTTGGCCCCCGCGTATAACCACCCGTGACGAGAACCTTACCTCCGGGAAGCAACGTTGCTGTATGCACGTCACGGGTGGTATTTAGATTGCCAGTCGAGACCCATCTCGGGTCCTCCGTCTCCCTCGCTATGACACCTCTCTCATGCACAACAGCAGTAAAGGTGAAGATGATTAGAGGCCGGATCCAACGGGTCCGATTGCTAACAGCTTTGGACGATCTACTCATACTTGGTACCTCGCTGCTTACTGGAACCGACAGAACACATTACTTTCTTTGATTTCCCATCGTGATCGCTGCTCTCAATCGTAGAAGCAGAAATACGAAACCTGGCCTCCTGACTGCACCCGTCCTGGAAGCTCATTTGGTGGGTCTGAGGTGGTTATCGAGGATCCACTGGGCCACAGATTTGCCCTGGTGTTCCGCCGCGTCCTGGTCCGTGCGGAAATGGATTCCGCCGTAAACTCGGGCGTTGGAGACGTCCTTCTCGATGTCAAGCAGATCATCATAGGTCAGTACAACGCCCGGTACGCTCGGATGCGAGTTGGTGACCGTGTGGTGGCGACCGTAGGCCTTCCACAGAATACGGCCGGCAGCGCCTGCGCCGACGCCGTGAGCCGACGGGTAGCCCGGGAAGCAAGGCGTGACAATTAAGGGCGTGAACGCGGTCGGCTGCGTAGCGGGATTGCCATCCTCGACGGCACGGGGGATTGCGGTCTCGGGGCGCCACGTCCGGTAGAAGTACTTGGACTCGAAGACGGTGATGTGGGCGTCGCTCAACGACATGTTCATCAGCGCAAGGGTGCGAGCGGTGTCGGTGATGTCGTCGTTGCGTGTGCTAATGATCTGGCGCGCCACGGAGTTCCAGCCCTGGTGGGGCGGCTGGGCAGCGTAGATGCGGGCGACGTCTGCATCATGTTGTGAACGGTTCGGGCTGTTGATGTCGCCGAGCGCCAGTACCTCATTGAGGTCCTTGGCGTATTCATCGCTTGTGAGTGCGGGGGGTGGGTCGGCGCGAAACTGTGACGAGCTTTGAACGCCGAAAGGGTTGACGTTCCGCCAATGCAGGAAGGCGCCACCCGCCGGGGGGCAGCTAGGGGTCCGCTGCCACTCATAAGGATCAGTATTCGGTGGAACGTGAAACTGGGGCGGTATAGATCCATCACCAGTCCGCTCCGCGATCATTGCCAATGCAGCCGCTTCGCCGACTGCGATGCCATCGGTCTTGGCCTGTCCGTCCGGAATGAATGCGAGGGAATCGGCGCGGTGCTGATCGAGCGTGGACGCTGCGGCCGGGAAGAACGCCTTCAGCACGCCGTGTGCCGCCGCGATCGCTGCTGCCTGCGCCGAGGCACCTTCGGGCGCCGCGATGGTTCCGAGGTACGGCTCGTACTTGCCGCTGATCGCGTTGACCGCCTCGAACACCGCGACCTGCGCTGTCGCCATAAAGCGAGTCGACGGGAATGGAGGTTGCGCGCCGATCGTGGTGACGGCGATCTCGTTCCACTGCAGCACAACGTTGTCGCTGGTGACATAGCTCAGAATTTTCCCCTTGGCCACCTGGGCAGTGCCGTGAAACAACCAGCACAAAGCGACCAGTGTCCCTGCCAACCAGTATTTGTTGATGGTTCTCATGGAGGTAACCCCTTTTTTTTGAAGTGAATGCTGGTTCATGTCTCGCTGCTTTCTGGAAGCCTTTCGTCCGAAGCTCAACTGCCGTTCTTGCCCGTCAACGCCCGAAGCGATAAAATCTCGGCATCATCGTTTGAATCCCAAGTACAGCCGGACACTACGGTGCCACGGCCTCAAAGTCCCTCGGAAAAGCCCCGGATAATCCCCGGAAAGGTTTCGGGAGAAGAAGGTCAGAGGGTATGAACAGCCAGCCTCAACAACGGTACGAATTCGGACCTTTTCGGTTGGATACCTCTGAGCACTCCTTGCTGCGCGACGGGCAGGTTGTGCCGTTGGAGCCAAAGGTCTTTAACCTCTTAAGGGTGCTGGTGCAGAACGATGGGCGTCTTCTTCAGAAAGAGGAGTTGATCAAGGAGATCTGGCCTGACAGTTTCGTGGAGGAGGGAAACCTCAACCGGAATATTGCAATTCTCAGGAAAGCTTTGGGTGAGATGTCTTCCGGGAAACCTTATATCGAGACAGTTCCGAAGCGCGGCTATCGGTTTGTCGGCAGTGTGAAAAAAATAGCGGGTAATGGCTCTGGAACGGTGGATACCGAACCGGTTGGCCAGGATTCTGAGGCGAAGGATGTCAACCTGTTGCAGGCAGGTGCGAAAACGGACCTCGGACCAAGAGGATCTCGTTCGGCTCGATGGTTGGTTCTGGCCGGAGTGGTTGGACTGGTCCTTGGAACCTTGCTGTACGTCCTAGCCCGAAGGCAGCCAACGGATGCCACGCGGACTGAAATCAAATCGCTCGCGGTTCTTCCACTACAGAATCTTTCCGGGGATCCGGCGCAGGAATACTTTGCCGATGGGATGACGGAAGAGCTGATTAGCAATCTGGCCCAGATCCGCGCCCTACGGGTCATCTCACGAACCTCCGTCATGAGCTACAAGGGGCCACAGAAGCCGCTCCTCCCGGAAATTGCTCGGCAGCTAAACGTGGATGGCGTTATCGAAGGTTCGGTACAACGGGAGAACGGGCGAGTGAAGGTTCTGATCCAACTGATTCATGGGCCGACCGATACGCACCTGTGGGCTCGGGATTACGAAAGGGCTCAGACGGATGTCTTGAAGCTCCAGGGTGAAATGACGCGGGCCATCGCGGATGAAATCCGCATTCAGGTAAGACCGGAGGAACGAGCCCGCATGTCTTCGGCCGCCACCGTCAATCCGGCTGCTCATGAAGCGTACCTGCTCGGGCGGTATCATTTCTGGAAGCACATCGTCGACGACCATAAGCGGGCCATAGACCACTTCGAACGGGCCATCCAGATTGAGCCGAGTTATGCCGCCGCTCATGCGGGCCTATCGATGGCGTGGCAGAAGTGGGGAAGTCAACGGCCGGCACCGCCAAAGGAGTTTGAACCCCAGGCACGCGCAGCGGCCCGCAAGGCCTTGGAACTGGATGGCCAACTCTCTGAAGCCCACACCGCGCAGGGCTTTCTCCAGTTTTCCTGTGACTGGGATTGGAAAGGCGGGGAAAACTCAATCAAGCGGGCTCTCGAACTGGATCCCAACAGCCTGGATGCTCACTACAACTATACGGTCCTACTGATGGCGCTGGGACGTTTTCCGGAAGCCCTCATTGAAATCCAAGCCGCTGAACAACTGGACCCGCTCTCTCACCAGGTTCAAGTGCTCTTTGGACATGTGCTCTACCGAGCTGGGAAATATGATGAGGCAGTCCTACGTTTGAAGCAGGCAATCGAACGCGAACCCCGCAGCGCCCAGGCACATCGCCTCCTGGGCGTAGTTTACGAGCAGAAGGGCAGGTACACTGAGGCTATAGAATTCCTTCATAAGCACCGAGTCTTGAGGGGCAAACGATCTGATAACCCGCCCTTTCGCGCTATGCTAGCGCGCGTGTACGCCCGCATGGGCAAGCGCAGCGAGGCGAAGCGCCTCCTCCCGGGCCTTGGGAACGATGGAACAGTGCCGGATTTCGCGGCGGCTGCGTACGCTGCGCTTGGCGATACGGACGAAGCTTTCAGGTTGCTGTTCACGACCGTTGAAAAGCATGAGAATGGAAATGTTATTTTTATCAAGTCAGACCCCCAGTTTGCCATCCTTCATGCAGATCCGCGCTGGAAGGATTTGCTTCACCGCATGAACCTGCCAACAGAATGACTAGTAACCGAGCGCGAATGATGATGAATCCCGACTCCCTCGAGATTGCTCGAAGCATGCGTATTCCTACACCGCGAACTATGATGGGAAGGACAATCCCGTCACAGGAAATCCGATGGCCGACACGATTGCTTACAAAAGGATCGATGACAACACGGTTGAAGCTACGACAAAAAAGGCAGGCAAAGTGGCTGCAAGTATCAAGATTGTTGTGGCAAAGGATGGGAAGTCGATGACTGTGTCGTCGAAAGGCAAGAATGCGAAAGGAGAAGCGACCTCAAGCGAGGTTGTGTATGACAGGCAGTGAGTGGTTTGACTGATGCGTGAAACGTGATGTGCTTATGAAATGTGCGATGCGTAAAACTAGAATCCTCGGATCACGTTTCACGCATCACGTTTCAGGCATTGGACTCATCCTATGGCGCTCCAAAGCGGGAGTCCGATGCCGTTTTCACGATTCGAAGTTTGTGACTGAGGGTCACTCGAAGATGAGTTTCGCATTTCGATAGTCGATGGTCACTTTGCGCTGGCTATAGAAGTCCCCGCCCAGAATTCCAGAGACCTCGGTACGCAGTTCCTTGCTGATTTCCTTCAATTCGACCGCCAGGATCTTGGCATAGGGCACTTTCAAGCTTTGCAAGCTGAGGTCGACACGATCCACGGACAAAACGGATTGGGTGACTCCACAAGCACCGGCAAACTGAATGTCAACGCTGGCGTTAGGCGTATCGTCACGGACGCCCAGGAACCCAGCCTGCCGTTTTGAAAGCGTGCTGGTGACTGCACCGGTGTCAAAAAGGAAGCTCTGAGCGGGTTGCTGGTTGATCGAAACCGGCGCCAGAATGAGATTTCCCAGGATGCGAAATGGGATCTCGACTCTGCTGGCCAGCACATCGGTTGATGGTTTGGCAACGGGCTTCGAAGGTCGAGGTGCGAGGAGGATGCGGCGGTCTGGATAATCCAGTGTGATCAAGAAGTCGGCCAAGTCCGCAGTGCTGAGAACGCCGTCAATCAGCTCAGCAAAGATCGTATTATCGAATGAAGAGATGGGAAGATTGCTGATTTCCAGCTCCCCAACTTTGAGTTTTTCCACTTTCGCCAGCTTGGTGCCGGTCTTTCCTGTCCCTCCCACACAGCTCACAACGGCGGTCGAGAGGACGGGAATCTTCAGAGAGTTGAAGAGGTCATTCGAGAGAACGGTTGAGGTTGCGCCACTATCCACCAGGAAGCGAAAGGGTCCCTGGCCGTTGACATGACCTTCGACGAGCATGAGACCGTAGAACGGTTGGAAGGGAATCTCGTAGGCTCGCTCTGCATCCGCAATTGCGGCAACAGGTTCTTTTTCGAGGTGCTGGAAAAAAGTCAGCAGTGCCTTTGCGTTTTCAACCCGTTCGGTGTTGAACTTGGGCTTCAGTGCCAGGTACTTTTCGAGAGATTCGACTTGCATGGAAAAATTCTTCGTGGCGCCATAGGCTTCGCTTGCGAAGAAGTAGTTGTCTTCCTCTTGAGGCGCAAGCTGAATGGCCCGCTGAAAGGACTTCACACTCTCCTCCGGTTGCTGGCGGGTGAGGTACACACGACCCATTCCAAGATGTGCCCCGGGCTGGCTTGAGTCCAGACGCAGACTCTTTTGGTATTGGGCCTCGGCCATCGCAAAGGTGCCTTCTCGAAACAAGCAGTGCCCGTAGAGCGCAAGCGCTTCTGTGTTTGTCGGCGACAGCTTGAGGGCGTGCCGAATATTTGTCTTCGCCGCGTCAAACTCGTCCTCAATTAACAAAATCCTCGTTAGCAATATCAAATGCCTGATGGAATCCGGGCGCCGGTGGAGTTCCTGGGTCAAAGCCTTTTTGGCTTCGGTCAGTTTGCCCGCGAGCAACAAGGCTTCGGCTTCTTTCGCTTCAGCAGCGTTTTGCGCAGCGCCCTGAACCGCCCAGGTGACCCAGCAGAGACTGCTCGTGGTGAGAATGATGAGTCGAAGGGACCGGTTCAATAAAACTCTCATGGGGGCGCCACTAGCTCCAGTTTTGTCTGATCTGTGTCGACCAAGGATTCACTTGATTTTCGACGCTTTCCGCATAGAATGACTGCACGTCGAAGATCCAGGGCGTTCAGCCAGGGCCAACACCCTCTGGAATAACTCATGCCTCAAAAACACATTCTCGTCGTGGATGACGATCAAAACATTCTGACGCTGATCAAAACAATTCTGAGTCAGAAAGACTTTCGAGTCTCAACGGCGCTCAACGGTGAGGTTGCTGTTTCCTTGCTCCAGAAGGACAAGTTCGACGCCATCATTACGGATGCAATGATGCCTCAAATGGATGGTAATGCCTTGGCGCAGTCTGTGAAGAATGATCCGAAGCTGAAAGACCTGCCAATCATCATGGTGACCGCCAGCAAGGAAGTGGATCTGGTGAAGAAAAGCTTTTCTTCAGGCTGTGTACTATTCCTGCCGAAACCCTTTACCGCTGCAAGTTTGCTTTCACTCCTCCAGCTAGTTTTGAAGTAATTCGGAAACCGAAGGGTCCCTCTATAGGTGTGTCCCAAGGGCAACCTAGAGCAGACTCCTGCGCATTGTTGACTTCAGCGGCGTTGCTTCAGCGGTGAACTGTTGAAGGTTATTTGATGTCGAGTTTGCGGATCTTGTTCAGCAAGGTTTTGTAGCTGACGTTGAGCATGGATGCTGCCTGTTTCCGGTTCCATTGGGTCTGCTGCAACGCTCTGAGAATGACTTCCTTCTCCGCGGTTGAAGTCAGGTTTCGACTCATGTTCTTGAGGCTCATGCCTCCGGAGTCATCGGTGGCAACTTCAACCTGTGACGGGTCGAGTATTATCTTGTCCTTGTCCGACTTTTTCCGATTCTCAATCTTCAGCGTCAGCTCGTCAATGATCTGCTGCTCGTTACCCAAGATGACGAGCCTCTTAATGACATTCTCCAATTCGCGAATATTCCCTGGCCAGTCGTAAGCCAACATTTGATTCAACACAAGCGGCGGCACGGTCAGCATGCTGCTGTTGTATTTACGGTTGTGCTTCCGGAGAAAGTGTTCACACAAGAGGGGGATCTCTTCCCGACGCTCTCGAAGCGGAGGGATTGAGACGTTCACAACATTCAATCGGTAAAAGAGATCTTCACGGAACCGGCCGTCCTGCATAGCCTCCTCCAGATTCTGGTTGGTGGCTGCCAAAATGCGAACGTCAACCACGACGTTCTTCTTCCCGCCGAGCCTTGAGTATTCATTGTCCTGCAACACGTGCAGCAATTTGGCTTGCAGCACGGGCGCCATGTCTCCAATTTCGTCCAGAAACAGCGTCCCAAAATTGGCCAGCTCAAACTTGCCCTGCTTCAAGCGGAATGCACCTGTGAATGCTCCCCGCTCGTATCCGAAAAGCTCGCTCTCCAGCAACTCGGAAGGCAGTGCCGCGCAATTGACTTTGACGAAAGGTTTGTCCCGTCGCGTGGAGCCGCGATGAATCTCGCGGGCGACGATTTCCTTGCCAACACCGCTCTCGCCTTGGATGAAAACAGTGACGTCGGTGTGAGCAATCTGGTTGATCAGTTCCTTGATGCGCACCATCTTGGCGTTGGAGGCGACGAATCGGTAGTCTTCGGTCAAAGTCTCATTCTGCTCGCGCAGCAATTTGTTTTCTTCGACGAGCTTCTTGCGGTCGAGCGCTTTGAGAATGGCGATTTCCAGCTCAGCTTCTTCAAATGGCTTGTTGAGATAGTCGGTGGCCCCTGAGCGCATTGCCTCAACAATCGTGCGTGTTTCTCCGATGCAGGAGAGCATGATTACCGGCAGCTCTCGTTCTGATTTTCGCAGCCTCTTGAGAGTTTCAAGACCATCCACTTCGGGCATCAGGATGTCCATCAAGATCAGAGAAGGTGGAGGGTTTGAGCTGAAATACTCAATTGCCTCACTGCCGCTGGAAACGGTGGAGACCTCATAGCCCTTCAGCTTCAGGAGGGTTTTCAAGTAATTCCGAATGCCTTCTTCGTCATCGACAACCAGGATGGAGGTTGGTTCATTCATAGTCTGTCTAAAGGTTCCTTAAGTGCCAAGTTGCTGCGAGTACTGCGCAGTTGTTGCGGGCGCTTTGGCCGGGCCTAAGGGCATCAGGAATGTGAAGCGGCTTCCTGAGTTCACTTGGCTGTCTACCCAAATTTTTCCGCCGTGTGCTTCGATAATGCGCTTGGTAATCGCCAGACCCAGTCCCAAGCCAGACCGGTCCATCTGGTTTGACGACACTTGCGTAAACTGGTCGAATATTTCCTGGTGGTGCTCCGGCGAAATTCCGATTCCACTGTCACTGACCTGAATCACCACGGCATTCGCTTCGTTCGCAGAGGGTGGCGGGGTATCTGTGCGCCCTGTTTGTGCTACAGCGTTCCTGTCCCAGAAATAAGACCCAGCCGAGATGTAGATTTTTCCACTTGAGTGAGTGTACTTAATCGCGTTCTCCAGAAGGTTGGTCACAACCTGGTTGATCTTTTCGCGGTCGCAACGGAGGCTGGGTAGGTCCTTTTCCACCTTTAAGACGACTGAGAGCTGCTTTTTCTTGGAAAACTCCTTCATCTGGCGCACAACTTGTTTCAAGTTGGCGGCGAGATCGTAGTCTTGGTAAAAAAGCTCCAGCTTGCCCGTCTCAATACGCGACAAATCCAACAATGAGTTGATAATTTTGATGAGCCTGGCGCAGCTTTGCTCCGACTCCAAAAGCACTTCGTGCTGTTGAGGCGCAAGCTCTCCGAGCCGTCCATCAAGCAGAATCCGGTGATAGCCCTTCATCACTGTGACCGGAGTGCGCAACTCGTGAGTTGCCGAAGCCAGGAAGTTGTTCTTTTGCTGATTCAACTCCTGAAGCTGTGCATAGGCCAACAAAAGCTCACGATACGTCAGTTCCTTCTCCGTGATGGCCTCCTTCTGGCGTTCGAGAGAGCCATAGAGTTCCCGTTGCACACGAGCTGTTTGGTCCTGAGCAGCATTTGCCAGAGATCTGAGTTGGGCGTTGTTCAGTAGAGGAATCAAAGTCAGTTGCAGGAGCTTCGGACGCAGCGGCGTCGTGAAGTACGCTTCCGCCCCCAACCGCAAGGCTTCTGCAATCTGTTCGTCTGATCCGTCACCGACAACTGCCAAGGTCACGGCCGGATTTCGCTTCCGGTGATCTTCGATCATCGGCCGCCACTGTGCGGAATCTGGGCGCATTTCTAAGACGATTAGCCCCGCCTCCCAGCTTTCACCACTCAGGTTGCCACCATTCTCTTCGAACTCGCAACAAGCCGTGAGCGCATGGCCAAACTCATCTGAAAAAGACTTTAACGCTGCTGCGATTTGCGGTTGTTGGCAGATCAAAAGAATCTTCACTGATCTAATAGGCTCTATCGGCGCTTCGCGCGGGATGCTTTAAGTGGGCCCAAGATGTCTAAAAGTGCGAGGTCCGCGCCAACCAGGGTTGGCTAGACTGACGGTTGCTATACCAGATCATTTCTCCAGCTTGCCTGGGTTGGATTTGCCCGGGTCCGGTGTAGACTGCCGCGTATGTGACCGCGTTTGAGTACGCAGCCACCGTCGAGAGCTGCTGTTCGGAGCGAGCTCTCTTGCACCCAACCATGCACAAAAGCGACGCTCACGACTGCTGGATCACTCGCATTGCTGACGGGCAGACTATAGCATATTCTGTTTCTGCCGATGAAGTTAGCATGTCCTTAGCTGTCGTGCTTCGAGCGGTTGGCGGCTGCGGATCGACGAACATCCCAATCGAGGGATGATGTAATTGGAGTTGTCCGATGATCAAAGCAAGTTGGGTCGGTATCGGTCGAGTATTGTTGGTGAATGCGGGCATCATCCTGCTTTCTGCCTGGATCGGCGTGTCGCTCAATCGAGCGTTTGTGGCGGGACCTCAGCAGTCCACTTATTCCTATTCGAATGAAACAGGAAGCTTCCAGCCCGTGAAGGCAAGCGAGGGGCAATCAACCGAAGTTCTTGAAGAGGTTCAGCTTCGAGCCGTACGGGAAATCATTGCTTCAAAGTCCATGGTTCCTGTGGATGGCCGCTCTGAAGCAGACTACGAAAATGGTCATCTACCAGGTGCTTTCTCGCTCAGTGCGGCGAACTTCGAGAAGAGGTTTCCGCAGTTCTCAGCACAACACCCAAAGGAAGGTGCCTACCTGATTTACTGCGGAAGCGGCCAATGTGGCCTTTCCAGGCAACTGGCGGCACTCCTTCAAAAGAAAGGATATCACCAGTTGAAGCTTTATCCGGCTGGGTACAATGACTGGTTCCTGGCTGGCAACCCGATCGAAAAGGGAAAAGGATCTTCGCTCCAATGAACAATCGTTTTTCTGACAAGCGTTTTCCACCCCAACTGATCTGCTGTGCCCGTTTCATACTCGGTCTTGTTTTCCTTTACGCGAGTTTTGGAAAGATTCTCGATCCCAAAGCGTTTGCGGAGAACTTGATGGCTTACCAAGTCTTTGGTTCTCCTCAGATGCTCAAGTATGTCGCAGTGACCCTGCCTTGGATCGAGTGGATTTGCGGAGTCCTTCTCGTCTTGGGAATGTTTGTTCGCAGCGTGTCCGCGCTCACGACGATGCTGTTGTCTGTTTTTCTTGCGGGCATGATTTCGGCGTTGTGGCGTGGGCTTGAAATTAATTGCGGGTGTTTTGGATCGCCGCACGAGACCATCGGGGCCTTCAGTTTGCTCCGCGACAGCTTCTTCTGGTTCGTGAGTCTGATTGTGATGCTGTCTCCGATTGATTCTTACAGCTTGCAAGGCTTCCTGAACAACCGGCGGATGCGTCTTGCAGATTCTTCCAGTTAGTTGCTTCCTTAAGCGATCGCCTTCGGTTGATTCGCAGTTACAATCCCGTCTGCTTTGCAGACGGATGGTATTCTCTCGGACGACGGTAGAATGAAAGCTCCTGTCGTTTGATCCAAGCGCCGCAACCCTCATTCCTTTCTCCATGCCTCAAGCCGAAAACTCCCAACCGGCTGGTGAAAATCCAGTGGTGGCGAAATCGACCCTTATCCGCAGAACGTTCCAAGCCCTCACTTACCCGGAGTTTCGAGTTCTGTGGTGCGGAGCTTTCGTTTCCACTGTGGGGACCTGGATGCAGAAGGTTGCACAGAGCTGGCTCGTTTTCACTTTGACAGGCTCAGCACTTCTGCTCGGATTCGACTCGTTTCTGGGCGAGCTGCCGATCCTGCTGTTCTCTCTAATTGGCGGTGTGGTGGCGGACCGGATGGATAGGAGGCGACTTCTGCTGACGTCGCAGTATTTGCAGATGACCTTCGCTCTGACGCTGGCGGCTTTGATCTACTTCCACAAAGTGAGTGTCTGGCAAATCCTCTTGCTTTCCTTTTTGACCGGCAGTGCCCAGGCGTTTGGCGGGCCGGCTTACCAGTCGCTGATTCCCACTCTGGTGGAGAAGAAAGACATCTCAAACGCGATTGCGTTGAACTCCATTCAGTTCAACCTCGCCCGAATCATTGGACCGGTCATCGCAGGTCTTGCCTTTACGGCGCTGGGGGCTGCTGCGTGTTTTCTGTTGAATGGCATTTCTTTTCTGGCGGTGATCTTTTCACTGTCTTCTTTCAAAAGCCTGGCTGTTCCGAACGAAGTTCATGGCAAGTTGCTCGACGAGTTGCGCTCCGGGCTTTCGTTTGTTCGGAGTCAACCCATCTTGATGACGTTGAGTTTCCTGGCATTCTGCAGCACCTTTTTCGGGGTGCCACTCATCACCATGCTGCCGGTGTTTGCCAAGGATGTTTTTCACTTGGGGCCAAGGGGATACAGCGGCTTGCTTGCGTGCACAGGTGTTGGCGCCGTGATTGGAGCCCTGGTTGTTGCGGCGTTGGGTAACTTCTCGAACAAAGGAAGAATTGCGTTGGCGCTCCAGGTTGTTTTCGGTGCCATGGCCATTCTTTTCTCGTTCTCTCCAATCCTTTGGTTGAGTTTGACAGCTCTTCTGCTGGCAGGGATTGCTCTGGTCGCCGTCTTTGCCTTGATGACTTCGTTGGTGCAGCTTCAAGTGCCTGAGTCAATGCGCGGCCGCGTCGTCAGCATCTACATGATGGCTTTCCGGGGAGGGACGCCGCTGGGCAGCCTTACCACCGGATTTCTTGTCAGCCACTGCTCTCCGTCGTGGGTTCTGGCGGGAAACGGTCTCATCATGTGCCTGGTGGGAACAACGTTTTTGTTGCTGCGCCAAAGAGTGCGTTTGGACTGAATTCCTAGGGAATGATCAGCAGCTTGCCTGTTGTTCGCCGCGATTCCAATTCGCGATGCGCTTCCGCTGCGTCTGACAACGCAAAGGTCTTTTCAATCCGAAGCTTCAATTCACCTTTGGACACCCAGCCGATCACATCATCCGCCCGGGAAACCAGTTCCTCGCGAGTTGCGCTGTAGTGGCCCAGCGAGGGCCGGGTCAAATACAGTGAGCCCTTTGCCGCCAGAATGCCGGGATCTATGGGTGGTACTGCTCCGCTCGACTGTCCAAACAGGACCATCATGCCACGCGGCCTCAAACAGTTGAGGCTCTTTTCATAGGTGGTTTTCCCAACGGAGTCGTACACGACCGGCAAGCCCTTGCCTTCCGTCAGTCTCTTTACCTCAGCTTCAAAGTCCGCTTGCGTATAGAGGATGACTTCGTCAACGCCTGCACTGCGTGCCAGACGTGCCTTTTCCTCGGTAGAGACGGTGCCAATCACTCGGGCGCCGCACCGCTTGGCCATCTGGGCAATCAGCAGTCCTGCACCACCAGCAGCCGCATGCACCAGTATCGTGTCCCCAGGCTGAATGGCGTACGTGCTGTGGGTCAAATAGTGTGCAGTCATGCCCTGCAACATCACAGCTGCAGCGCTCGAGAAATCCATTGTTGCCGGGATTTTCACGAGCTGCCTGGAAGGAACGACCGCCAGTTCTGCATAGGCACCTACCGTCATGGCGTAAGCCACCCGGTCGCCAAGCTGCACTTCGGTGACATCCGTTCCCACTGACTCCACTACTCCGGAACCTTCCATGCCAGGAGTAAACGGCAGAGGTAACTTGTAAAGCCCAGTCCGGTGGTAGACATCGATAAAATTCACCCCGATGGCGTGCAGTTTAATGAGAACTTGTCCAGGACCAGGCTTCAGGTCTGACACTTCTTCGTACTTGAGAACGTCCGGTCCGCCAGGAGATTGAACTCGAATTGCTTTCATGAGTGAGACTCCTTGTTCCTTTCTTGACTGATGTCAATTCAATCCTCAGAAATCGAACCCCATATGGAAGACCGATGTCGAGACCTTGCCATTACGGTGTTGGGCTTGAAGGCACAACCACTTCGAAATCGGACCCCTTCACTCTATTGAGACTCTCAAGGCCTTCCAAGCGACGGTCGGGTGCGACTGAGATCAGCAACTCTTTGCCATTGTCGGCCACAAACATTCCATGTTTCATGAGCCCCTTGAGGATGGCTTGAGCATGCGGCGGAAACGAAGAGATATCGAAGTCTCGTCGTAGCCGCAGTCGTTCACCCATCCGCGGCAGGTTGACGTCCTCACGTGAGCTGGCGAAGTGTCGGGCTGGATAGACATAGGCTCTCCGGGTTCTTCTCACAGTGACTCGCAGTGCATGATTGACCATGCCCCGCTTGCATTCATCGTAACGCACTACTGCCGGGAACACGGGCAGACCCGCAGCGTCTGCCGAAGTCCAGCCCTCGGGACGCATCCGGTTGGATTTCAGATCAAACACAGAAGCCTGCGCGGCCTCCCACCCCGAGTCCGTTTTTCGAGCCTGGTAGAACTCATAAAGCATCCCATTGACCGGATCCACGACGATGCCATGACGATCTCCGGTTCCGCGCCGTTGGATGTCGTCCAACGTCGACCCTTGACGGGGTAGCGCCCCAGTGTCTTCATTGCGGTGGAGCGGCCAATTTTCAATCGGCATGATGTCAGGAACCGGAAACGGCCCGGGGTCCGACTCGCCCGGATACAGTGTGATCTTCACTGGCACGCGAGGTTGGTTCGGCGGCACCAAGACGAAGTTCATATCCAAATTGAAATCGAGCGGCTTCTCTGCCCCGATGGAGGCGATGATGGCCTGCGAATTGGAGGCTAAAGGTCGTTGAGACACGTCCTCATTCCAGGGATTGTCGGGAGTAAAAACCTGGAGAGTTGCAAGGACTCGATCGGCCTCGGCCGAGTCGAACGAAACCGGTTTGTCTAAATGACGAGCACCGTTCTTCGTTTGCTTCAGGTTTCCTTGGGGCAAAGAAGACACTAGTTGGGACCCGGCCAATAGGACCACGAGGTTCACCGTAAGAACAACGAAACGACTACCTTTTGGCATCATCAGTTTCCTGACGGTTGAGAGGCAATGAAGCCCGGGCGGCGAGGACTTGCCTGGTGCAGTGTCCTGGGGCGCCAGTTCTCTTGCATTCTACGCCGAAGTTCGGCTAAAACTAGCTCGCGTTCTGCCCCGCTATGACACGAGAACAATTTCAGCAGCAACTGCAGCGGATCAAAGAATCCCGCACGCGCGACAACCGCAGCCGGGGTGTCTTGTATCAGGTTACTGCTCTGCTTGAACAGGTGGTTCACGAAATCTTTGCCGACGCAATCAAGCGTTTGCCTCCCAGTGGAGCGCAAGTGTCCATTCTAGCCACGGGTGGATTTGGGAGAAAAGAGTTGCAGCCGCATTCTGACGTTGACCTGATCCTTCTCTTTAGCCAGCATCTTCAGGGCACAGATGAAGAATTCCTCAAAGCATTTTTACATCCCCTGTGGGATTTAGGTCTGACCGTTGGCCATCATGTTCTGCAGTCCAAACAATACCGGTTCGATCCTCGGAATCTTGAGTTGGCTACCGCGCTCCTGGACATTCGCCAAGTGGACGGGAGTTCATGGCTGGCGGGGCAGTTCAGCACCGAGGAGTTGCCGCAGATCCTCTCACAATGCAGGAAAGAGCTGTTACGCGCCTTGGTGGCAAGACACGGAGAGCGCCACAAACAGTTTAACGACACGGTGTACCAACTTGAACCTGACATCAAGGAAGCTCCTGGTGGATTACGAGACTTCCATACAGCCCGATGGATTGGCCGCATTCTCTTTGAATATGAGTCGATGACGCAGTTTGCTGGGCAGGGGCTTGTGGCCGAGAGCGAGCTGGAGCAGATTCTCGACGCGCAGGATTTCCTGCTCGCTTTGCGAAACGACCTGCATTTCCTTACGGGCCGAAACCGAAACGTGCTGTCACACGAGCACCAGGCCGAGATTGCCGCGACCTTGGAGTACCCAGGCGATACCAGTCAGGCGGTCGAGGCGCTGATGAAGGACTATTTCTTGCGCGCCAAACGGATTCAGGGATTCTGTGAGTCAATGATCCGGCATGCCTTTCCACCGGCTCGCCGCGTTAACAGGTCCTTTAAGTCTAACGCTTGGACGACGACTATTGTCTATCGCGGTGCGCTGGCGTTTCCGAATGAAGAGACCCTCATCCGGCATCCCGCCAACATGCTCAAACTGTTTTATCGCTCAGCCAAGTATCAGATTCCCATCAGCGAGAAAGCCCTCAATCAAGTCAAACAGCATCTGGCCTTGATCGACAACAGCGTTCGCGGGTCTGCCGAAGTACGTGATCTGTTCCTCAAGTTACTCCGCCAGCAAAAAGGGGCCTACGATGTCTTGTTTCGCATGCACGACATCGGGTTGCTGGGGCAAATCATTCCCGAGTTTGACAAGATTCGCTGCCATGTCATTCAGGATTTTTTTCACAGGTACACGGTTGACGAACACTCTCTGTTGACAATCAAGAATCTGGAAGATCTCTACCATGCGAAAAAACCGCGTGAGCATCGCTTTGCGAGCTTGCTGAAATCCTTGCCCAGACCAGAACTTGTCCTGCTCTCAATGCTCTTGCACGACGTGGGCAAGGCCGATGCCGGCAACCATTGTCAAAACAGCCTGCGTGATTTCGAAGCCATTGCCGCTCGCATGCATCTGGCGGAAGAAGATGTTGAGAAGGTGCGGTTTCTCATTCAGCACCACATCGAAATGTCGAACACCTTTCAGCGACGCGACGTCACAGACGAAGGGGTGGTGAAGCGATTTGCAGATTTCATCGGAACACAAGAGAACCTACGGATGCTGTGCCTGGTAACGTATGCCGATATCAAAGCGGTGAGTCCGGAAGCGCTGACGCCTTGGAAAGAGGACGTGCTGTGGCAGCTTTATGTGGAGACTGAAGCAGAACTCACCCGGGTTTTTGCGGATGAACGCTGGGACACGAAACAGGACACGAACCTTGCTCGCGACGTCGCCGGTTTGTTGGGCATTGCAGATGATTCGCGCATTGAAAAAGTTGAAGCGTTTCTGGACGGGTTTCCCCGACGGTATCTCAAATACACCCCGAAGCAGAAAATCGTCGAGCACTTCAAGCTGGCCGAGAAGGTTCGCTCCTCTGAGGACTTGACCTTCAAGCTCAATCGTCGCCGCTCAACTTATGAATTGACTTTCGTGGCACTCGATCGGCCATTTCTCTTCGCCAAACTCACCGGTGTTCTTTCCTACTTTGGGATGAACATTCTCCGCGGGCAGGCGTTTGCAAACCGGCAGGGCCTGATCCTCGACATTATTCAGTTCGAAGATCGGCTGCAAACGTTCAAGTTAAACAAGAGCGAGATTGAAAATTTTCGTGGAACACTCCACAAGGTGTTCGCTGGAGAACTCAATTTAACCGAGTTGCTGAGGCGTCGTGAAAGTAGTATCCTCTTCCACCGTAAAGCGAAGGGATCAGTTGCAACCTACGTCAATTTCGACGACCAGTCCTCAGAGAAGTACAGCATTATGGAGATTGTTACCCGTGACCGCTACGGGTTGTTATCCACCATCGCGAAGGTTATCGCCCAGAGTAAATGCAATATTGATGTGGCCCTGATTTCTACGGAAGGGCAGCGCGCGATCGACGTTTTCTATCTCACTCAAAACCAAAAACGCCTTTGTCCAGCAGTCCAGGAACAGCTTGCCTCAACCATGAAGGAAACCTTGGATCGAATTGCAGCGTGACGTCGGTAGACTGATGCTCTGACGAGCGCGCCACCATTTGATCGGAAAGACCGAGCGAAGGATCTCCATGAAATTGGTCAAGTGCATCATCCGACCGAACCGGCTGGAAGAGGTTCGTGAAGCGCTGAGCAAACTGAATGTATCCGGAATGACGGTTTCGGAAGTACGTGGCCATGGTCGCCAGAAAGGGCACAAGGCCATTTACCGGGGCAGGGAATACAGCGTCACGCTCCTTCCAAAAATGATGATTGAAATGGTCTTGCCGGACGATCTAGTAGATGAAGTACTAAAGGTTATTACCGAGACGGCTCGGACCGGCGAAATTGGGGACGGCAGGATCTTCGTTTTGCCTGTGGAGCAAGGATACAACATTCGTACCGGTGAGAAGGATGTCACCTAAGCTCTAACGGCTTACGTCTCTCGGTTACGACATGGTCACCCGTAAAGGGGGTGCGTTCATTTTTGACCATTTCCCCCGGCCAGTGCGCTGATAAGGCTTTGGAAACGGGAACGCAAACCCCTAGTTCACATTCACACTCGAGGAGGAGAAATGTCTCTTAAGCTGCGAAAACGTTTGGCGATTCTGTTAGCGATCGCATTTATCTCTTTGTCTGCCCCGGCCCAGCGCTCTTTTGCTGATGATCATGCGGTCAGCGCTGCTGACCTGCACCAGGTGCTGGTTGATTCCGCCAAGACCCGTCAAACGAATGTCGAAAGAGTCCAGAAGTTCTTTTCGTCGGAAATTGTCAAGAATGCCTTGAGCAAGCAAATAGTGACGGCCTCCAAAGTGGAAAAGGCTATTCCTCTTTTGAACGACGAAGAATTGGGCCGGCTGGCATCTCAGTGTCAGCAGGTAGAGAGCGACATTTCCGCAGGTTCGTTGAGCAATCAGGAAATCACTTATATTTTGATCGCGCTGGCGACGGCAGTCATCATTCTTGTTATTGTCGTTGCCTGAGGCCGTTCCCAAGTCTTTGAGGCCTGGGTTTGAATGCCTCGTCTGCTGGTACCAAACAATGCCCCTTTTGTCGAGTTTCCGGTTCAGGCTCGGGTTCCTAGGCAACCCTTCGTTCCGGTTCAGCAGTTGAAGTCCTTCGCTTCCTTCGCGCGCGGGACTTCAACTGCTCAAAGGCCGTTGCGTTTCAGAATACCAACCACTCGTAGACTCTTCCAGATCGCAGGACAGCACCTGCTGTTCGCGTGGATTCTGACTTCGTTCCCGGGAGTGACGGTTAGAGCGGATCCTGGTGCAGAAGCTGGATTCTGGCTCGACGTTCCTTTCGTTCGCCAGGACAAGAATCTTTGTGGCGCCGCTTCTGTCTCAATGATTTTGCAGTACTGGCACAACGCCAGTCCAACCGGTGGTTCGATCGAGGTTCCTTCCTTTCCCGACATTGCAGAGGGTCTTCGCTCGTCGGAGTCCAAGGGCGTCTTTGGCAGTCAGATGAAAGCCTATCTGGCTTCGCTTCGATATCAGGTCTTCGTTTTCAAGGGACAATGGGAGGATGTTAAGAACCACATCTCGAAAGGACGTCCCTTGGTCGTAGGTTTAGGAAACCGTGGCGCTCTGGATCACTACGTCGTTGTTACGGGATGGAACGATCCTGAGAATGTGGTTCTGGTGAACGATCCTGCCCAGCGCAAGCTGCTCAAACTCGACCGCAAAAACTTTCAGAAATCCTGGGAGCAAACCGCCTGCTGGACTTTGCTGGCTCTCCCTCCCAGTCTACCTGTAGCGGCGCCAACCTCCGATGGCCGGTGAGCGACTGCGCTTGTTGGTGCTGCTCCTTCTCTTCACTCCGCAATTTGGCTCCGCCCAAGTCCAGCACTCCAACACGCCTTCACGAGATGATCAAGCCGATGAGCTTTGGAAGTTGCGGGAGGCTTCTGACTGGGAAGGGATTCTACAGCTAGTCCCCTCAGAGGACGGATCGGCCGAGCATTGTTTCTACCGAGGCTTGGCATTCAGCCGCTTGCGGCGCTGGGAGGACGCCCGCAAGGCTTTCGAAGCCGGTGGGAAAGTGGCGCCGACAGACCCGCGTTTTCCCACAGAACTAGCCGGAGCCCTGCTCCAGTTGAAGCAGTTCCCTGAGGCGAAGAAATCGTTACGAAGGGCGCTGAAGCTCGATGCCAACGACGGCTATACGCAGAATTTCCTGGCGACGCTGTATCTATTGGAAGAGAACCTCGAGTCGGCGCTCAAGTACTGGAACCTCTCCCAAAAACCTGTTGTCGACCAGGTTGGAAGCAGCCCGCAGCCTCGACTGAAGGCAGACCTTCTCGATCGAGCGTTTGCCGTAGCGCCCGCGAGCCAACTACTGCTGAAAGATTTTAGAAACACTCAAGCGTGGCTGGACCACCTGGAAATCTTCCCCAGCTACCGCTTCGAGCTGAGGCCAAAGCCCGGAGGACAGTTTGATCTCTTGTTTCATTCCATCGAGAAGAACGGTTGGGGAAGCAGGGCAGACCGAATCTTCGCACTGGCTCGGGGCATTCCCCTCCTCACTGCGCACGTTGACCTGTATAACCTCAAAGGGCGGGCCATCAATCTCCATTCATGGGCGAGCTTTGACACCCAGAAGCGACATGCCTTTAGTGAGGTCTCGGCCCCGTTGGGTGGCCGACCCTCATGGAGAGGACGCTTTTACGTCGATGCTCGCAAGGAAAATTGGGATTTGTCCAGAAGCTATCAGGGGGATGCGCCACTGCCGGGCGACTTGCGTCTGCAGCGGCTGGCTGCAGGCTTCGAACTGGACAACCGTGTGAACTGGAATTGGGAATGGAAAGGCGGGTTCGAACTTTCGTGCCGGGACTTCCGAAACCTTCCTGCGGTCTCTTCCGAGTCAGCTGGGTTGTTCACGCAAGGCGTGGCAGTGAAGTACATGGCCAGCGTGAACAAGAAGCTTTGGAGCGTTCCTGAACGCCGCTTCACGGTTGAATCAGCGGCCGGGTTTGATGCCGGCAAGCTATTTCGCGACGGTTCGCAGCGGTTCACAAAACTTCAAGGCAGCCTGGAAAGCGAATGGTTGCCGCAAGCCAAAGGCGACGACTACCGGGTCACCGCTCGATTCCGCGGAGGGCACGCTACAGGCAGCCTGCCCTTTGACGAGTTGTTCATTTTTGGCCTGGAGCGCGACAATGACCTGTGGCTCAGAGGTCACATTGCCACACAAGATCACAAGCGGGGCAGTGGCTTTCTGGGACAGGACTACCTATTGTGGAACTGGGAAATGGAGAAGCGGATTTACCAGTTGCCGTTCCTCGATTTGCGGTTGGGTCCTGCAGTGGACACAGGCAGGATCTATGACAAAGACCACAATTTCGGCTCAAGCGTTTGGCTCACGGACCTTAGCCTGCTCTTCAAAGCGCGATTCCGTCAGAACGTCACCATCATCTTTTCCTATGGCAAGGATCTCCAAACCGGCCGCAACGCCTTCTACGTGACAACTGCGCGAGGGAATCGCTGAGAGGCTTTTACAGTGCCGCAGATAAGAAAACAGTCTCTCAAGAAAGCGAAGACAGCGGAGGCCGTGGAGGTTAGACTTAAATATGACTTCGAGGAACTACTTGAAACTCTTGGCAATTTTGGCCCTCATTAGTTCGACATTCTGCACTAACAAGCGGGCATCTCCACCACGCCCGGCCCAGG
>Ga0111538_10001977_pt1 | contig 28765 bp, 21 predicted proteins | sample SoiMethybrSBSTD1_FD_79669 | JGI IMG/M metagenome (GOLD analysis project Ga0111538, IMG submission 79669) | Bulk soil microbial communities from a Populus tree surrounding site in Tennessee, USA - Soil MetaG P. TD hybrid SBSTD1 (version 2)... | ecosystem: Environmental > Terrestrial > Soil >... | reverse complement strand
TCCATCGCCTCATCTATTTATGTGGCGTTTGCGCCGCCATCCATTACCTCTGGAAGGTCAAGGTGATCATCGGCTCGCCGGTGTACTACGCGGCAATTATTGGCGCCTTGCTCGCCTTCCGAATCCTCTGGACGGTACGTGCCGCTAAGTTGTTCAAGGCGCAGCGGGTTACGGCGTAAGTGCAATCTTGTAACTTTTAGCCCTTTGCTTTTTCCTTTTCCCTTCTCCCTGGTCCATTTCACCCCCCGATACTGCCAATTAGCCTGATTTTGGCTGCCTTGGGGAGGGTGGGCACCCTATTCTGGCCAATGGATTCAACCGCGTTGAACCGCCCGTAGCGGACCCGGCGCGTTGGAGGGGGCAGCGAGGCATATGTATAAGCCGATTAAGTACGTGGAGAAGGGACTGACTCTCGCGGCGCGTGGCGCCTGGACGGTGTTCGATACGCTCAACAGCATCGCGCCGGCTCAAGCGTTTACTCCGAAGTGGTCGGAGAAGCCGATTCTGAAGTCGTGGCAGAAGGTGAAGCCGCCACTTGGTTGGCCGCGCGAGACCGACTCGCTCTGTCCGAAATGCGTTCGCGAGGCGCGGCAGGAGATTCTCGACGGCAAGCGCGACTACAAGATCCTGCTCAACGAAAAGGTCGGTGAGATCAAGGCGCAGATCATCGAGCGCGACGGCAAGATCCTGATGATCAAGGACTGCCCGCAGCACGGGCATTTCGAAGACGTCATGGCGATCGATCCGGCGTTCTTCAAGCATCTCGAAGAGTCGTTTCCGGGTAGCGACATCCGCTCGCACGCCGACGAGAAGCTCCACAACCACGGATCGAGCACCATCAAGTATGGCCGCGGTGCCGTACTGACCATCGACCTGACCAATCGCTGCAACATGATGTGCGATCCCTGCTTCATGGACGCCAATCAGGTCGGCTTCGTGCACGAGCTGTCGTGGGAGGACATCAAGACGCTGCTCGACAATGCGATTTCGATCAAGCCGAAGCGCCAGATGTCGGTGCAGTTCTCGGGCGGCGAGCCGACGATGTCGCCGTACTTCCTGGATGCGGTGCGCTACTCGAAAAAAGTTGGCTACAGCAGTGTCCAGGCGGCGACCAACGGGATCGAGTTCGCAAAGAGCCCGGAGTTCGCCCGTGCGGCAGCAGAAGCAGGTCTGCGCTACGCGTACCTCCAGTTCGATGGCATCGGCAACGCCGCCAACTCCCATCGCCTGGTCGGCAACCTCTTCGACGTCAAGCTGCGCGCGATCGAGAACCTTCACGCCGCCGGCGTCGACATCGTCCCGGTCACGACCATCGTCAACGGCGTCAACAACGAGCAGGTCGGACGAATTATCCAGTTCGCCCTCGATAACCCGAGGAAGATCAATTTCCTCTCTTTCCAGCCGGTTTCGTTCACTGGACGCGACGAGGAAGTTACCGACGAGCGTCGAGCCGCGCAGCGCTACACGCTCTCGCACCTCGCTCACGACGTGAAGAGCCAGGTGGGCATTGGTGAACCGGTCCGCGATTGGTTCCCGATCTCGTTCATGGGAACGTTCACCGACTGGGCCGACCTCGTGCACGGTCCCAGTGCGGAGTGGGGCAACCTCGCCTGCGGCTGCCACCCGAACTGCGGCATCGGCATGGCGGTCATGATCGACAAGGAAACGAAGGAAGCCGTGCCGGTGACGGCGTTCCTGAAGGCCGGACAGGTGGCAGAGGACCTGAAGAAGGTCAACGACGCGGGACGGGGCAAGTTCCTCTCATCGCTGGGAATGGCGCTGGTGCTGATGAAGAACTACGATCCGTTCGCGGCGCCCACGCACTTCAAGCTGATGGATCTGCTGAAGAAGTTCGACAAGACGTTCGGCGCGACCGGCCGCGATTACGGCAAGGTGGGAGCGGACCGCACGAAGGCGGATATCGATCGGCGCCGTGCGGATCGCTGGAACTTCCTGTTCATTGCCGGCATGTGGTTCCAGGATCTGTTCAACTACGACTTCCGCCGTACCGAGCGCTGCATCATTCCGTATGCGACGCAGGAAGGGGAGATCTCTTTCTGCGCCTACAACACCGGAATCGGCTGGCGCAACATCATCGAGAAGATGCATATGACGGCCACCCTCACCAAGTGGTATGAGGAGCACGGCCGTCACGAGATCTTCGCCGGCGGCAAGAGCGTCGCGCTGAACAGCAAGGAACACAGCCTTGTGCTCGACGCGGCAGCGGTCGCGGCCGGCAAGCAGCAGGACCTGGACGTTGCCGGCATTGCCAAGACGGCACGCGAGGAAAAGTTGCGCGCGAAGGCCGAGGCGAAGAAGAAGGCAGAAGAGAACGAGCGCATGGCTGCGTTGTATCGGCAGCACGTTCTCAAGGAATCGCCTGAAGAGCCGGTCATTCAAATCCAGGGGCTCGGCTCGAAGAAGAAGGAGCCGGTGCAGGAAGTCCTGCACAAGGATCAGCAGTAAGACGCCTTCCGCCTTTAGGCGGAAGATCCGGTTAAATTTAGGGCGCGGTCTTCAGACCGCGCCCTTCTTTTTATGCCTACTCTTCAGGTTTCCAGCCTCCGCAAGTCCTACGGCGACCGCCTCGCGGTCGACGACCTGACATTTTCAACGGCTCCGGGTGAGATCGTCGGATTGCTGGGTCCGAACGGCGCTGGGAAAACGACGACGATCAATATGATTCTCGGCGTGCTCGAACCGAGCGGCGGACGGATTCACATCGAAGGCCGCAGCCTTGCCACCGATCGTCGAGAAGCGCTTCAGCGGACGAATTTCGCGGCCGTTTACGCCCCACTGCCCGGCAACTTGACCGTCGAGCAGAACCTGAAATTCTTCGGCATGCTCTACGGGGTGGCTTCCCTGAAGAACCGAATCGATACGGTGCTGGAGCAGTTCGATCTCCTCGGGTTCCGTCGCACGAAATGTGGTGTGTTGTCTTCCGGAGAGCAAACGCGGGTGTGCCTGGCAAAGGCCATGCTGAACGCGCCGAGGCTTCTACTTCTGGACGAACCGACCGCCTCGCTTGATCCGGCGACGGCGAGAGAAGTTCGCGCGAAGATCCGCGGCCTTGCGACCGACCGGCAGGTCAGCGTGCTGTGGACGTCGCACAACATGTATGAAGTCGAGTCGGTATGCGATCGCGTGCTGTTCCTGTCGCGTGGACGAGTGCTGCTCGAGGGGAACCCGAAGACCCTTCCCGATGAACATGGGAAAGGGACGCTCGAAGAACTCTTCATTGCGGTTGCGCGCGAGCCGCTTTCACTCGAGTCCTGACAACCGTGCGAATCACCCCGGTCCGGGCGATCGTCCTGCGGCAGTTGTACCTCCTCCGTGGCGGACCGACGCGAGTCTTGTCGCTCGTCATCTGGGTCGCCATCGACATCATCCTGTGGGGCTTCATGACGAAGTACCTCAACACGGTGACGGCGGCGGGTTTTGATTTCGTGCCGGTGTTGCTCGGCGCCGTACTGATGTGGGACTTTTTCACTCGCGTGATGTTTGGCGTGACGATGGCGTTCTTTGAGGACGTCTGGTCGAGGAACTTCCTCAACATCTTTGGTTCACCTGTATCCATCAATGAGTACCTGACGGGTCTCGTGTCGTCGAGCATCATCACGAGCACGTTGGGTCTCGTCGTGATGCTGATCCTGGCGGTGGCGTTGTTTGGCCTGTCGTTTATCTTGTACGGTGGGCTGCTTGTTCCGTTTCTGATGGTGCTGTTCCTCTTCGGCATTGCTCTCGGCATCGTCGGCTGTTCGTTCGTGTTGCGGTTTGGGCCGTCTGCCGAGTGGTTCGTCTGGCCGATTCCGGCAATCCTGTCACCGTTCGCCGGAGTGTTCTATCCAATCTCGACCATGCCGACATGGATTCAGTGGATCGCACACCTTCTACCGCCCATGTATGTCTTCGAGGGAATGCGTGCGATTGTGACCGGCGGGGCGATGTCGATGAAATCGCTGACGATGGGCGGAGTGCTCGCCGTGTTGTACGTCCTTGCGGCCTCTTTGGTTTTTACACGGGTGTACCGCAATGCAGTGCGAACGGGGTTGATCGCGAGGTACAGCGCGGAAACGATTACATAACGGCCATTCACCGTCGCGCTGAGACGAACCCGCGTTTAACGCGAAGGTACGAAGAATCGAGTGCTTCGACTCTTCGCGCCTTCGACGCAAGCCGTCGGCACGTGTAGGACGCCTGTAGTAGCGTGTTTGGCGTAAGATACGCGGTCATGCAGCAAGTCGTCTCACCTGCTCGACTCATCACGATTGCCGGGCTGCTCGTTCTGTGTGCCGCCGCTTCAGCCGTCGCGCAGGCGCCCCCGACCAAACTCAAAACGAAGTGGGCCGCCGACGTGTCGCCGACACGTGTGCTTCCCGAATATCCCCGTCCGGAAATGGTTCGGACAGCCTGGCAGAACCTCAACGGCGAGTGGGATTACGCCATTGCGGACGCCACTGCCCAGAAGCCGGCAGCCTTTGCCGGAAAGATCCTTGTTCCATTCCCCGTGCAATCGCAATTGAGTGGCGTCGCCGCCGCCGTGACAGACCAACAGCGGCTCTGGTATCGGCGCACGTTTCGCGCCGGCACCGTTCCGCGCGGGTCGAGAGTACTGCTGCATTTCGGCGCCGTCGACTGGGAGTCGCACGTGTTCGTCAACGGAAGGAAGTCGGCCGTCATAGCGGCGGATACGATCCGTTTTCGTTCGACATTACGTCGGCACTCAAGGCATCTGGCGATCAGGAACTCATCGTCAGCGTCTGGGATCCGACCGACAAGGGACCGCAGCCGCGTGGTAAGCAGGTTCTCGAGCCGAAGAGCATTTGGTACACAGCGGTGACAGGCATCTGGCAGACCGTATGGTTCGAGACCGTGCCCGATGCGTACATCACCGGTCTGGATATCGGTACGGATGCCAACGCCGGGACGATCAGCGTGACCGTGCGATCGAACAGCGGCGCGGCCGGGAACGCGCGGGTGACTGTGCGCGATGGATCGCGAACCGTCGGCGAGGCAACCGGGGGCGTGGGCCAGCCTATCGTCGTTCGCGTTGCGCAACCGAAATTGTGGTCGCCGGATCAGCCATTCCTCTACGACCTGCGAGTGGCTCTCGGTGGCGATGCCGTTCAGAGCTATGCCGGTATCCGCACGATTTCCGTGCAACGTGACCAGGCGGGTGTGAATCGCCTGTTTCTCAATGGTAAGGCGCTGTTTCAATATGGGTTGCTCGATCAGGGATGGTGGCCTGACGGTCTCTACACTGCGCCAACAGACGAGGCGCTCGCGTCGGACATCGAAACGACCAAGCGTCTCGGTTTCAACATGATTCGCAAGCACGTGAAGGTCGAACCGGCGCGGTGGTACTACCACGCGGATCGATTAGGCGTGCTCGTGTGGCAGGACATGCCCAGCGGCGGCGACAAGACGCCCGAAAACAAAGACATGTTTGCCGGCGAACTCGAACATGTGATTGACGCCCTGGACAATCATCCGTCAATCGTCATGTGGGTCCCCTTCAACGAAGGCTGGGGGCAGCACGAGACGGAACAGTACGTTCAGTGGATTAAGCAGCGCGACCCCAGTCGCCTGGTGAACAATTCGAGCGGCTGGACCGACAAAGGCGTCGGCGACGTCTCCGATGTCCATTCATATCCGGCGCCGATCCGCCCACCGCTCGAAGATAAACGCGCGGCGGTGCTCGGCGAGTTCGGCGGGCTTGGTCTTCCGCTCGAGGGGCACACCTGGATCGAAAAAGGAAACTGGGGATATCGGACCTACAAAACGCAGGAAGAACTCGGGCAGGCGTATCGCGATCTCATGCATCAGTTGAGAATCCTTGTCGGCGAAGGTCTTTCCGCCGCTATTTATACGCAGACAACGGACGTGGAGATCGAAGTGAACGGGATGCTCACCTACGACCGCGCGGTTGTGAAGCTTCCGGCCGACGCAAAGGAATTGTCCAACCGGCTATCGACGCCGCCGTCGGTGCGTGAAGTCGTTGCGACATCGGAAAAGTCGCCACAGTCGTGGCGCTACACAACCAACACACCTGCTGAAAACTGGTTTTCGACGAGTTTCGACGACCGCGTGTGGACGCAGAGCAACGGCGGCTTCGGCCGGCCCAACCCAAACAATAAGGCAAGCGTCGGAACTCCCTGGCAAACATCCGATATATGGTTGCGAAGGTCGTTCGATCTTCCCGCCGGCGCGCTGACCAATCCGCATCTGCGTATCTATCACGACGACGACGCCGAGGTGTATTTGAACGGTCAGCGGATCGCGACCTTGCCGGGTGCGGTCAATGGCTATTCATACGTGCCGCTCGATGCCACGGCAAAGGTGCTGTTGAAAGCCGGGGCCTCAAACATGCTTGCCATTCACGTCAAACAGGTTCGTGGCGGGCAGTTTGCGGATGCAGGATTGGTTGACGTCGTTGAAAAGTGAATTCGAGTATTCACGATGCGCTTTTCGATTGCGATCATGTTGCTGATGACGATGGGCGCGTACGACGCACAGTCCGGTGGCACTCCACAGCGCGGTGTCACCCGTACGCCGTTTGGTAAGACACGCGATGGCAAAACAGTTGAGATCTACACGCTGACAAACGCACATGGCGTCCAGATGCGGGTCATCACCTACGGCGGCATTATCACCAGTTTGAAGCTGCCCGATCGTTCCGGGCGTCTCGGCGACATCGTCCTCGGGTTCGACACCCTTGATGGATATCTCAAGGACCCTCCGTACTTCGGGGCAGTCATCGGGCGCTACGGCAATCGCATTGCGAAAGGGCAGTTCACGCTCGACGGGAAGACGTTCAAGCTGGCGACCAACAACGGACCGAATCACCTGCACGGCGGGGTCAAGGGGTTCGACAAAGTGGTGTGGAACGCTGTTCCGGGCACCGATGCGAACGGCGTCAGCGTGGCGCTGTCGCGCACCAGCCCCGACGGGGAAGAGGGCTACCCGGGCAATCTCCAGGCAACGGTGCGCTACACATTGACCGACAAGAACGAACTTGCCATCGACTACCGCGCGACCGCCGACAAGGCAACGCCAGTGAATCTCACGCAGCACAGCTACTTCAATCTCGCTGACGATTCGAGCGACATTCTCGGTCACGAGTTGACGATCCGTGCAGGGCGCTACACCCCCGTGGACGCCACGCTCATTCCAACCGGCGAAATGGCCGCGGTCGAAGGAACGCCATTCGATTTCAGGAAAGCGACGACGATTGGCGCTCGTATTGCCACCGAGAACGCGCAGTTGAAGAACGGCGGTGGATACGATCACAACTGGGTGCTCGATCGTAGCGGTGGAGGCCTGCAGCCAGCCGCGCGGCTCGTTGATCCGAAGAGCGGGCGGACACTCGAAGTGGCAACGACGGAGCCGGGTCTCCAGTTCTATTCCGGAAACTTCCTCGACGGATCGATTAGCGGCAAGGGCGGCCGTGTCTATCGCCATCGTACCGGCCTGTCTCTGGAGACGCAGCACTATCCGGACTCGCCGAATCACTCGAACTTCCCGTCGACGATCCTGAAACCAGGACAGACCTATTCTTCGCAGACCGTATTTGCGTTCGGTGTGCAGAAGTAGCGAGCACCATGAAGCGTGATGTTGCGATCGCGACGATTCTTGTCTCCGTCGCGCTGGCCTCGTGGTCCGGCCTGGCGCAGAACGACACATCAAAGATCTCCATCCGCGTCGATGCGACGATGCGGCTCGGGCCGATGACCACCATGTGGGCGTTCTTCGGTCACGATGAGCCCAATTACACCTACATGCCGGACGGGCGGAAGCTCCTGTCAGAACTCGCGGCGCTGAGCCCGGTGCCGGTGAATGTTCGAGTCCACAATCTATTAACGACCGGGGATGGAACACCCGCTCTGAAATGGGGATCGACCAACGCGTACACCGAGGATGCGCAGGGGCGCCCGGTGTACGACTGGACGATTGTCGATCGCATCTTTGATACCTACGTCGAGCGCAAGATGAAGCCGCTTGTGCAGATTGGCTTCATGCCGAAAGCGCTTTCAACGAAGCCCGAGCCTTACCAGCACAACTGGATGCCCGGCGTTCAGTACAGCCAGATCTACACAGGGTGGGCCTATCCTCCAGCCGATTATTCGAAGTGGCGAGAATTGGTCTATCAGTGGGCGCGGCACACGGTAGAGCGATACGGCGTCAATGAGGTCAAGACCTGGTATTGGGAAGTGTGGAACGAGCCCGACATCGGGTACTGGCAGGGCACGCCGCAGGAATTCCAGAAGCTGTATGACTTCGCAGCCGACGGCTTGAAGCGGGCACTGCCAGAGGCCAGGATTGGTGGTCCCGAAGTTACGGGGCCAAATGGCGCGCGAACACAGCAGATATTGAAGGATTTCATCGAGCACTGCCTGCGAGGCACGAACAATGCGACCGGCCAGCGCGGCGCGCCACTTGATTTCGTGACCTTTCACGCCAAAGGCGCTCCACGCGTTGTCGACGGTCACGTCCGAATGGGCATCAGCAATCAGTTGCGTGCGATCTCGAACGGGTTCCAGATCGTCGCGTCCTATCCTGAGCTTCGAACGACGCCGATTGTGATCGGCGAGTCGGACCCGGAAGGATGCGCCGCGTGCTCGGTTCGAACCAATCCGGAGAACGCGTATCGCAACGGCACCATGTATTCCAGTTATACCGCGGCGCAGATCGCGCGCACGTTCGAGTTGGCCGATCTTCATAAGGTCAACCTGCTTGGATCCTTGACGTGGGCATTCGAATTCGAAGGACAACCGATGTTTGCCGGATTTCGCGATCTCGCCACGAACGGCATCGACAAGCCGGTGCTCAACGTCTTTCGCATGCTGGGAAAGATGCGCGGCGACAGGGTTGTGGTGACCAGCACCAGCGCTGCGAATACCGAGACGATCAGAGATTCCGGTGTCCGCGAAGCCGCCGACGTTTATGCGTTGGCCAGCCGAACGGATCGCTCGATGGAGATCCTCGTGTGGAACTATCACGACGACGATGTGCCGGCGCCGGCTGTCCGGATTGCCCTGACCGCGGAGGGGCTGTCAGGGCGTCAAGCAACGGTCACGGAATACAGGGTCGACGATCGTCACAGCAACTCGTACGAAGCGTGGAAACAGATGGGATCGCCGCAGACGCTCACGTCTGAGCAACGAAGTGCGCTCGAGAAGGCGGGTCAACTGCAGACGATGGGATCGCCGGCGCGCAGGAACATTGAGGGCGGTCGTCTCACACTCGACGTGTCGCTGCCGAGACAAGGTGTCGCCCTGTTTACCGTAACCTTTTAGGCAGCCGCCAGCCGCCAGGTTTACTCGATCCGCAACGCAATAATCGGATCGATCCTCCCCGCGCGCAGCGCCGGCCACACGCACGCCTGAAGACCCGCGGCGAGAAGCACCACGGCCACGAGGGCGAACGCGATTGGGTCAAACGGCGACACGTTCCAAACCTGCCGCGCCAACAGACGCGCGCCAATCAGGCTCCCGGCCAGACCGATGGCCATGCCGATGAGCAGCAGGCGCGAACCGCGCGCAAGGATCATCGCAACGATTGATTTTGAACTCGCTCCGAGGGCCATCCGTACGCCAATCTCCTGACGCTGCTGGGCGACCGCCGTCGCCATCACCCCGTAGACACCGATGACGGCGAGCACCAGTCCGATGAGCGCAAAAGCGGAAAGCAGGATCAGATTGAAACGCGGTGTCGAGAGGGCATCTTCCTTGAGCACAGTGTCCAGGGTCTTGACGTTCGTCACAGGTTGACTGCCATCGATTGCATAGATCTGCGCCATGATTGGGCGCGTCAACGATGTTGGTTCAAGAGTCGTTCGCACGATGAGGACGTTCGAGGCACCGGTCAGGGAGTAAGGGAAGTAGATTTCCGGCCTGGCTGGATTTGCGAGTCCGTCATTGGCGATGTCCTGGACGACGCCTACGACCTCGAAGGCATCGCTGGCGAGCTCAAATGGTCGCTCTTTGAGGCGCGGAAGATGGATGATCTGCCCGAGTGGGGGTCGTCCTTCGAAGCGCGCGCGGACGAACTGCTCGTTCACCACCGCAACCGCGCGCCGGCTCGTCACGTCGGTTTGATCGATTGCCCGCCCGGACGCGAGGCGAATACCGAGAGCAGGCGTATAACCCGCATCGATCTGATGGACGACGACGGGGTCGGTGCTTGCCGCCGTGCCAGCGACGTCCGCCGTTGTCGACATGTTGCCGAGCGGGTGAAGCCACGTGTTCACTCCGGCCTCGGCGACACCGGGCACGATTCTCACTCTCGACAGCAGATCTTCAAAAAATGCAACCCGTCGAGTGGCGTCCGGGTATCGCTGCGGCGGCAGCGGAATGCGCATCGTCAAAAAGCGCTCCGGCTGATATCCGAGATCAACGCGCGCCATTGCGACAAACGTGCGAATGAGCAGACTCGATCCCGCCAGCAGCATGAGCGAGAGCGCGACCTCGACGACGACGAGCGACTTTCGAAGCCGCGCTTGTCCCGAACTTCCTGACAGCGATCGACTGACTTCGCGCATCGAGGCCGCAAGATCCCGCCGTGAGCTGTGCAGCGCGGGCGCGAGGCCGCAGATGATGCTCGTCATCGCGCAAATGGCCAGCGTGAAGAAGAGCACCGATCGATTCAACGCAATCTCGGCCTCATCCGGGATCGTGTTTGGCGGCACGATCGCGAGGATTGCTGGAAGTCCGGCATACGCGAGAGCGGATCCGATGGCGCCGGCAATCAGCGCAAGCAGCAGGCTTTCAGTGAGGAGCTGCCGCACGAGGCGGCTGCGGCTTGCGCCGAGGGCAACGCGCACGCCCATTTCTTTCTGCCGCGCGGCCGCCTTCGACAAGAGCAGATTCGAGACGTTAGCGCAGGCGATGAGCAGGAGGAACGCGACAGCACCAAAGAGCACCCAGATGTCGCCGGTGATTCCGCTTGGGAATGTCTCAGTGAAGGGCAGCAGACTGACGCGAAACTGTTGCGGAAACTCGTTCGGCTGCCGTTTTTTGAGATCCTCGATGATTGGTGCCAGGTCTGCCTCGGCCCGCGCGCCGGTAATTCCAGGTTTGAGCCGCCCGAGCAGGTGAACGTTGCGTACGCCTTCCACGATCTGTCCGCGCTGAAATCGTGTCGGGATGTAGACGTCCGCGCCGCGCCACATGAATCGCTTCGGCATCACTCCAATGACGGTTCGAACGGTGTCGTTCAAACGCAGTTGCCGTCCAAGCACTCCTCGGTCGCCGCCGAACTGCCGCTGCCAGAAGCGATAGCCCAACACAACCACCGGGTCCGCACCCTCCTTCGCATCGTCCGCGCCTGGCGTTCGTCCGAGCAGCGGCGGCACACCCATGACGTCGAAGGTGTTGAATGTGCCGTGGTTCCCGCGCAGCCGTTGCGGGTCGCCCTCACCGGTCCACAGCACGTCACTGATGGTTGACGCGATTGTTCCTTCGAAGATCGTGTTGCGTTCTGCGATCTCGAGGAACTGGTCGACCGAGTAGCCGAGTCGCCCGCCCCGTCCAGCGGGGTTGTAGACGCGCACGCTCATCAACTCGCCGACGTTCCTGTATGGGAATGGATCGAGGACGACAGCATGGAGGACGCTGTAGATGGCCGTCGTCGCCATGATTCCAGTGGCCAGCGACAGGATGGCGAGCGCAGTAAAGCCGGGACTCTTCAGAAGGCTCCGTGTGCCGTACTGAATATCCCGTGCGAACGTTTCCACCCAGGTTCCCATGGAATGCTCCTCGTCACTGACAGCGCCGGTCGGGCTTGGTCGTGTAGGGCGCGGTCTTGGATCGCGTCTCCGTGCTTAGACGATCGCAGATGGGCCCGGGTTTGTAGGACGGTCTCGCTTCTCACATAAGATATCAGGTCGTGAAACGGTCCCCAGACGCATGAAAACGGAACATGCCGTGGTCCTTGCGCGTGGGCTGGGCACGCGAATGCGCGCGCCGGACTCGTCAGCCGAATTGACGCCAGAACAGCAACGAGCTGCCGACACCGGGATGAAGACGATGATGCCGGTGAACGGCCGCCCTTTTCTCGATTTCATCCTCGGTTCGTTGGCGGATGCGGATATCCGGTTCGTCGCCCTCGTGGTCGCGCCCGACCATGCGGCGCTGCGACGCTACTACGAAGCGGATGGGCGTCCGAGTCGTATCCGGTTGGACTTTGTCGTGCAGCCGGAGCCGCTCGGCACGGCTAATGCGGTGCTCGTTACCGAGCCGTGGGTCGACGGGAATCCATTTCTCGCAATGAATGCCGACAATCTGTATCCGGCGTTGGCGCTCAGGCAGCTCACGTCACTGCAGGAACCTGGACTTCCTGCATTCGACGCCGCAGACCTTGTAGAGTCGAGCAACATTCCGCCTGAACGAATTCGGTCGTTTGCGATTCTTCACGTCGACGAGCAGGGGTATCTGGTTGGGATTGTCGAAAAACCAGGAGACGTGCTGCCACCTGAAGGTGGAAGCCACATAAGCATGAATTGCTGGCGGTTCGATCGACGGATCTTCCAGGCCTGTCGCGACGTTCCGAGATCACAACGCGGAGAGTTCGAGTTGCCCGAAGCCGTAGGGCTGGCGGTACGGCAAGGCGTCAGATTCAAAACGTTCGTTGCCCGCGGGCCCGTCCTGGATCTCTCCACGCGCGCGGACGCCGCCGATGTTGCGCGGCGGCTCGCCTCGACAATCCCTCATCCATGACTGGCGCAGCGCTCGCCGCGTCGCTTGTTGCTCGTGGTCTTGGCGTCGACGAGCGACCGGCGAAACAAACACTCTTCGATCTTGTTCTCACGCATCTCGATCATCTGGATCACAGCGTAAGTTCCAATTCGACCGGTTCAGAAACATCAGCTTCCGTCCACGCATGGTGGATTCCCGGGCGGCTCGAGGTGTTTGGCACGCACACTGATTACGCGGGAGGCCACACCCTGGTGTGCGCCGTGCCGCGCGGCTTTGCGATCGTCGCCCGTCGCCGGATCGACAACGTTGTCCATGTCGTCGACGCTCTTCGCCAACAGGACGTGTCTCTCATCGCGGAGGACGTTCGCGACGGAGCCCATCAAGGATGGCGGCGCTACGTGGCGGCCGTCTGCCGTCGGCTGACGAAAAACTTTCCGGGTGCGCGGCTCGGTGCCGATATCGTACTCGCAAGCGATCTGCCGAGAGCATCGGGGATGAGCAGTTCGAGTGCACTGGTGATCGGCGTGGCGACGGCACTGGCGGCAGCCGGATCGCTCAGGAGCCGGGACGAGTGGCAGCGCAACATTCATGGCGCGCAGGACGAAGCCGGCTATTACGCATGCATCGAGAATGGCCTGTCGTTTGGCTCTCTGCATGGTGACGCCGGAGTCGGCACGCACGGTGGCAGCGAGGATCACGCTGCGATTCTTACCGGAACCGCCGGACATCTTTCTGCCTTCACGTTCGTGCCGATGCGCCCGCGGGAGGTTGTTCCAATGCCCCCTTCCTGGCGCTTCGTCTTGACGCCGAGCGGCGTCGCCGCCCAGAAGGCCGGCGTTGCTCGCGACGCCTACAATCGTCTCGCCGACGGCACGCATTTCCTGCTCGAACTCTGGAATCAAGAATCGGAGCAGCAGGCGATTTCGCTCCGAGCCGCGCTGAAGATGGACGGCGCGGACACGCTTGACTGGAATCGCGTCGAGCAGCTACGACAGTTGATCGGCCGGTCGAAGGCGGCTAACCGGGAGGAAGAACTGATGCAGCGGCTTCTCCATTTCGTGCGCGAGGATTTTCGCACGATCGAGAGTATCGATGCGTTCCGGCAGAGCGACCAGCCTCGGATAGGTCAACTCGCGGATGACTCGCAGTCTGATGCCGACGTCTTCCTGGGCAATCAGATCCCCGAAACCATTGCGCTGGCTGCCAGCGCGCGCAAGCTCGGTGCATTTGCTGCGCGCAGCTTCGGCGCCGGATTTGGAGGCAGCGTGTGGGCGCTGGTCGAGGCAGACCGAGCGCAGGAGTTCGCGCGCAGGTGGAGTGCTCAGGCGTTTGTCGCGACGCCAGGACCACCGTTGATTGAACTCACTGATTATCCCGGTGCGAGTGAGTGAATGTCGTTGAGGATTCCCGCCGCAGTCACCGCAGCGCCTGCGCCTGGCCCGCTAATGACGAGCGGCTCAGTACGATATCGCCTCGTCGTGAATGCCACGAGATTCCGGGTCCCCGTGAGCGCGCCGATCGGACTGCTCGAATCGACGGCGACCAACCGCGCTGAAACGGATTTGGGTGTTGCCGTGACGACGTACCGCAGCACGCGGCCGCGACTTGCCTCTCGTTCGGTCCGCGCGGCCCATTCGCGGTCCAGATCAGGAAGTCGCTTCATGAATTGCGCAGGCGTGAGGCCTCTCATCGATCGCGGAACGAGATCGTCTGGCTTGGGCGCAGGGCCACGGTAACCAAGCAGCCGCGCCAGGATCAAAGCTTTTCGCCCGGCGTCGGCGCCAGAAAGATCGTCGCGCGGATCGGGTTCGGCGTATCCGCGCTCGACCGCCTCGCGTACCGCTTCGGAAAACGGGCGCCCGGCCGATACCGCTGACGCAACATGCATCAAGGTGCCGCTGACGCATCCTTCGACGCGCAGCACGCGGTCGCCACTCTCGACCAGCTTGTAGTAGGTGTCGATGATCGGCAAGCCGGCACCAACGGTCGCCTCGTACTTGAGTCTTGGGCCGCCCGGCGTGCATGCCGACATGAGACGTTCATAGTTCGCCCACGACTGGGTGAGAGGCTTCTTGTTCGCCAGCACCACGTCGAATCCCTGACCGAGTGCCGTTTGCAGGAGGTCTGCTGTTTCACCGCTCGTGACATCGACCAACACGGGGCGGGAGACCGCGTGGCTTGCGATGGTCGCCAGGGCTTCCTGCGCTGATGCGCGCCGGCCTCCGAGCGTGGCAATCAATGCACCTTCATACTTCTCCCGCGTCAGCGTGGTGAGCCGTCGGCGTGACAGACCCCGCGGCTCGAAGATGTAACCCGAACGATCCATCAGCCCGACGACCTTTACGCCTGAATCCCCGCTTGCGGCGGCAATATGGTCGGCGAGCGCGCGGCCGACGTTACCGAATCCGAGCAGCACGACATCGGTCCGCGGTGCAGCCAGGGGACGACCACCTCCGATTTTCGAAAGCTGGAAGGCCGAGTGGACGGCGCGCACTGCCTCTGGCGCGTCGCCGGCGTTGACCGCAAATGAGATGTTCCGCTCGGAGGAGCCCTGCGCAATAGCAACGACGTTGATGCTCCTCGCGGCGAGTGCGGAGAACACCCGTGCGGCGATGCCGGGCGCACCTGCCATGCCGTCGCCGACCACCGCGACAACGGCGATACCCGGCCGGGCGCTGACGTTATCGATGACGCCGCTGGCGAGTTCCTCCTTGAATGCCGCCCGGACCGCCTGAACCCCGCGCGCAGCTTCCCCCTCGGGGACGGTAAAACCGATGGAGCTTTCAGACGACGCCTGGAAGATGGTCGAGACCGACAATCGCTCCGCATCGACTGCGGCGAATGTGCGCGCCGCGATGCCGTGCACGCCAACCATCCCTTTGCCGGCGACGGTCACGATCGCCTGACCGTGAACGATGGCCAGCGCCTTGACCGGATATCCTTCGATGCCTCGTTGCGCCGAGACTTCGGTGCCCGGCGACGTCGGGTTCAGGAATGACCGGACGTGAAGACCAACACGCGTACCCGCGATCGGGATGAGCGCGCGTGGGTGAAGCACCTTCGCACCGTAGTGCGCGACCTCGGCGGCTTCCCGGTGATGTAAGCGCGAGAGCAGACGCGCGTCGGGCACCAGCCGAGGATCGGCGGTGAGTATCCCGGGCACGTCTTTCCACAGAACGACCTGACGGGCGCCGAGCGACCGGCCGAGTAAGGTCGCCGTGAGATCCGATCCGCCACGCCCCAGCGTGGCGACGCTGCCGTCTGGCGAGCGACCGATATAGCCCGGAACGACCGGTATGATGCCGCGCTGAAGCAAGGGGCGCAGCATTCGTCGCGCGCCGCTCGTGGTCCGTGCAAGGTCCGGTGCGGCGCCGCCGTGCTGCCCATCGGTCACGATGAAATCGGTCGCGTCCACGTATGCCGCGCGCCGGCGATTGATCGAGAGTGTTTCGGCCACTACCGCCGCCGACATCCGCTCGCCGCGCGACACGAGCAGATCCGTCGTCCGTGCGTCGAGATGACCAAGCACCGCAACCGCCGCGCAGAGGTCGCGGTATTGGCGTGCCGCGTCATCGATCGTCGCCAGCAGCGCCCGCCGCCTTCTGCCCGACGGCAGCAGCGCTTTGACCGCCTGACGATGACGTTGAAGAAAGGCGGATGCGCGCGCGGCCGCATCGTTCGCTGCTCCCGTCGATGCCTGCTGTGCGCCGCCAAGTAAGAGATCCGTGATCCCGGCGAGTGCCGACGCGACGATCACGAGCGGGCCGTCGTGGGAGGCGATGAGCGCTGCCGCGCGCTCGATGGCGGCCGCATCCGCGAGCGATGCGCCGCCGAACTTCCAGACTTCAAGTGGGGGGGGTGAGCTGTTGCGACTTCTTTTTGGCATCGAGGATGTGCGACTCTTCTTCGGCATCTAAACGTAGGGCGCGATCTTTAGACCGCGACGAGTTATTCGAGCTGCAGCGGCTCTGGCTCCTCGATGTCGGACGCGGGTGTTGGCAGTTCCATCAACAGCCTCGCGCACGCGTTCCATCGCAGCAGGGAATCGTCGTTGTGCGCCGGCCGGACCGCTTCCGCCCGTTCGTAGAACGTCATCGCTTCACGTAGCCATTCGACCGCGACGGTCGCGGCCCCGAACCGATCGCGCTGCAGGATCGCTTTGGCGCGCCGCTCACGAATGATCCCGGCATAGTACGCGCGGTCGTACGGTGTGCCCAGCCTGGTCGCGAGCTCGTTGGCGCGCGCCGCCGTCTTCGACGACGAATCGTGGGGGAACTGGTCGGTCAGCGCGAGGAGCATCATCACGAGTGCGTCCTCGTTCTGTGGATCCACCTGCAGGATATCGAGACAGATGCTTTCCGCCTCGCCTGGCTCGTTGAGCAGCCGGTATCGTTCCGCCTTGGCCAGTGCGCCCGGCACCGCCTCTCTCGACATTGGTTTCAGGTCGAACCTGTCCATAGTCACCTCACGTGCGAAACACCCGCAGCAGCTTTGTGATCGGATCGTAGAAGCGATCGACGACCCGCTCTTTCAGCGGGATGATGGCATTCTCTGTGATCGTGATGTGCTCGGGGCAGACTTTTGTGCAGCAGCGCGTGATATTGCAATAGCCGATTCCGTGGCTGTTCCGCAGGGTCGGCACGCGATCGGCGGCGTCGATCGGGTTCATTTCGAGCGCAGCCGCATAGGTCAGGAATCGCGGCCCGATGAACTTGTCGTGCAGTTGGTGGTCGCGCAGGATATGGCAGACGTCCTGGCACAGGAAGCATTCGATGCATTTGCGGAATTCCTGGACGCGATCGATATCGGCCTGGCGCATCCGCCATGTGCCATCCGGCGCGTCGGCCGGACGCGGGGCGAACGGCGCAATGGCTTTCTTCACCTGAAAGTTCCACGAGACGTCGGTGACCAGATCTTTGATCGGCGGGAACGCGCGCATCGGCTCGACGGTCACCGGCTGGTCCATCGGCAGCGTGCTGAGACGAGTCATACACATCAGCTTTGGACTGCCGTTGATTTCCGCGGAGCACGATCCGCACTTGCCGGCCTTGCAGTTCCACCGCACGGCAAGATCCGGCGCCTGCGTCGCCTGAATCTGGTGAACCGCGTCGAGCACGACCATGCCGGGCACCGGCGTCACCGAATAGTCGCGAAACTCGCCGCCAGTGGCTCCGTCGCTTCGCCAGATCTTGAAGGTGGCGCTGCTCATTTCTGTTGATCCTCGATTATCTGCTTCAGCTCAGCCGGCAGCGGTGGAATCGGGACCCGACGGACGGCCATCGTCCCGTCCGAAGACTTCACCGTCACGATGTTGATTGTGCCGAACTCCTGGACCTTGTCCGGAAAGTCCTCGCGGAAGTGACCGCCGCGACTTTCTTTCCGTTCGATGGCGGATCGAGTGATCGCCTCGGACACCGTCAACAGGTTCTGCAGGTCGATGGCCGTGTGCCATCCAGGGTTGTACTCGCGATGTCCGGACACCGAGGCGCGTGCAGCCCGTGATTTCAACGCGTCGAGCCCGCCGAGCGCCTGCTGCATGTCCGACTCTGTCCGGACGATGCCGACGAGATGTTGCATCATCTCCTGGAGGGCTGTCTGCACTGCGTATGGGTTCTCCGCTCCGCTCTGACGGTCGAAGGGGCTCACCGCACCATCTACGGCGCGTTGTACTTCGCCGCGATCGATCGCGACGCCTGCATTCTGCCTGGCGAATTGCGCGGCGTACTCGCCCGCCCGTTTGCCGAATACGAGCAGGTCCGACAATGAATTGCCGCCGAGACGGTTGGCGCCATTGATGCCGGCGGCACACTCACCAGCCGCAAACAGGCCGGGTACGGTCGACATCTGGGAGTCGCTGTCGACTCGCACGCCCCCCATGATGTAGTGGGTCGTCGGCCCAATCTCCATCGGTTCCCTGGTGATGTCGATGTCGGCCAGCTCCTTGAACTGGTGATACATGCTCGGCAGCTTGCGACGGATGTGTGCTTCGGCGTCGGGCAGCCGTTTCTTGATCCACGAGATGTCGAGAAACACCCCGCCTCGCGGGCTGCCGCGTCCTTCCCGTACTTCGCGCATGATGCAGCGTGCGACATGATCGCGCGTCAGCAATTCGGGTGGACGCCGCGCGTTTTTGTCACCCTGCGTGTATCGCCAGCCTTCGTCTTCGGTGTCGGCCGTCTGCTGCCGGTAGTTGTCCGGGATCGAATCAAACATGAACCGCCGGCCTTCGCTGTTGAGCAGAATGCCCCCCTCGCCGCGAACGCCTTCGGTGACGAGAATGCCCTGGACGCTGGGCGGCCAGATCATCCCGGTCGGATGGAACTGAATGAATTCCATGTCCATCAGTTCCGCGCCGGCATGATAGGCCAGCGCATGCCCGTCGCCGGTGCCTTCCCAACTGTTGCTGGTGATCTTGTAGGCTCGGCCGGTACCGCCGGTGGCGAGGACGACAGCGCGCGCCCCGAACACTTTGAATCGTCCGCGATCGCGCTCGTAACCGACCACGCCGGATGCGCGTCCGTCGGTCTTCAAGAGACGCACGACCGTGAACTCCATGTGAACGTCGATGCCGCGGTGGACACCGTGATCCTGGAGCGTGCGGATCAGTTCGAGACCGGTGCGATCGCCAACGTGCGCGAGGCGCGGATACCGATGACCGCCGAAATTGCGCTGAAGGATTCGGCCGTCGGCTGTGCGATCGAAGACCGCGCCCCATGCTTCCAGTTCACGGACGCGGTCGGGTGATTCCTTCGCATGCAGCTCCGCCATCCGCCAGTTGTTGACGTACTGGCCACCGCGCATCGTGTCGGCGAAATGCACTTTCCAGCTATCGCGATCGTCGACGTTCGCGAGCGCCGCTGCGACGCCTCCCTCGGCCATCACCGTGTGCGCTTTGCCGAGGAGCGACTTGCAAATCAAGCCGACCTTCACGCCCGCGGCCGATGCTTCGATCGCGGCGCGAAGTCCAGCGCCACCGGCGCCGATTACCAGAACGTCGTACTCGTGCGTTTCTAAGTCCATGCTGCTGATTCGTGTGAGTTGATCTCGTATGTCGGGCGCGGTCTTCTGACCGCGCCACGGAATCAGAGAATCCGGAAATCGGTCCAGACCCCCATCGAGCAGAGCCGCACGTACACATCGGCGAATGCGACGGAGAACAGGCTGCACCAGGCAAAGAGCTGATGCCGCCGGTTGAGACCGGAGACGCACGAGTAGCAGGACCAGCGAAGACCTGACGTCGAAATCTCATCGCGGCCCCCGCCCACCAGATGACGCAGCGAGTGGCAACTGAATGTGTAGCCGGCGAGGAGCACGGTGTTGGCCGACAGCACGATGCTGCCGATGCCGATGCCGAAATGTCCGACGCCGGCAGTGTCAGTGAACCAGAACGACTTGATGGCGTCGACGGTCAAAATGACGATGAACAAGATTCCGAGATACAGAAAGTAGCGATGGACGTTCTGCAGGATCAGCGGGAAGAATCGTTCGCCGAGATAGGTCTTGCGTGGCTCGCCGACGGTACAGGCCATGGGGTGGCCCAGAACGCTTTATAGTAGGCACCGCGGTAGTAATAACAGGTGAACCGGAAACCGCCAGGGGCCCAGAGAATCAGCAACGCCGCCGAAAACGGCAGCGCCCCGGGCCACCAGCCCGGCTTCGGACCGAACCAGGCGTTCCCGCTATCGCCAAACAGCAGCGGCGAGTAGAACGGCGAGAGGTACGGGCCGTATTCGAAATGATTGCCTTGAAAGGCGGCCCATGTCGCGTAGACAAGAAACGCCGAGAGTCCGAGAAAAACCAGAAGAGGTTGAAGCCACCACGCGTCGCGACGAGTTGTTTCTCCGAACTTACGCTGGGTCAAGGGCCACACGGCCTGCGCCATCGAGGATCCTCCGAGGCTTCGTCAAGTGAGTGTCAAAACCATACTGGCGCTGGATTAGGATTGCAAGGGCCTGCGAGGTGATGCACATGAAACGAACGATCGTCGCCAGCGTACTTGCGTGTGCCGGTGTGTTGTGCGCCGTGGCCACGACTCGAGTGGCAGCCGTTCAGAAGAACGGCGGCAATCCGCTGCTGAAAGAGCCGCTGCGATTGAAGCAGGGACTAATCTCGGGTGTGCCCGGAACAAACGAGTCGATTGCCGTGTTCAAGGGGATTCCGTTTGCCGCGCCTCCCGTCGGCGCCGGCCGCTGGCGCGCGCCAAGCCCCGCTGCCGGATGGTCCGGAGTGCGAAAGGCGGAGGCATTTTCACCGAGTTGCATTCAGTCCATCGCCACCGAGCGAAAGCCGTGGACGTACGAGTTCATGACGCATGGCGAGATCAGCGAGGACTGTCTTTATCTGAACGTGTGGACGCCTGCCACCTCCGCCACCGCGCGCCGGCCGGTGTTCGTCTACATCTATGGCGGCGGCAACGTCGAGGGTTCAGGTGCCGTGCCCGTCTACGACGGCGAAGGCCTGGCGTCGAAGGGGCTCGTCGTCGTGACGTTCAATTACCGCGTCGGTGTGCTCGGCTTCTTCACGCATCCAGAGTTGTCCAAAGAATCGCCGGCGCAGGCATCGGGCAATTACGGGCTGCTCGATCAGATCGCGGCCGTCAAGTGGGTGCACGACAACATTGCCGCATTTGGCGGTGATCCGGCGCGGATTACGATTGCGGGTCAGTCGGCCGGAGCGAGCGCCGTGCACAACCTGACGGCATCTCCGCTCGCCAAGGGCCTCTTTCACCGGGGCATTGCCGACAGTGGATCGAGCATCGCTGCAGGGGGCGCGCGGCCACTCAAGGATCAGGAAGCCGACGGGGTGCGCTTTGCCGACGCGAAGGGAGTCCACTCGCTTGCCGAACTGCGTGCAATGAACTGGAAGGAGGTCATCGCGCCAATCACTCCCGCGCCGACACCGGCGGTGCGGTTCACGATCGTTACCGACGGCTACGCCCTGCCGGTCACGGAAAAGGATGCGTTTGCGCGAGGAACTCAGAATGATGTTCCGACGATTACCGGCCTGAACGCCGACGAGAACGGCGCCTCACCCCACCCGACGATTACGCGTGACGCGTATGAGAAGCAGGCGCGGCAGCGCTATGGCGACATGGCCGATGAGTTTTTGAAACTGTATCCCGCAGCCAACGATGAGGATGCCCGCGCGGCGCAGAACGAGAGTTCACGCGATCAAGCGCGCGTCTCGATGTACTTGTGGGCGCTCAATCGCCATCGTACCGCGAAGACTCCGGCGTTCACCTATTTCTGGACGCACGCATTGCCCGGTCCGGACGTCGACCAGTACGGAGCATTTCATACGTCAGAAGTGCCGTACGTGTTGAACACCCTCTCGCGTTCGGATCGCCCGTTTACCGACGTCGATCGCAAGATCGCGGACACGCTGTCGTCATACTGGGCCAACTTCGCGACCACCGGCGACCCGAACGGCAAAGGCCTGCAACGGTGGGCCCCCGTGTCGGTCGATTCGCCGATGACCATGGAAGTTGGCGACAATTTCCGCTCGATCCCGGTTGCGAGCAGCAAGGAACGGCTGGAGTTCTTCCGTCGCTTTCTCACCAAAAGCGGCACCTAACACGCGCCAGCCGGCCGACAGGAAAGCCTCTTGCAACTGGCGCTGCAGGAGGCAGTGCATGTCCGACGATCGGAGCGCATCGACTCAACGCGAGCTCAGCAGCGAAGAGAAGCGCGCAAACGTCATCCGTCTCGCATTTGGCGGCAGCGAGCAGCGTTTCAACGAATTCGTCCAGGTCGTCCGGGACGCGATCCCGCCGGGCACCGGCGTGGTTCTCCGTGGCAGCGCGGTGACCGGCGAACGATGGAAGGACGGCGCCCCCTTTGACAGCGACGGTCCCGGGACCAGCGACCTCGACTTGACGCTCGTCGGCGGTGATGAGGTCATCGGTCTCTACAAAGTCACCGGCTTCTGGGTGCCCGGCATTCACTCCCGTCCGCTGAGCGACGAGGATCCCGACATTGCCCCCTCACTGGTCCCGCTGCGCAACCGTCTTGTGGAAATGGTGAACAGGCCGGTGAATATCCAGGGCTCACGCGACGTCGTGATCTACTTCCGCGGCGAGCTGATCGGCCAGCCTTATCTCGTGCTCATCGATAAAGAGCAGACGGAGTGACGTGCCGCTTCGCGTCTTGACCTACAACATCTGCCGCGGCGGCGCCGGCAAGGAGGATCAGATCGCCGCGGTGATCGCGTCCATTCAGCCAGATATCACGGTCTTTCAAGAAGCGACCATCCCGGCAGTGATCGAGAAAGTCGCCGCCCGCACCGGCATGGCTCAGTGGGCCTCGTCGCGTGGGGAGTCGCTCGCATTCATGAGCGCAAAGGCCGTTCGCCACTTCGAGTGGCATCATCCGCGGCTGTCGCGTCACGCGTTTCTCGAGATCGAACCGGGCCATGGAGAGCTGCGCATCTTCGGTGTGCACTTGAGTGCGCTGTACTCTGCGTGGACCGAGCGGCATCGCGTGATCGAACTTCGCGCGCTGCTCGCAAGTATCGCGCGCCATCAGCACGGTTTTCACCTGCTCGCCGGCGACTTCAACACACTGGCGCCCGGCGATCTGCTCGATTTCCGGAAGTTACCGCATCGCCTGCGCGCCCTCGTGTGGTTGAGCGGCGGGAACATTCGATGGCGGACCATTCAGCTGGTGCTCGATGGTGGATACATCGATGCGTATCGGCTGCTTCATGGCTCGGACGTCGGCTATACGTTTCCTACCTGGGCGCCGCATGTCCGCCTCGATTACGTCTTCACGCCCACGGCGTTTTCGAACCGGGTTCGCCGCTGCGAGATCGTGACGCACGCCGCCGCCGCGGCCGCCTCAGATCACCTGCCGCTCGCCGTGGAGGTGGACTTTGGCTGAGGCTTCAGCGCGTCGGCGACAGCGACCCATGATGGTGCGTTTACGCCAAGCAAGTGGCGCACGAAATAGTCGTATCGCTTGTGATCGCCGTACGCCCCTCCCGAGCCGTGATCCGCGCCGGGGATGACGAGGAGTTCGAAATCCTTGTTGTGTTTGATGAGCTGATTGACGACCTGCATTGTCGATGACGGGTCGACGTTGTGATCCATTTCGCCGACCACCAGCAACACTCTTCCCTGAAGCCGGTAGGCGTTATCCACGTTCGAGGATTCCGCGTACTCGGCGCCAATCGGCCAGCCCATCCACTGCTCGTTCCACCAGATCTTGTCCATTCGATTGTCGTGACAGCCAGCAAACGACACGCCGACCTTGTAAAACTCCGGATGGAACAGCAGGGCACCAAGCGAGTTCTGTCCGCCCGCTGACGTTCCATAAATTCCCACTCGCGAAATGTCGTAGTAGGAATATTTCGCGGCGACGGCCTTGTGCCAGAGAATCCTGTCCGGGAACCCCGCATCCTTGATGTTCTTCCACGCCACGTCATGGAACGCCTTGGATCGATTGCTCGTCCCCATACCGTCAATCTGCACGACGACGAACCCGAGATCCGCCTGTGCCTGCATCTGGTTGAATGCGGCAAAGGATTTCGGCACGAACGAGCTGTGCGGCCCGGCGTAGATGTTTTCGATGACCGGATACTTTTTCGCCGGATCGAAGCGAGTCGGTCGATAGATGACGCCCCAGATGTCGGTGGCACCGTCGCGTCCCTTGGCAGTGAAGACTTCTGGCGGCTTCCATCCTGCTCGCACCAGTCCAGTGATGTCTGCTTTCTCGAGTTCCAGGACCAGAGATTTGTCCGAGGTCCGGTGCAACTCAGCGACTGGTGCAGCGTCGACGCGTGAATACGTGTCGACAAAGTAGGTCATATCGGGCGACAGCGAGACGCTGTGATTTGCATCGGCACTGGTCAGCGGCGTCAGGTCTGTACCATCGAAGTTGATCCGGTAGAAATGAACGAAATACGGATCCTTTCCTGGATACATGCCGCTTGCACTGAACCAGATTTGCCGCTTCTCCTCGTTGACGTCGACCACCGATCGCACAGGCCACTGCCCAGTAGTGATCGGGTTCTTCACATTGCCGGTGGCGCCATCGTACAGATACAAGTGGTTCCAACCATCGCGCTCCGACATCCAGATCACTTCGCGGCCGTCGCCGATGTCCCTTCGGAACCGCTTTCCGGAATAACAGAAGAACGTTTTTGCCTCTTCGCTGATCACGGCGCGCGCGCTGCCGGTGGCCGCGTCGATTTCGATCACGCGATAGACCTGGTGGCCACGCTGGTTGTACTCGAACGTGATCGCGCCGCTGTTTTTCCGCCAGACCAGCCGGCTGAGATCGTATGCGTTGGGGAATAACACGTTGCTGACGACATGCGCGGTCTTGTCGGCCACACTCACGATGACCGGCGTCTCGACGTCCAATAGATCACCTGGCTTGGCATACTGCATCGTCGAGTTCGAGGGCTGCAGTTGGTCCTCAGGCGAGGACTCGACGTAGTGGATGTAGCGGCGGAACCCGGGAGCGACTTTGTAAACGGCGAGCTTCGTCGAGTCGGGCGACCACTCCAGCGATTCAGGATCGTAATAATTCCCTTCGGAGCCGTCGGATGTGAGCGACGTCAATGTGCGGCTGCCGATCTGACGAACCGCGACGTTGTAGTTGCGAACGAGCGCTTCGAATTTGCCGTCGGGTGATTTCTTCGGCTCAGCGCCATTGATATCGAATGCGGCGCGAACCGGTCCCGCCAGCCCTCCACCGCCGCGGCCACGTCCGGCCGCGCGCGACTCCTTGCAGGTATACGAGTCGAGCGTGCAGCGCCACGTCGGCCGAGGCGTCCCCGGAGGCCCGGCGGTCGCTCCGCCCGGTTGGAACTCGATCGCTCGGTCGTCGTCCACGAAGCTGAAGGTGGTGAAGGGCAGGGTGACCGGCGTGTACTTCGTCCCGATCGCCGCAGATAAGGCGTCTGCCAGCTTGGCATGATCGAAGGCCGGCTCCTTCGTCTTCGTGTCAGCATTCACCAGGACGAAGGCGTTTCCACCAGGGACGGTCTTTCGATACCAGAATCGGTTCGTGTTTCTGATCCACTGGACCGATTCAGGAACGTTGATCGCGAGGGCCTGATAGCGATCGCGCAGCGTCATCGCTTGCACGTAGTCGGCCACGGTCCCCTGCGCGTATGCCGGCGTTGAACCAATCAGCAACGCTGCCGCGGTAGCGCCGGTCGCGAGCCGCCAACCGCCAGCCGCCAGGAGCCAGGAGCCAGAAGCCAACAGCCACGAGCAAGAATCACTTGATCGCATACTCACTCAATCCGGGTTGGGCCATCAGACGCTCGATGGCATCGATCTCGATCGGCACAAACGCCGACAGATTGTCGTAGCCAGACTCAGTCACCAGAATCATGTCCTCGAGACGAATTCCAAGATGTTCGTCGTCGATCTGCATCGCGGGCTCGATTGTGAAAATGAACCCGGGTTCCAGCGTATCGGCGGTCATGCGGACGTCGTGCACTTCCATCCCAACTGAATGGCCAAGGCTGTTCGACGGGTTATTGCGATACCTCGTCACGAATGCCGTGGCTGCCGCCTTGATCTTCGGGTCGGTAAACTGGAACGAGGCCATGATCCCATCCATCTTCATGACCGCGTCACCCATGACGTCGCGCGGCGTTCTATGGACCTTGATCGACGTCATCAGCGCCTGATACAGCTTCAAGTAAATCGAATAGAACTCACGCTGCCGTGGTGTGAACTTGCCATTGGCGGGAAACACGCGGGTGACATCCGACTGGTAGTACTTGTAGTCGGGGGCATAGTCGAACTGAACGAGATCGCCATCCTCGATGCGGGCCGTGTTCTTGTGATAGTGCGAGTAGTAGGTGTTGCGGCCTGTCGCAATCAACGCAAAGTAGGAAGGTCCATAGGCGCCGTGCTTCTTGAACACGTACTCGGCGACCGCTTGGAGCTCGTACTCGTACATTCCCGGTTTCGCGTCGCGCATGGCCTCCATGATCCCGAGACCTGTGATTCGCGTCGCTTCGCGAATGAGCGCAATCTCGCGCGCGCTCTTGATGTCGCGGAGTCGATCAAGAATCGGATCGAGATCTTTGATTTCCGCCGTTGCCGTTGCCATCTTCAGCTTCTGGATGAATTGCTCTTCCCGCGAGATGCGGCCGTCCCAGGGATCATTCTTCGTGGCGTTGGCGAGGGCCCTTGGGTCGCTCGATGAGGCTTCGCCGAGCACCTCTGGCCTGAACGGCGTATAGATCGTGCGGCCCCCACTCAGAAGATCCGGCAGCAGCTTTCCAAACTCCTCGCGGGCCACAACCGCGTCAACGCCGAGTGCCCGTGCCACGTCGTCGCCTGGATGCAGCGCCGGCCCGTACATGCGCTGCTCGCGCCGCTCGCTGAACGGCTGCAGGAATATCGTGGTCTTTTTTGCGCGGCCATCGACGACCGCGATCGCTCGAGGTTCGACGACTCCCGTCAGGTAGAAGAACTGATTGCTCTGTCGCAGCGCCTGCTCTCCGGGGCGCTCGGTCGTTCCCTGAAGGATGGCCACGCCTTCGCCAATGGCGGCGATCACCTTGGCGCGCCGCGCCGCGAATTCTTCCGGAGGGAAGATCTCGGTGCCAGTGAACACCGGCTGCGCCAGCCCGGTGATCACCCATGTAGAAATGCCCAACAGAATGCCGAAAATCTTTACAGCTTCCATCCCTCCCGATACTCCCGAGTGAGAAACTGGTTCGCGTCGGCGTTATTGGTGACTTTCATGTTGGCCGGGTCGTAATACAGCTTCGAATTCGCGCGCAGCGAGGCGATGCCGAGCAGCATCGTTTCGGTGAGTGTTGCGGCGTAGTCAAAGGGACAGGAGATCTGATCCTTCCCTTTGATCGTGTTAACCCAGTTCATCTCGTGCGCTTCGTGCGCGACGCGAGTCAATCGTTCCTTCGGGGGACCGTAGGCGTTGTGGCGCGCGACCGGAAGCAATCGCGGAGGGTTGGCGCTCTCCTGGAGCAGCTTGCCCTTCTTGCCGACGTAGAGAATGCCGCCGCCAGGATTCAGTTTCGCGCCTTCGAGCTCCGGCGGATCCGACGGCATCAGTCCGCCGTCGTACCACGTCAGCGTCACGGCGGGCAGGTTCCCACGCTTCGGGAACTCATAGTGGGTGGTCGTCGCGTCCGGATAGGTGGCGCCATTGAATGGTGTCGACTCGGTCTCGATAACCGTGGGCAAGCCAAGATTCAGTGCCCACATCGGAAAGTCGATTAGATGGGCACCCATGTCGCCGAGCGCGCCCTGACCCCAGTCAACCCATCCACGCCAGTTGAACGGGTGATAGATCGGGTGGTAGTCCACCTTTGGTGCGACACCGAGGAACAGATCCCAGTCGAGACCGGTGGGGATTGAGTAGTCCCCTTTCATCGCCGCGGCCAGTCGCTCGGCGACGGCACGATTGTCCCATCCGAGTTGCGCGGTGTTGACCTGACCGGTAGCCGGCCGCGGAATGCCCTGCGGCCAGTAGCCCCACGGCCGGTTGGTCCAGACATGCACTTCACGGACTTCGCCGATGGCGCCGTCGAGGATGTACTCGACTCCGCGCCGCTGCTCGTCCTGCGAGTGGCGCTGGTTGCCCATCTGCGTGACGATCTTCGACATCGCCGCCGCTTTCCTGGAAAGGTGGCGTGCCTCGTGCACGGACCAGCACAGCGGCTTCTGCACGTACACGTGTTTGCCGGCGTCCATCGACGCCGAGGCAATGATGGCGTGCATGTGATCGGGCGTGGCGACGATGACGCCGTCGAGGTCCTTCTGCTTGTCGAGCATCTCGCGATAGTCCTGGTATTTCTTCAATCGCGGGATCTGTTCCTTCACGAACTTCTGCAGGCGGTCGTAGGGATCGTCAACGGGCCATCGTTCATCGGCGGCAAGCTGCGCCTTCGAGCGCGGCCATACCTTGAACGTTTCCGTGCCGGGCGGCGGCCCTTGAGGACGTGGCGTTGGACGCTGCGCCTTCGACCACTGTGCGAGCTTGCGATCGAGCAGGCCGAGGTCGCAGTCGCAAATCGCGACGATGTTCTGGCTCATGACGGCCTGAGCGTTTTCGGCTCCCATGCCATTGATGCCGGCG
>Ga0111538_10001976_pt1 | contig 28786 bp, 16 predicted proteins | sample SoiMethybrSBSTD1_FD_79669 | JGI IMG/M metagenome (GOLD analysis project Ga0111538, IMG submission 79669) | Bulk soil microbial communities from a Populus tree surrounding site in Tennessee, USA - Soil MetaG P. TD hybrid SBSTD1 (version 2)... | ecosystem: Environmental > Terrestrial > Soil >... | reverse complement strand
TCCGCCCGTGTCGGTCCCAAGGCTCGCGAGGCACAGGTCGGCGGCAATGGCGGCAGCGTTGCCGCCCGACGATCCTCCGGGATGGTGATCCATCGCCCAGGGATTCCGCACGGGGCCGAAATACGTCACCGCGCTCGTCCCCCCTAACGCGAACTCATGCAGGTTCAGCTTGCCAAGGATGATCGCGCCACCCTTGCGCAGGCGAGCCACGGCGTATGCGTCCGCTGCGGGAATCCGATCCTTGAACAACGCGCTCGCGCCGGTGGTCCGAATGCCAGCGGTATCGATGTTGTCTTTCAGCGCGATCGGAATCCCATGCAGCGGACCACGCCACTCACCGCGTCGTCGCTCGGCATCGAGTTGCCGTGCCGCGTCGATCGCCTGCTCCCGCGCCACGGTGACGAACGCGTTCAACGCCGGATTGTATGTATCGATGCGTGTGAGACAGGCCTCGGTCAACTCCATCGCCGAGACCTCGCGCCGTCGAATCAGCTCGGACGCCTGTCTGACGGTCAGTGTGGCGAGATCTGCTCGCTCGGTGAGGACCACTGCCGGAGACGCTGCAACAGCGAGCGATGTCGCGAGAAACTCTCGTCGCGTCGTGTGGTGCATCGCGGCCCTCGGGCGTCTATTGTGCTCCGACGTCGGTAAACCCTCCGGATTGAATCACAGTCTTTGGATCGATGGTGCGATCGACGATCACGCCCATCGGCGCGCTCAACATCTCCTGCCAGCTCTGGTCGCCCCAGCGCACCGCGGCCGTCGGATCCGGGTTCCACTTGTTCGCCAACGAATTGTCCCAGTGTCCGGTCAGATGCAGTTCCGTCCCTTTGGGCAGGTGAAGCGGCGTCCTCTGGTAGTAGACGATCTGCCAGTTGAAGTCATACCGCGGCACGCGCAGCAGCGTCTCCTGTTTTCCGTCGGGATACTTCACCTCGATCGTCGCGTCCTTGCCGCGCAGGTGCATGTGCGGCTGCATGTAGACGAGGTCCACCGGCTGGCCGAACTTCACTGTCGCCTTCGCTTCGGCGTTGGGATCTCCGGGCGCGATGTACAGACCGGGTTGCGCCGCCGCCACCGACATGAATAGTCGTTCGGGCGGCCCCGGCGCCAATTCGAGACCGACTTTCGTCTGGTCCTCACCGTCCGCGCCGTTCGTCGTGTAGTGCACCTCGAGGACGATGTCCGCGCCAGCGGGAATCAACCTCGCGGAGCGATCGACGTCGAAGCGCTGCGCCTCCATTCCGGGCACATAGCCGACGAAGAACTCGCTGGCCAGCGCCGACATGTCGCCGCCGACGGCTTTCAACATGTCCATCTGCCGCGTCGGTCCGGGCGCATACGGCTCTGCACCGAGCTGCGCCTGCTGCATCCACTTCGATCCCTTCGGACGGACCATGGCGATCACGTGATGGACGTGCGATCGGTCGGTGGGCCGAATCTCTCCCGCTGCGATCCAGGTGTCCTTCTCGAATGGAGCCGACACGGCAACATAGGTGTACTCGACGGTTCCTTTCGCGGAGATCTTCAGCGGCTTGGGCAACTGAAAGACCAGGTCAGGACGAATGTTCCACCCCTCGCGGAATTTGACGGGCGCCGTCGTGTGGGTCTCGTCGCCCTCGGGCGCACCACCATCCACCCATGCGGCGATCGTGGCAATCTCCTCGTCCGTCAGCCGCTTCTCGTTTGCGAAGTGGCCGTATCGAGGATCCGCGAACCACGGCGGCATCGCTCGGGAGTTGACCGCCGCCTTGATCGCCCGCGCCCACGGCCGCGTGCCCTGATACGTGATCAACGGCATCGGTCCGATTTCACCCGGGCGATGACAGGTCTGACATCGCTGCTGAAGGATCGGCAGCACGTCCTTGTTGAACGTGACTTGCGCCGACGCGCGACTCGCGAACAGGAGTGCGACGGCTCCGACACTGGCAAGCACCCACGGCTTCATGCGTGTATTCTCTCTCCCCATCATCAACGGCGCTGCGTTCGGCAGGCGATCAGCGAATGGTCGGGTACTTGATTCCGAGCTGATCCAAGTACGTCTTGTACTTCGTGGGATCGTAGTAGTACTTCTTCAGTTCGGGTCGATACTTCGCCATCGTTTCTTCGTTGAGCCAGATGGCCGGCGTGTCCTGCGGTCGGATCAGCGGCGTGTACTTGACGTCTTTCGTCTGCACGTTGCGGAAGTAGTCCCACGCCTGCGTGACGACCTCCGGCCGCATCAAGACGTCGAGCACCGTCATCGCCTGCACCTTCGCGCCGGCAACGACGCCCTTGTGCGCGATCGGCGTGGCCATGGGAATGGCGTTGGCCCAGTTGTGACCCGGGCCGGCCTGGAAGTTCGCTGGAAAGCTGAGGCTCACCGTCGGCACGTTCCAGGAGATATCGCCCACATCGTCGGAGCCGCCGCCACGCTTCTCCTCGTCTGGTATCGACTCGCGGCCGCGAAGCTCGGGGATCTTCGTCGCGAGTCCGATCTCAGGCACCTTCAGTTCTCGTTGTACCGCCTTGGCGAGCATCACGTCGTCGTCACTCCACTTGGGGAGACCAACGGCCTCGATGTTGGCGTGCTCGATTTCGGCCAGCGTCTTGTTCGCATGGATCGGCCACGCGGAGCCGAGCACGCGCGACGTCACGGTGGTGTCCGTCATCATCGTCGCGCCCTGCGCCATCTGATCGCCGATCTCCCACAGTCGCTTGATCTCGGGGTACGACGTCTCGCGGAAGTAATACCAGACCGATGCATTGCGCGGCACCACGTTCGGCTGATCACCGCCGTTGCTGATGACGTAATGCGATCGTTGCTGAATGCGAAGGTGCTCGCGGCGGAAGTTCCAGCCGACGTCCATCAGCTCCACGGCGTCCAACGCGCTGCGTCCCCGCCAGGGCGCACCGGCACTGTGGGCGGATTCGCCCTCAAACGTGTATTCGACCGACACCAGCCCGTTGCCGGCGCTGTCGCCCCAGCCCGTCGCCAGATTCGCCCCGACGTGGTTATAGAGGACGACGTCCACGTCCTTGAACAGGCCGGCGCGAACGTAGTACGCCTTCGTCGCGAGCAGTTCCTCGGCGACACCGGGCCAGAGCACCAGCGTCCCCGGCAGCTTGTCTCGCTGCATGATGCGCTTCACCGCAATCGCCGCGAGGATGTTGAGCGGCACGCCGGAGTTGTGACCTTCACCATGTCCCGGCGCGCCGTCGATGATCGGCGCACGATAGGCGACGCCGGGCTTTTGCGACGCCTGCGGGATGCAGTCGATGTCGGAGCCCAGGGCAATCACCGGCTTGCCGGAGCCGAATCGGGCCGTCCACGCCGTCGGAATGCCCGCGACCCCACGCTGGATGCTGAATCCTTCCTTTTCGAGGATGCCGGTCAGGTAGCGCCCGGTCTCGAACTCCTGAAAACCCAGCTCGCTGAAGCTGAACACCGAATCGACCATCTGCTGCGCGAAGTCGTACATGCCGTCGATGCTCGTCGCGACCTCTTTCTTGTAGTCTGCGAGCTTTGCGGAAGTCGTCGCAGTCGGCGGCGCCGTTTGCGCTGTAAGCGATGCCGTCATGGCAAGCGTGACGATGAGCGCCACCGCACGACCGAGTCGGATTGAACGCATATGGCTCCCTTCTGACAGTCAGGAATCAAGTATGAGGAATCAGGATTCAGGGCTGGGCCAGGAATCAGGAGTCCACGAATCACGTTGATTCCTCAACCTGAATCCTAGCCCAGCCCTGAATCCTGATTCCCGATTCCTTCCAGCGTTAGAAGTCGAATTGCGCACTGAATTTGACGAAGCGCGCGAGCATGATCTGCGTCGGCCGGCGGAACGCCGCCGGGAACGACGGGTTCTCGGCCGTCACGGCGTTCGCGTTGAACAGGTTGAAGAAGTCGACGTTGACGGTGGTGCGCGTCTTCGCGGCGCGCAGCAGCTTGCCCACACGAAGGTCGAGCTGATTCAATCGTTCGCCGTAGTCGGTGCCGAAGCCTCCCATGCCGGTGTACGGCAGCAGAGCGACCGTCGCCGTGGGACTGCCGATCAGCGGCACGCCGGGGACCCGTTCGGTCACCACGTAGTTGGCTTGAACGACCGGTCCAGGGACGCTCTGATACGCGGCACTCACCAGCACGTCCGCCGTCGGAATCGTGTACGTGCCGTTCAACTTGAATTGCGTGATGAACGGGCTCTCGATCCGGCAGTATTCGAGCGGCCGCATGCCAAGCGACTCCGGAACCTGGCCGGCAATCTCGCAACTGTCCGCGAGCGTCTTGCCCGTGCTGACGCCGCCAAACACCACCAGACCATTCCGCGGTCGCGCGTTGATCGACACATCCACGCCGTTCCAGTGTTCGATCTGCGTGCCGTATTTGCTCGCGAGGGTCGTCAGGTTCAACGACTGCACTACGCGGTTCGGGTCGAACGAGGTCACCACCTGACCGCTGCTCGACAGACCGCTGACGGTCGGCACCGTGATCTTGTATGCGGTGAAGTCAGCAGGCTCGAGGGCGGTGTTGTCGGTCACGCGGAAGTTGCCGTACCAGCGACGGAAGTACCCGACTTCCGCGGAGATGCGCGGCAGGACCTCGCGCTGGACGCCCGCACCGAGCTCCCAGTTGAATCCGCGCTTGCCCCAGCCAAACAGCGCATCATGGTCGAAACGCAGGGCGTTGGTGTTGGTCGACCCGAAGCCGGGATTGGCGACCGCCAGGCATTCGCCGTTGGCCGCAGGATTGGTGAGATCGCACTGCGGGATGAAGTCGCTGTTGGTGTCCAGCCACGTGCGGCTCGTCGAGTTGACCAGACTGCTCACCGGATGGGGACCCGCACCACCGGCGTTGACGCCGACGAGCGAGCCGACCGCCTGCCCTTCGACGTACTTGTTGAACGTGACTTTGATGGCTGTCTTGCCGTTACCGGAAAGGTCATAGGTCAGGCCCAGACGCGGCGTCAGATCCTGCCAGTGCACGAGCGGCGTTTCTGGAAGCACGATATCGGGCCGGTTCGGCGTGAGCAGCGTGCGGCCCACGATGGTTTGCGCCGGTGCGGTGCCTTTGAACCCGTCATACCGCACGCCCAGATTCACGGTCGCCCGTGCGATCGTCCAGCGATCCTGCGCGAAGATCCCGAGATCGTAATCCTGGTTCGACCGCGCGAACAGCGGCGACACCTTCTCGTTGATCACCCGCACGAATGGTGGTGCGCCGGGAATGTTGATGAAGAACGCATACGGCGAGAAATCGTAGGCGGTCGATTCGAGATGGCCGAACGAGTCGGAGAATCCGGTCTTGAACTGATGCTTGCCGGTGACGTACGACAGCGTCGCGCGGACGAACGAATTGGCGACCCAGTTGTTGTTGTAGCCGACGAAGTTGCCGTGCGAGAAGCGGCCGTTCGACAGATCCAGCACCGGAATGAGCGCCCCGGACTCGAGCACCGCCTGCTGCGTCGGGTTGATGAACTCGGGTGACCAGGCCGCGTTGGGCGGCATGTTGCCCCAGCGCTCGACCCGATACACGCCGGCAGCCTCGAGCAGGATGCGATTGCTCGCCGGCGACGACCACTCGCCGTGCAGCAGACGCTGCGTGGGTGAACGGAAATTCGTGGCGGCTTCTGGTGTCACGGTCGCGGAGAGCACTCCGGCCGATGGCGTACCGGGCCCTGCCACGCAACTGCACCGTGTCTGTTGATCCCAGGTGAAGGCGACCTTGTTCTTCGGACTCACCTGAGTCGTGACTCGGATCTGGCCGTCCCTCCAGAGCGCTCTCGAGTAGGCGGGCTGGGCCGTGTCGTAGACCACGGCGTAGTTGTTGGGATTGTATCCGTTGACGTTGACGAAGGCGCCGCCGGGGTACTGATCCGCTCGATTGACGCGCGCGGTCACCCAGAACCACACGCGATCCTTGCGCAGCGGACCGCCGAAGCCCGGATTGACGTCGTAAATCGTCTTGATCGCGTTCGGGGTCGGCAGGCCACGCGCCTTCAGGTCATCGGTCAGATTGTTGCTCTGCAGGTCGCTGTTCGCGAACGTGAAGAACGTCGAGCCACTGAAGGTGTTGCCGCCATCGCGCGGGATGTAGTTGATGCGGATGCCGCCCTGCCCCTGTTCCGCCGACAGCCCGGACGTGTCAACGGTCACTTCCGACGCCATGCCGGGATTGGGCACCGCGATGCCGCGATCGCCGTTGACCTGGAGGGTCATCGTGTTGACCCCGTTCTGCATGACACGCTGATCGCCCGGACGGCTGCCGTGAATCGTCAACTGCGCCATCGTGTCGCCGGCCGCACCGCCCGGGTCGCGCGCCGACGTGTTCACGCCTGGCAGCAGATAGCCGAAGCTCGAATAGTTGCGGCTGGTCGGGAGGTTCTCGATGAGATCCTTGCCGATCACCTGCTGCCGCGTCGCACTCTGCACGTCGACGGTCGGCGCGTCACCGGACACGGTGACGGTTTCAGTCAATTGTCCGACCCGCAGATCGGCATTCACCGTCACGATGCTCTCGCCGCTCAGTCGCACGTCCTCGCGGCGAACGGTCGAGAATCCCGGTAGCGTGAAGGTGATCGTGTACGCGCCGCCCCGGAGATCGACGATGCGGTACTGGCCACTCGTATCAGTGACCGTGGTGCGAGTCTTCTCGATGAGAGCCGGGCTCGCGGCTTCCACCGTCACACCTGGCAGGACGGCGCCGCTCGAATCGCGCACGAGGCCGGTCAACGTGCCTTGCGCAAATGCCGCGGACGCCAGAAGGAGTCCAACGAGGGAAACACACGCGACACGGGCAATCCGACACATAGGTTTTTTTCTCCTGCTCGCGATCTATCGTTACGACCGTTCGATTTACCGGCGCGGAGATGCGCGCCTCGTGAGGTACTGCGCGATCGCATCGAGATCGGCGTCCGACACTTCCGTCTTCCTGAAGAACGGCATGATGGACGTGCCTCGTCTGACCGCGAATCGCACCGTTTGCGGTGTCAGGTCCGTGCGCTCTTCGAGCAAACCAGGAAGCGCGCCCTTGTACTTCGCTGTGAGCGCGACCGTGCCCGGATGACCGGGGCCGCGGCCGTGACAGGTGGCACACCAGTACTGGTACGCCTCGTTGCCTTTCTGCACTGTCGCGTCGCTTTGCCTGGCCGAAGTAGCCCCGGCATAGGCGGGCACGCCAGCGATGTACAAGAGGGCCACCCAGACGGCAGCCACAACGCTCGCTAACGACCACTCACTACCCACCATCCACCACCCACCAACCAGCTTCATGCGCGTGTCCTTCGCAGGTGCCGCGGCCAGATGCCGCTGCGACCGGCGGCGACGATGCCGTTCGGATCCACCGCGTCTTTGATCGCTTCGTGCAGGCGCAGCAGCGAGTGGTTGTTGAACGAGTAGGCCGCCATCACGTCATCCTGAAAAACAGGCGCGGTGCGGTACTCGCCCCAGCCGTGTTCAGCGGCGACCTTCACCAGCTCGCGAAAGACCGTGCGTGTGCGTTGGTTCTGCGCAACGTTGCTGCGCGAGATCGGGAACGCCATGATGAAGATGAACGCGCGGTGCATCCATGTCGCCGGCATCGTGAAGGGCGACACCATCGACGGCATGCCGAGTTTCGCGAAGGCGTCCATGAACACTCGCTGCGCCTCGAGCACCGCCTCGCCGCTCTTCGGGATGATTGGTGAGAACCAGAGATGTCCGTCCGACGGAGACGGGTTCAATTCCGTTCTCGCGCCGATCGAAAAGATCGACATGTTGGGAATGCCGACGGCGACCTTGTGGACGCGATCCAGCTGCTCCGCGTTGAGCGGAAAGCGAAGGAGCTCGCCGTCCTGGAACGCGCTTCCAGCGACAACGGCGGCGAAGCGATCCTTCGCGTGCTCGAGGTGTGCGGCGATGACCTTGGGCGAGCCGTAGAACTGCAGACGACAACTCCACGACCCGGCGTTGCGCTCCCGCGCGTACTGATCGAACTCCTCGTCGGTGGGTCCGCCAGGTCGTTGCATCAACGCGACGAGCTCCTGTGGCGGAGGCCCCGGGCGTCCGAATCCACCGAGCGGACTGAAGTACTCGGGCATGCCGACCAGGGCCTGGTGCTCCAGCTCGTTGACCAGGTCGACCAGCGGCACGATGTCACGCCGGCGCGGCACGGTCACGACACTCGTCTGATAGGCCTGAGGCGCGGGAAGCAGATGGAATCCCATCTTCGTGACGATGCCCAGGTTGCCCTGTGCGAAGAGACCATCGACCGTTGGCCCGAAGCCGTAGCGGTATTCCGCCCACGTCTTGGCGCCGGGCAGTGCGCCCATGCCCGTGCGCACGATGTCGCCATTGGGCAGGACCGCCTCGAGTCCGCAATGCGAGTGAAAGTGATCGCGATACGCGCCGAAGGTGTAGCCGACACCATGGTCCAGCGAGTTGCCGACCGGGCTGCCCCAGCCAGGGTCGGGACAGTCAATCCACACGTTCAGTCCGCGTTCCTGTATGTGGCGATACAGATCGAAGTACGCGACGCCGGGCTCGACGATCGCGAAGTGCCGCTTGTCGTCGACTTCGACGACACGGTTCATCCGCTTCAGATCGATGACGACGCTGCCGGAGAGGTTTGGTGCCGAGCCGCCGTAGCCAAGGTTCTTTCCAGTGGAGATCGGAAACACCGGGATGCGGAACTGATTCGCTGTCCGCACGACCGCCGACACCTGCTCCGTCGTGTCCGGCGCGATTGCGGCAGACACGAGTCGTTCTTCCGGCTCGCCCCACAGTGGCGAGTAGGCATCGCGATACAGGGCGATGTCGTCGTCACTGGTGAACACCCATGACTCGCCTGCGGCTCGTCTGAACTGCCGCAGTGCAGTTTCCCAGTCTCGAGTGCCGACGCCAGGCGGGACAGCCACGTCAGGCCCTCCTCGCCGTGGCCGGTTCCGCGTGCTTTGGCGCGATCACCCACGAGAAGAGCGTGTCGTCGCTGTCGCGCTCGAGTTCAGATTCGATGACTCCGCGAACCGTCGTCGACGCGGTGTCGTGCGTGACCGCACAGGAGTTCAGAAGGCGCGTGAGCTGGGTCGGCCAATCGTCCGACACGAGCGTCCCATGCGCGGCGGCGATCGTTCGAAACGGTCCGGCCAGCGAATGCTCCACGTGGCCGCCGTCTTCGAAGCGATGCACGCCGCGAAAGACGACGCGCAGGCCGTGGTCCCACCCGAAGCGCTCGAGACAGAACAGCGGGCCGTGCGCGGTGAGGCCCGCGATCGCGCGCGGCGATGTGCTCCAGACCGGCGCGAGATCGTTGAACCAGAAGTCCGAGATGTCGCCGTCGATCGACACCACCGGGAGACCGAGACGCGCGGCTTCGATCGCGACGGCTTGACTGCAACGGAAGCGGGCGTCGCACACGACATGTGTCAATCGATGTGAAGAGAGCGCCGCAATGTTTGGTACGGAAGCCACACGCGCGGGCTCGGCGACGGGAAATGCGACCGGAACGACCGACGCGGCAAGTCCGGCTTGTATGAATTCACGCCGACTCGGCATGCACGCTCCTTGTGGATGTGATGAGCGCGCACATCGTGCCGAACACTGCGATACGCGTCCAATTCTTTTTGCGACGCGCGACATTTCCCGAATGGCATATCTGAGATACCGATCGAGAAATCATGCTTTCCGAAATGGAATAACCTGTGGCAACAGACGATCGCTCTTACAATTCGCCGATGGACTTACGGCATCTCCGTGCATTCGTCGCCGTCGCCGAGGAGGGCACGTTCACAAAGGCGGCGACGCGCCTTCATCTGTCGCAGCCGCCGTTGAGCAAGCAGGTGCGTCAGCTCGAGCGCGAGCTGGGCACCACACTCTTCGTTCGACGCCGCGAGGGCATCGAGCTCACCACGGACGGCATCATGTTGCTGGACCGCGCGCGGGCCACGCTGACGGCGTTCCGCGAGTTCGAAGAATTCACCAAGTCCATGGGCGCGCGCGTGCGGCCACTGCGCATCGGAATCGGATGGGGCCTGTGGGAAGCCGTCGAGCGGATTCGATCACATCATGCGAAGCGGCACCCGGACGTACGAATCGCCGCCGAGGACCTGTGCACGGAGCGCAGCAGCACGCAGGAACGCCGGCTCGACATCGCCGTCGTGCGGCGTCCCGTCGACGAAAAGCTGTACGAGTCGGAGCCGCTGTTCGAGGAGGAGTTCGTCGCGTTGATTGCGGACAGCGACCCGCTGGCGTCCCGCACATCCGTGGCGCTCGCGGAACTGGCGACACGACCGCTGCTGATGTACGACCGGAGTCTCGGACCGGGCGTCTACGACAAGACGCTTGCCTTGTTCGACGCGGCAGGCCTTCGCCCTCACGCGCTGCACGGTCAGCCGCCGCCCTATGCTCAAGCCGCCATGATGCTCGTCGCATCCGGTGACGGCTATTACATCGGCATCGCCAGTCCGTTCACGCAGACGCACCGCGCCAGCGGTGTTGCGGTTGTTCCACTCGATGAGCCGAACGCGCGCCTCGATGTGCGGATTGCGTGGAGAAAAGGGATCCTCACGCGTGCCGCCCGGGACTTCGTCCGCTCGGCGCGCGCGGTGTTTCCGGCGAAAGCGCCCGCCGCTCATACCGGCGCCGCCTAGATCTGACCGAGCGGGAAGCACCCACAACTCGATACGCAGGAACATGAACGACGGTGTTGCCGTATAGCGCGGCAATGGGCAGCGTCTTCCTCTCTCTGTGTCAGGACGTTCGCTACGCGATACGCCTGCTCGGTCGCCGCTGGTCGTTTGCGCTCAACGTCGCCGCGACGATCGGCCTCGGTCTGGGCCTGCTCGGCTCCGCATTTACGCTGGTCAACGCCTACCTGCTGCGTCCGATCGACGTTCCCGAGCCACACGCGTTGTACTCGCTCGGCTGGAACAGTACGAGCGTTCAGGGAGAGCGCTTTACGCTGGCGGATCTCGACGACCTGCGCAGTGTCACGGCGCTGAGACAGGTCGCCGGTGGCCGGGAAGCGACGGTCATCGACAACGGCACGACCGTCTCCGGGATCCTGGTGACCAGGAATTACTTTCGACTGCTCGGTACATCACCGCTGATGGGACGCGTGCTCCTTCCGACAGACGCATCCGCGCGTGGGACCGCGCCGGTGGTCGTTCTCTCGGAGAGGACGTGGCGCGCCAGATATGGTGGCGACGCCTCAATCATCGGCCGGCGGATTTCGCTCGGACGGGAGCGCTTCGAAGTCATCGGCGTCGTGCCGACGGCAGCCACGCTTTCAGGTCAGGAATTGGTTTCCTTCTGGGCGCCGATCACGATGGCGGGTGCGTTTGCGGGCGTCGATCCGCTGGCCGCCGAGAGCAGCCCCTCCTTGTTCGCGGTCGGCCGCGTTCAGCCGCGCACCACGTCGGCGCAGCTTCGCAGTGCGTTCGACGTCTGGCTGCGAAGGCGCTTTCCCGGCGCCACTGACAGAACCCCCATCTCGGTGCGAGTGGAGTCGCTCGCCACACGCATCCCCTTCAGCGGACCGACCGTCGCGCTCGTCGTCCTGCTGCTCTCCGCGTTCGGCCTCGTGCTGCTGGTCGCCTGCGCCAACGTCACGAACCTGATGTTGGCACGCGCATTCTCGCGGCAGCAGGAGATCGCGATTCGCATGTCGTTGGGTGCGCGACGAGTCCGGATCGTCCGACAACTCATGGTCGAGAGCCTGGTCCTGGCCGTTCCTGCCGCGCTCGTTGGCGTGGCGCTCACGTTCGCGATCGCGCGCGTATTTCCGGCGATCGTGCTGGCGACATTTCCAGCGAACCTCCTTCCGATCGACACACTCCTGATACCCCTCGACCCTGATCTGCGCGTGCTGACATTCCTCGCAATTGCGGCGGCAACGGCGGCCGTCGTCGTGAGCCTCGCGCCGGCGGGTCGGATGATCCGCACCGAGCCTGCCCGTGCGGCACGCGGGGACTCGTCGCTCGACCCGCGACGATCGCGGCTTCGCTCGGCGTTGGTGGCCGCGCAAGTGGCCGCGTGCGTGCTTTTCCTCGTCGGCGCCGTTGGCCTGACCACCGAGTTCAGGCGACTGGCGCATCGAGATCTCGGCATCAGCTACGAGCGTGTCACGCAAGTTCGCGTCGATCCCCAGCTGCGCCGGCAGTTGACGACCCGACTTGCGAGCGATCCGGTAGTCCAAGCAGTGGCGGTCGCATGGCGGCCACCGCTGTTCGGCGCGCTGCCGACGATTCAGGCCAAAGCGTCGACGACCGGTGTCGCTGCACCCGTCGGGTTCATGGGCGTCTCTCGCGAATACTTCTCCGTGTTCGAGGTCGACATCACTGCCGGCCGCGCGTTTACGAGAGATGAGGCGCGACAGGGCGCGGCCGTTGCGCTGGTCAGCGGGGCCACGGCTCGCGCGCTCTGGCCGGGGATGAGTGCAATCGGCCAGACGCTCGACCTGACGCAGCCGCCGAATGGCCGCGCGGAACGCCGCCCCAGGTACGCGTCCGTTCGCGTGATCGGTGTGACGGAGGACGTGACCAGCGGCAGTCTCGTCGACGGAGAAGACCGCACGTGTGTCTACTTCGTGGCAGATCCGCAGGCTCCCGATGACATGACTCTTCTTGTGCGGGGGCGGGCGGATTCGGCAACGACGCAGCGCGCGATTGCAGACGCGATGACGGCGATCGCACCCGACGCCCCGTTCCGGACGTTTCCGATGCTCGAACTGCTCGGTGGTGCGGCGTGGGTATTCGGCGCGCTGTCAGCAACTGCCGGAGTGCTCGGGATCATTGGTCTTCTGCTCGCCTGTTCCGGCACGTACGCGGTCGTGTCGTACCTCGTCGCCATACGCACACGCGAGTTCGGTGTTCGAATGGCCATTGGGGCGACCGGAACACAGATCGTGAAAGGCATGCTGCGTGAAGCGTTGCGGACTGGCAGCTGCGGCATCGCGGTCGGAGCCCTCGCTGCGTTCGCGCTCGCCCGGATCGCCAGCGGCCGTGTGCCCATTCTTCCGGACCCTGGCGCACTGTCGTACGTGCTCGGAATCGCCGTCGTCGGCATCGCGACCGCTGCCGCAGCCGTGCTCCCGGCGATGCGTGCGGCGAGGATCGATCCAGTCCAGGCTCTTCGCACGGATTAGTGTGAGCGTCGCTCGCCACGCACCGTGTCGCGCCGTCTAGGTCCAGCGACTCGGCGGCGCTGTGCTCGAGCGGACGACGAGCGTGTGCGGGAGACGAACGCACTCGGGTGAGCTCTCGTCACCGTGCAGGATTCCCAGCAGCACGCGAACGGCGTACTCCCCCATCTCCCGCATCGGCTGCGCGACCGTCGTCATCGGCGGATCGACGAAGCGCCCATATCGGATGTCGTCGACGCCGATGATGGACACGTCGTCGGGGACGCGAACCTTTCGTCGCCGCGCCGTATGCAGCACACCCATGGCCATTTCGTCGTTGAAGCAGAAGATGGCGGTTGGGGGATCGCTCCTCCCGAGCAGGCGTTCTCCAGCCACGACACCGGAGTCGACCGAGAAGTCCCCGTTCGTCACGATCATGTCGCCGCCGGCCTTCTCCCGCTTCGCCCGCATCATCGCGCCACGCAGCCGTTCGGCGCTGACGAAACTCAGAGGCGGCCCGGTCACGAGGCCAATCTTCCGGTGGCCCAGCCGATACAGATGCTCCATGGCATCAGCACCTGCGGCGACGTTGTCGATCTGAATGCTCGGAATGCCGAACTGCGGGTGGAAGCCGATCACGTTCACGACGGGTGCGCGGCCATTCGATGTCGCGCGCACCGCCATCTCGACGCCCTTCGACAGCTTGCGGCCGAGAAAGATCAAGCCGTCGGCTTGCTTCTCGAGGAGCATCGCCGCATAGCGTTCTTCACGCCCCTGATCGTAATGGGTGTCGCCGAGCACGACGGAGTAGCCTTCGCGATTGGCCGACTCTTCGATGCCCTGAAGAATCAGGGAGAATAGCGGCCGCGAGATGTCCGGTACCGTGACCAGCAATTTGCGACTACGCAGCATGCGCAGGTTCTTCGCCGCGGCGTTTGGCGCGTACCGCAGATGCTCGACCGCCGCCATGACGCGGCGCCGGGTCTTGGCCGAACCCCTCGGCGGGTTGCCCATGACTCGCGAGACCGTGGACGGCGAGACGCCGGCGCGTTTAGCGACATCGAAAATGGTGGCCACGTTCATCGACACGTGTCACGAGTGGTGCAGCCCGCCCCTGTACGAGAGCGGGCTGCCCGTGCGAGTCAGAAGCTGTACTTCACCGCGAACTGCCAGATCCGCGGAGTCGCGCCGACGGCCAGCGTGGTGATGCGACCGAACGTCGCCGGGTTACTGAGCGTCGAGCCCGGGTTGCCTCGATTGAAGCGGTTCGTGAGGTTGATGCCTTCGGCACGCAGCTCGATCCGTCGTCCCGTCCCGATCCCGAAGCCACGCGTGAACGCCTGATCCCACTGCAGGAAGCCCGGGCCGCGCAGGTAGTTGTACGGCGTGTCTCCAAGGGTCCCCGTTGCCGGCTGCGAAAACGCGGCGATATTGAAGAAGTTCGTCAGGGAGTCCTTGTCACCATAGGGATCGACGCCTGCGCTCAGATTCGGCCGCTGCGTCGGCGTGCCGTTCTGATCGAAGAAGCCGTTGAGCGCGTTGTCGATGCCGGTGACGACGTTCACCGGCGCGCCGGTCCGCATCTGGATCACGCTCGAGACGGTCCAGTCCGACGCGATCGCGCCAACGACCTTGTTGGCGAAGTCAGGGGTGTGCACGACTCCCGTCAGATTGAAGATGTGCCGTCGATCGGGGATGCACGGTCCCTCATCGAGCGAGATGTCGTTCGGGCCGTTGTTCTGATACAGCTGGTGCTGCAGGTTCCAGCCGATATTGAGCAGTCCTCCGCCCGCGGGCAGCGGCACGCCTTCGCACTTCGATAGCGTGTAGTTGCCATTCACGCTGACGTACCGACCGAGGTCGAGCCGCGAATTCAGCAGCATGCCGTGATAGGACTGATACCCCTTGTCGGAGTACTGCGTGACGTAACCCAGCGCGACGTTGGGATTGGCGATGTTCAGAAGCCGCCGCTGATTGAGGTTGGCGGCGGTCGAGCACGCACCCGGCGCGGTCAACCCGTACTGTCCGGCGTTGCAGTTGCCGGGAACGAAGAGGGCCGGATTCTGCTCTTCGGCCGTGATCTGATTGACGATGCGGGTGCCGACGTAGGTGGCCGAGGCGAACCACTGCGGAGTGATTTGTCGCTGGAACGCCGCGTTCCATGAATATTGTTTCGTCGGCTTCAGATCCGCCGGCAGCGGAATATAGCTCCCGTAGGCCGGAAACGCCGGATTGTTCGGATCGTACTTGTAGGGGAACGGATTCCCGCCCGGGAAGGTCGCCCACGGGTTGTCCAGGCTCACGCCGCCAGGCAGCGCCACCGTCAGACGGAAGGGCGACACCGACGAGGTGTTCTCGTGGAGATCCTGCTTGATGTAATCGTGAGCCAGGCCGGCACCGACTCGTACCGAGGTGCGGCCATCGCCGGTCAGATCCCAGGCGAGGCCCACACGCGGATCCCAGCTGTTGAAGTGACTGTTGACGCCGGCTTTGCCGTTGAACCCCGGATCGCCCGGATAACTGAAGCCGGGCGGCGCGTTCTTCATCACCGTGCTTCTCGTGCCGGCGAGGAACTTCTCTCGATCGAAGTTGTAGACGTCCCCTTCCGGAAAGACCATCGCGAAGAACGGCTCCCAGATGACGCCATAGTTCAGCGTCACGCGATTGATCTTCCATGTGTCCTGCACGTACGCGCCGGCGAAGTGCTGATCGACGATGAGCGGATTCTCACTCGCCTGGCGATGCTGCCCGACCCGGCCGACGAGGAAGTCGGACATCGACAACCCCGTGAACGCTCCGGTGAAGTTGTACGTGCCGATCGAGAACGCGTTCGAGACGGTGTTCGACTTCGACCACAGGAAGTGTCCACCGACGCCGAACTGATGCGAGCCTTTGACGATCGTCAGATCATCGCTCGCACCGTAGTTCTGGATCTTGCCTCCGTAGATGTTCGACGTGAAATTCCCGGCGCCGACGTTGAAGGCGCTGATCACACGAAACGTCGTGAAGCCGGGAACATAGGTGTACGCGTTGATGCCGACGTCCTGCGGGCTGAAGAAGTTGGCGCCAGGCTTGTTGATCGTGACGTCGTTGGCGACGACGCGAAACGAGTTGATCGTGCCCGAGTTGATCACGTAAGTGTGGCCCGCGGTGAAGTTCTGCGCACGGTCATCGGTGCCCGGCGTGGCGGTCGCGAGGATGTTGCCGCCGGCCGCCTCGTACGGGACCGTTCGATAATCCGTGGTCAACAGGTAGCGGGCGAAGAACGACTGCTTCTGGCTCGCTTGAAAGTCGACGCGCACCGGCACCTGGTGTTCGTTCTGGTGCCGCGGTTCTCCCCATAACACACGCCCGCACGCATCGAGCGCCTGCGGCACCTTTTTGGCGATCGCGACCGCCGCCGGGCTGAGAAAACTCGGATCGACGCGGTTGTCCACAAACGGCGTACGCAGCGCCACCTGCCGGCCGCCATTGCACGCCGGGGAGGCGAACGCCGTGAAATCGCCGGCCAGCATCGCGGCCGTCGGGACGAAGGCGATCGACCCGTTCGGGTTCTGCCGTGTGGTCGTCCCCTGATAGCCCACGAAGTAGAAGAGCCGGTCCTTGGCGAGCGGCCCGCCGATCGTGCCGCCGAACTGGTTGCGTTTCAGGTTGTCCTTCAGGTTCGAGAAGAAGTCCGGCGCGTTGAAGCGGCTGTCGCGCAGGAACTCGAACGCGCTTCCGTGGACCACGTTCGTCCCCGACCGGGTCACCGCGTTCACGGAGGCGCCAGCTCTCAAGCCGCCTGCCGCTTCCTGCGTGCCGGTCACCAGTCGAAACTCCTGGAGCGCGTCCGGGAATGGCAGCGGCATGCCGCTTCCGTCCAGATTGTTGATGTGCACGGCGCCATCGAGGGAGTACGACACGCCGAATTCGCTCCCGCCCGCCACCGAGATCCGGACACCGGTATTCATCGTGTAGCCCGGAGAGGCCGTCGTCTGCACGGCGAGTCCGGACAGAGAAATCAGTTGCGTCACCTGCCGCGCGTTGAGCGGGAGCTCGACGATCCGCTGCGACTCGACCACGGTGCTGACTCCGGACGTGCGCGTGTCGACCAAGGGGGCCACGCCGGTCACCTGAATGTTTTCCGCGACGTCGCCGACGGCGAGCGTGGGGTTGATCACCGGTGCGCTGTTGACCTGCAGCACGATCGTTTGCGTAGAGGTGCGGAATCCTTGCAGCGTGGCTTCCACCTTGTAGGGCCCCAGGGGCAGATTCGGCAACGAGTACGAGCCCGTCTCGTTGGACGCGGTCGTACGTGTCAGCCCCGTTTCCGTCTGCGTCACCGTGATCGTGACGCCCGGGAGCACCGCACCGCTTTCATCGCGGGCGGTGCCGCTGATGCTGGCAGTCGCCTGCGCCCACGCGGACGTGGCGCTGAGGATCAGGGTCACTCCGACGGCTAGCGAAGCACGCAGCAAAGCGTTCATGTATCGATCCCTCCTCGGTTGGGGGCCCCATAGCGGCGCAGGTTACAGACCGACTGGACGGTCAGGCGGCGTGGGCGCGGAGTCTACTCCGGCCGCAAGTCAAATGCAATCGTTTGCGTCCCACGCAAGAGTGGCACACGCGCGGGGCCGTCCGATTGCTAGCGAATGGTGCCCGGCTTCAGAATGAAGTTGTTGTTCTCGTCGGTCGCGCGATACACACGATGGCACGTCGCGCACGCGGTGCCGACCTCGCGATAGGCGGTCATAATCGCCATCGCGTCCGGTAACTTCGCGTCGAGCAGCTTCTTCAGCGTGTCGATCTTCGTCAGCGCTTCTCGCGTGAACTTCGTCGCGTCCTCGCGCTTCTTCACGACCCAGAAGGTCGACGCATCGTCGAGCTCGGTCTCGATCAGATCGAGCTGCCTCTTCGCGTCCGCGTAGGCCATGGCCTGAATGGCCTTGCTGACCGCCTGCTGTGCAGGAGCGATCTTCTTCATCGTCTTGTCGAGCTCTTCCACCGTCAACACCTTGTCAGCTGCTCTCACTCCGACACCGGCGCAGAGCGCGACGATCATCACTGTGCAGAACCTGATACGACGCCGCATTGAGGTCCCCTTCGCAATCGCTAACCAACCAACCGGACGGTCAGTCTCTAAACGCGATGAACACCCGGTTCATCGCCCGCATCGAGTCCCTGCCGGCGCAGTGAAACCGTCTGAACGGATCGAATGCGCCTACGCCAACAGGTCGGCGACCACCTTGCCGCCGACGTCGGTCAGGCGAAAATCGCGTCCCTGGGCGCGGTACGTGAGCTTTGTGTGGTCGATGCCAAGCGTGCGCAGAATCGTGGCGTTGAAGTCGTGAATGTGAACGCCGTCCTTCACGATGTTGAAGCTGAAGTCATCGGTGTCGCCGTAGACGAGTCCACCTTTGATCCCGCCGCCAGCCATCCACAGGCTGAACGCCGGGCCATGATGATCGCGACCGTAGTCTCCCTTGAGCGCGCCCTGCGCGAACGAGGTGCGGCCGAACTCGGTACCGAAGATAACCAGCGTGTCGTCGAGCATCCCGCGCTGCTTCAGATCAGTGACCAGCCCCGCAGACGGCTGATCGACGGTCAGACATGACGCCGGAAGCAGCCGCGGGATCCCGAAGTGGTGATCCCACCCGAGCTGCACCACCATCGAGTAGCGCACGTCGCGTTCGGCGAGGCGACGCGCCAGCAGACAGTTGCGCGCAAACGTGCCGGGCTTGCGGACGTCCGGCCCGTACAGGTCGAGTACGTGATCGGGCTCATCGGAGATGTCGGCCACTTCCGGCACGGACGTCTGCATCCGGTACGACATCTCGTATTGACTCAGCTTCGATGGAATCTCGGGGTCGTTGGACATCTGGTGCTGCAGGTTGGCCACGTCGGCAATCGCGTCCAGCATGTCGCGCCGATCTTTTCGCGACACACCGTCGGGATTGTTGATGTACGGCACCGGCTGCTGACTTGATCGAAACAGCACGCCTTGATAGTGCGACGGCAGGAACCCGGATCCCCACGCCGCGGCATCGATCGGCACACCATTGGACTGACCTGAGCTCATGACGATGAACGTCGGCAGGTCCTGATTGTTCGAGCCGAGCGCGTAATTGACCCAGGCGCCGCCCGAAGGCCGTCCTGCGATCTGGAAGCCGGTGTGCAGGAACTTCGACGCCGGGTCGTGATTGACGTGCTCCGTGTGCATCGTGCGGATGATGCAGAGGTCGTCGGCGATGTTGCGCGTATACGGCAGCAGGTCGCTGATCATCGCGCCGCTCTTGCCACCGGGCTTGAACTTCGCGATCGGGCCGACCACCGGAAACGACGTCTGCCCCTGCACCATCGTCGACAGGCGCGTGTTCCCGCGCACCGATGGTGGAAGCTCCTGGCCGTGCATCTTCTCGAGCACCGGCTTGTAGTCGAACGTGTCGGCCTGCGAGACCGCGCCGAGCATGTGCAGGTAAATGACACGCTTCGCGGCGGGCTTGAAGTGCGGTGCCGTGAGGATGCCGCGGCTAAAGGGTTTGTCGCCCGACGGCGCCTGCGCCCAGGCCGGAGCGCCCAGCAGCTCCGCGGCGGTGATCCAGCCGAGCCCTGCACCGAGTTGCAGCAGGAACTTGCGGCGCTCGCGATCGAAGGCGTCTTTGAATTCGCTACTCATCGTCATCTCCACCGTGTGGATGCGGTGCGGATCCTTACGGTCCGCATCAATTCAAAAGACAAGATTCAAAATGCAAAGAACGCGCAGGGACGATTGCATTTCGCATTTCTCACTTTGAATTTTGCATTTCGCATTCGCGCTCATCGCAACGTGTATGCGTCCGGCGTGTTCATGATGACCGCCGTGACATTGGTCAGCGCCGCGAGCTTCCGCTTGTCGATTGCGGAAGGCACCGGCGTGACACCGCTCGCCAACAGCTCCGACGCGGCCTTGTCGTCGGTGCCGTAGCGGCCCAGCTGAAGGTCGTAATACGTCCGCAGTCGAGCGAGCTCCGGAGTCGTCGGACGGCGCCGCGTGGCCAGACGGAAAATCGTCGTCACCTGCGCATCCGAATCGCCGGACGCCTTCAGCACATTCGCCGCCAGCGCGCGATACGCCTCGACGTACTGCGGGTCGTCCATCAACGCGAGCGCCTGCAGCGGCGTGTTCGAGGTCTGGCGCCGCACCACGCTCGTTCCGCGATCGGGCATGTCGAACGTGGCCATCTCCGGATGCGGGGCGTTGCGTTTGATGAACGTATACAGCGTTCGACGATGGTGAGCGTCCGCCGGAATCGAGTCCGCCGCCGGATACGCATACGACGCCAGGCCGTCCCAGATGCTGTCGGGCTGATACGGATACACGCTCTTTCCGCCGACCGTCCGGACCAGCAATCCACTGGCGGCGAGCGCCTGGTCGCGCACCATTTCCGCCGGCATTCGCACACGCGTGAATCGTGCGAGCAGGATGTTCCTCGGATCTCTCTTCAGCAGCGCATCGTCGGCATTCGAGCTCTGACGGAACGTCGCGGACATCACGAGGCGCTTCTGCAACGCCTTGAGATCCCAGCCGGATTCGACGAACGTGACCGCCAGCCAGTCGAGCAACTCGGGGTGCGAGGGAATCGAGCCCTGCGCGCCGAAATCCTCGGATGTATCGACCAGCCCCCGCCCGAACGCCCGCTGCCACATGCGATTGACGAAAACACGCGCGGTGAGCGGATGCTTCGGATCGAACAGCCACTTCGCCAGCCCGATGCGGTTCTTCGGCAACGATTCGTCCCACGGATAGATCCGCGCGAGGCCGCGTGGCTGCACTTCGTCACCGTGATCCGAGTAGACGCCGCGCACGAGCAGATAACTGGGGCGCGGCTTGAGCGTATCGCCCATGACGGGCACCTGCGGCACGACCGACACGATCAAGTTGTGCTCGCTGCGCGCCGTGCTCAGTTCGGCGGCAGCCGTGGTCACGCGCGAATCGTTGGCGACCAGCAGGTCGACGAGATCGTCGACCGACACAGTCGCCGGCGCAGGACGGCCGACTTCCTCACCGAGATACTTGACTTCGACCGACGTCAGCGCACGGTTGAAGACGCGGAACTCGTCGATCGCTCCGTCCTTCATCGGCGTGAAGCGGAAGCGGCGGCCGAACATGATCCCGAGCCATTCGCCGCCGAACAGCCCGCCGCCGTTCGGTCGAATCGTACGCGTCAGGTTGTCGCTGACGACGTCGACGTCGATGTGCTCGCCGTTGACATACAACGCGACGCCCGCGGCCTTGCTCGACCCGTCGTACGTGATCGTGACGCGCGACCACTGCTTGAGCGGCAGCGGTTCCTTGCTGAGGAGGCGAATCATGTTGCCGGCGCGCGAGTGCTGGAGATCGAACTGCAGGTGGTTCTTGTCGAATTGCAGCTGATAGCCGGCATTGCCGGTGTTGTTGTCCTCGCGGTGATTGAAGATCGTCGCGTCCTCGTAGATCTGATTGGGCCAGACCGACAGATCGATGCTGAATGCCTGCGTGCGCTCGTAGTCGCCGACCCCGTCGCCGAGCACGCCGCGATTGTTGTCGTCGAAGAACAGCGCCTTCCCTTTCACGCCCTCCTTGAGCAGCGGGGCCTCGAGCACCGCCGGCGGCGCACCGGGCGTGCCGCTGGGGCTGAACCGGAGCGAGTCGCGAACGAAGTCGGCGGGTAGCGTGCGGACGCGGCGCACCACCTGCTGCAATTCCTCACCCGTGAGCTCGCCGCGATCGGGCACCAGATCTTTCAGATCGACGGGACGACCTTCCTGGCGGGTTCCATTCCCACCACCACCACGCCCGGCGCCTCGCCCACCACTTTGCTGTGCCGGAGCGGGTCCCTGTGACTGCGCCGGCGGTTGAGGCACGGCGGGCGGCGGTGGACCGAACGGAAAACGCGCCAGTGTTTCCGGTGCCAGTGGCGCCGGCGCAGGACGCCGGTTGCCCGGCTTGGACTGCGGCAGCTTGTCGTCGGAGACGACCTCCGTCTCCTCGAATGGGTAATAAGCCACGAGCGACTTCTGCAACGACGTGCGTACGGTGCTCGCCGCCGCGTCCGCGTTGCGCACCAGGTCCTGGGCCTTGGTTCGCGCGTCGCGCTTCGCCGCCGCAACCGCGGCCTCATACGCGGACTGCTTCGCGCGAATGACGGCTTCGGCGGCGGCAATCTTCGCGTCGGTCGCGGCGTCGGTCCACGGCAGCGTCGGCCCCGGCGTGATCCCCGTCCGACCGGGCGCATAGAAGCCGGGTTCGTCCGTGCTGTTGAAGAACCCTGCCAGCGAATAGAAGTCCTTCTGGCTGATCGGGTCGTACTTGTGATCGTGGCAGCGCGCGCAGCCGACGGTCATTCCCAGAAACGCGGCACCGATGGTGTTGGTCCGATCGACCATGTACTCGACGCGGTACTCCTCGTCGATCGCGCCGTTCTCCGTCGTCCGCTTGCCGACGCGCAGAAACGCGGTCGCGAGCGTCTGCTCCTTCTTCTGTTCCGCCGTGCGGCCCGGCAGCAGGTCGCCCGCGATCTGCCAGGTGCCGAACTGGTCGAACGGCATGTTGCGGTTGAACGCCGCGATCAGCCAGTCGCGATACGGCCAGAACAGACGATCGTGATAGTCGTCGAGGAACCCGTCGCTCTCGGAGTAGCGAGCGACGTCGGACCAGTACGCAGCCATGTGCTCGCCATAGGCGGGTGAGGCGAGCAGACGATCGACGGCCTTCTCGTAGGCATTCGGACTGGCGTCCTTCACGAAGGCGTCGACTTCGGCCAGCGTCGGCGGAAGACCGGTGAGGACCAGCGAAACGCGGTTGACCAACGTCTCCTTGTCCGCTTCCGGCGAGAGTGGCAGTCCTTCCTTCTGCAGCTTGCGGAGGATGAAGCGGTCGATGTCCGTCAGCGACCGCGCCTGCAATGCGACCTGAGGCGGAGCGGCTTTGCCGGGTGAGATGAACGACCAGTGCGGCTTGTACTGCGCGCCCTCGCCGATCCAGCGGCGCAGCGTCTCGATCTTCTCGGGTGTGAGCGTCTTGTTCGTTTGCGCCGGCGGCATGCGCATGCCGACGTTGGGATTCGTCACGCGCCGAATCAGTTCGCTCTGATCGGGATTGCCAGGAACAACCGCACGCCGCCCTGTCTGCTCGTTGAGCACCCGCGTCGCGCCCTCCGCCTGATCGAGGCGGAGGCCGGCTCGCCGCGACTTTTCATCCGGGCCATGACACTGGAAGCAGTTCTCCGACAGGATTGGCCGGACGTCCCAGTTGTAGTCGACCGGGTCTGGTGCCTGGGTGGACGTCGGCGCGCTCTGTTGCGACGCCGCGAGCACGAGCACACCCGCACAAACAATCGCAGCCGCGGCAATGAACCCGCGCACGCGAACGCCCTGACGTGGACGCATGCGATCACTCCTTGTGAACGTAGGGTCGATCTGCAAACGTTTACAGGTCACACCCACGATGCGGGCCATTCGGCCCGCGCGAGGCGTCAACACTAACCGACTGGACGGTCAGTGTCAAGCCCGTGTAGTATCAGCAATATCAGCCATGCCCGTACGCCGAAAATCAGCCGCTTCTCTCCGCGCGGCCCGTGCCGCACGTCGACGCCCCGATGCCCCGGTCACGGACACGCGGCGACGCGAAATCCTCGGCGAAGCCGTTCGCCTGATGGAAGAGAAGGGGTTCGCCGCCATGTCCGTGCAACACATCGCGGACGCGCTCGAGTTCAGCAAGGCCAACTTCTACCACCACATCGACAGCAAGGAACAGTTGCTCTACGACATCTTCGTGGACACGCTGGAATACAGCCTGGGTCACATCGAAGAGATCGTGACCAGCGATCGGCCGATCCCGGAACAGCTGCGCGCGCTCGTGGAATTCTACGTCTCCTTGATGTTCGATCGGCGCGCAACCATGCTCGTGTGGTTCAGAGAGCGCGCGCACCTGAGCGACGCGCACCAGAAGGATATTGGCGGCCTGGAGCAAAAGATCGGCGCAACGCTCGAAACGTTTTATGGCAGGGGGATGGCTGAGGGCTACTTCAAGACAATGAGGCTCGACGTACTGCGTATGGCCATTTTCGGGATGTGCTTCCAGTTGACGAAGGTACCCCGCCCGCCGGATCGGGCTACCACCGCGGAGATCACGCGGCAGCTGCAGGAGCTGGCCTGCACCGGCCTCCTCGCGTCGAATCAGCAGCTCTAGTCCTGCAAGCGCATCGCTTGCTCCCGCAGGGTCACAGGACGACGACCGCGCACGTCGTCGTCCGATCGCCAACGGCCTGAAACGCTTCTCGTGTCCGTTCGAGCGGGAACGTGGCGGTGACCATCGCTTTCGCGTCGAACAACCCCTGGTCGACCAGTTTCACGAACCGCGGAACGTCCGCCTTCGCGTTCACACCACCATACTGGCCGGCGTGATGGATGCGACCGCGATTCGACCACGCGCCTGCCGGCAGCGTGATCTCGCCGCGCGGTAGTCCCAGTGTGATCAAATGTCCACCGGCACGCGTCATCTCCCAGGCCTGACGCGTCGGCAGCAGGCCGGTCGGATCGGGGCCGCGCTCGACCTTCGGTGACACCACGTCGGCGCCGACGGTGGTGACGACATAATCGGCCCCGCGGTTGTCACTGTCGCGCGTCGCATCGCGACCGCCAAGCCGCTTGCGGTCGGTCGCGTCGCTGCACAAATCGCGGATCCGCGGCACCAATCGAGTGCCCTCCACGCTGGGATCGAGCACCAGCGTGGCGCCCAGCTTCATCGCGAGCTCGCGACGTGCCGCGATCGGTTCCACACAGATGATCGGCGCCGCACCCATGATGCGAGCGCCTTGAACGGCGCTCAGACCTACCGGTCCGGCACCCATGACGACGACGCTCTCGCCAAATCCCACGGGCACGAACGTCGTCACCGCGCCGAGTCCGGTCGCGCCGACACAGCCGAGCACGGCGAGTTCGGCGGCGGACGCGTTGGTCAGCGCAGGCACGCAGTACCAGTCGTACGTGATCATCAGCTCGGCAAAGCCACCAGTGTTGTTGTGTTGATGTACTGGCGTGCCGTCATCGAGGTCTCCGATCGGGATCAGCGGCTCGCCGGCGGAAGGGTTCATCTGACAGATGTCGCCTCGTCCGCGAGTGCAGTCATAACATTCACCGCAGTTCGGTGTGTTCGTGACGAGCACCCGGTCGCCCGGTCGCACGCGCCTGACCGCCGGGCCCACGGCCTCGACGATGCCGACGCCGCCGTGGCCGAGGATGCGGGCTGGCACCGTCCCGCCAGCACCTCCGACCGCACCGGTGCCAAGCGCCTGGTTGACGATCGTGTAGCAGCACTGCGTTGCCTCGGTGCGGATCGCGACCATGTCATCGCGCAGCGCTCGCATGCGTACTTCGCGCACGGACGCGCCGTTGGCCGTTCGGATGAACGCGCGAAACTTCCGGCCCGCCTGGATCGGTGCAGGCCCGTTCACCTGCTGCGCGGACGTGACGGCGCTGCGTGTGGCAGCGACGGCCGTCCCCACCGCCGCTGCAGTCTGCTTGAGCAGATCCCGGCGTTTCATCGCCTCTCTCCCCCGTTCACACGTCGCCCGCCTTGCGGCACATCTCCTCGCCTCAGTGGACGCCTCAGAAGAGAGCGAGCGGGTTGACCGGATAGCCGCTGCCTCCCGGCGCGCGCGGCGGCGACACGGTCAACATGAACTCCCACCGATTGAGGCGAGCCGCCGTTTCGGCGAGCGTCGCGAGATCAGGGCTGTCGAGCAGGAAGATGCCGGCGGCCACCAGCGGCAGCCGATGATCGCCGTGCGGATCGTCCGGCACGCGCGCAATGCCGCTCGTCAACGCGACCCCGCGTTCCTTCATCCACGGGACCACGGACACGTCGATGCCGCCGCGGGTTCCGGCCGGCTGCGGATCGTAAACGAACAGCGCGTCACCCGGTCCGATCCTGACGCCAGCCTGTTTCTCGAACGCCTCGATGTCTTCGACGAACACGCGCGCCGGCGACGAACGCCGCGCCTCGAGCTTCGTCATGTCGACGAGCACGCCGCGCGTGACGATACCTTCTTTCAACGTGTCGAGACCGAGCTTGGTGCACCCCGCCGCCGGACTGACTGTCGCGGTGAGCGGATACCCGTTGTAAAGCTGCCCTTTGCCGTTGCTGTAGTGGCAGAGCGCGTCGAGATGTGTCAACAGTGCACCGTGCGGCGCGAACGACTGCACGTCGCTGGTGAAGTCCTCGTTGCCCCGCGGATCCCCCTTCGGGAAGGTGCGGAACGTCATCTCGTAGAACGGCAGGCCATTCGGCTTGCCGTCACGCGCGATTTCGGCGTGTCGCTGCTCCAGAACGATCGGCCGTTCGAGTGAAACGACTTCACCTGTGCGAACCAGCGCCGCTGCGGCCTTGCGCTTGGCCGGCGTGATGTAGTTCAGCGCACCGAGCTGATCGTCCTTGCCCCACTTGCCCCAGGTCGAAATGCTGTTCATCCATTCCGCGACCTGACGCGCGGTCGCCGGCGAACGTGCATCGGTCTCGTTTACACGTGGCTCGACCAACTCCACGAGCAGACCGTCGGGACTTCTGACCAGCGCGGCCCTGCGCCCCTGACCGAGCGACGTCGGTTCGAGGTCCACGACGATTCCGGCGCGCTTCATGTGCGCCACCAGTGCGGAAACGTTCGCGACCTCGAGCGTGATCGCAGACGTTCCAGGATCCTGCGCGTCCGGCGCCCGCCTGGTCCGGTCGATGTCCCTGAATTCCCACAACACCCACATGTTGTTCGAGCCTGGCGGAATTCCGCTCGATGAACGGGCGTGGGCGCGCGGTGTGCCTTCGAGCGCCAGCACCGCATCGTTGACGTCGGCCGGAGCATTCGCGAACGCGAACCCGAGGATGTCCCGGTAGAACGGCAGCGACCTGTCGAAGCTGTCGATCGCCAGCGACGATCGGGCGTTGTAGATGTTGCTGGAGGACGGCACGTCGGTTTCCGGCGGCGCACCTGCCTGGACGAACTCGAACACGAATCCATCGGGGTCGCGCATCATCACCGCGCGTGTGTCGTTGCGCGGCCGCTGCGTGTACACCGGTCCGGCGCTCGTCGTATCCACGACGATCCCGCGGTCCTTGACCTGCGCGAACGCCTTGTCGATGTCCCGCACCTGAATCGAGAAGCGCGTGATGCCGGGATCGTAGAGACGTTGCGTGAATGGCTTCCCCTCGATGCCTGCGAACTGGATCAGTCGGAGTTGGAGATTCGATCCGGGAATCGCCAGCGTGGCAGACCGCGCCGTCGCTCCAGGTCGGCTCGACACGGCTTTCTTCACGAGCGCCGAGTCGACGAGCGGCGCGGGTCCGGACGCGACAGCGAGATCCATGCCCTCGCGATAGAACGCAATCGATTTGTCCAGATCGGCGACGACGTGCGTGATGAGCAACGGACGCAGCATCCGGCCAGTCTCCGGCGATGGTTGCTGCTGCCCGGCGGCATTGGTCACCACAACAAAGCTCGAGAGAACGATGAGCGGCATCGTGCGGAACACGTGTGTCTCCCTCCACTTGTGGATTATCTCGCCGGTTCTCGGGGCGCGGCAGGCTGCTGGGCGATGCGGATCCCCGTCGGGGCGCCGTTGACCGCAATCGACGGCAACGGTGTGAGCCTCCGCCCATCGAATCCGAAGACCTCGATCCGCTGATCCTGCGCGCACTGCACCAGCAGCATGCTGCCCTGGCGATTCCAGGCGATGCCCTGCGCCCAGCGACCGATCGGCGCTTCGGTGACGTAGCTGAGACGCGTGCCCGACAGTGCGTACACCTTCAGGATTCCGGACGCGTGGTGAATGGGTGACGCCGGGGAGAGGTGAGCGCCATTCTGAATTGCCGCGGCGACGAAGCGACCGTCGGGCGACATGGAAATGCCTTCGGGAACCATGCCCACGAAGACACCATCGACGACGCGCGGGGGATCGAGACGCAGATCGACGACCTGCAGCGTGTCGCTGCCGCCGGTCGGACCGTTCCCGATGTTCGCAACGACGGCGACCTGACCCGACGGCGCCACTTCGATCCCATAAGGACGTAATCCCGCGGCGATGTCGCGTTTCGCGTACTCGACCCTGCTGCCGCGCACCGATAACACCGCCAAGCGATGACCGTTGTTGAGCGTGACCAGCGCGGTCCGGCCGTCAGGCGTGAACACAGGCAGGCTTGGCTCCGAATCGGGAGCCATGAGATCGACGGTGCCTGCCGGCGTGACGGTCGTGCCCGCGATCGTGAACACCGACACGGTTCCATCGGCGCGGTTCGCCACCAGCGCCAGCGTTCCAGATGAATTGATCGATACACCGGCAGCTCGCTGCCCGGTGTGCAACGTACCCACGAGCCGTGGCGGCGACGATTTGAGATCGATCACCGACAGAACGTCGTTGAACACCGTCCTCGTCGCGTCACGCGGATCGAGCTTCGCGCTCGACGTGACGAGCGCAATGGATTCGTCGGGAGCGATGGCCACGCTCTGCGGAGGAGCCGACCAGCCTCCCGATGTCTCGAGTTCCGCGAGCACGCGGGGAGCTGCGCCGGAGAGATCGAGGACGGTGACGGTGTCGGCTTTTGGGTTCGCTGGAACCGTGTTGACGCCGTCGACCCAGACGGCCTTGTGGTCGTTGGACGAAACCGCGATCTGCGCACGCGTCGTCGCCGCCATGAAGGTGACGGTGAGAAGCATGAGGACAGCGAGG
>Ga0111538_10001974_pt1 | contig 28806 bp, 30 predicted proteins | sample SoiMethybrSBSTD1_FD_79669 | JGI IMG/M metagenome (GOLD analysis project Ga0111538, IMG submission 79669) | Bulk soil microbial communities from a Populus tree surrounding site in Tennessee, USA - Soil MetaG P. TD hybrid SBSTD1 (version 2)... | ecosystem: Environmental > Terrestrial > Soil >... | reverse complement strand
GATCGAGTTCTACTACCCCGAGGAGATCGCGCTCTTCGAGCCCGAGTACATGTCGGCGCAGCAGAAGGCGTACCACGAGACCGCGCTCGAGGACGAGGAGATCTGCGTGCGCATGACCGAGGGCCGGCGCGCGTTGATCGCCGATGGCCGGGAGGAGCACGGCCCGTACCAGAGCCCGATGGAAGACGGCATGGTGCACTTCCACGAGTTCCTGCAGCGGGAGATCGGGCAGCATGTTTGACGCAAACCCAGGGGTTTGAAGCAGGCCCCAAGCCCTCGGTAGAACCACAAGAAAAAGCCCGCAATAGCGGGCTTTTTCTTGCGTTGTCAGCTCGCGCCCGTCAATCCTTGTCGAACTCGTGGACCACCGCCCACAGGGTGGCAAACGTGTTCTGCGGGAACTCGTGATGCAGCTGCTCGTAGTCCTCGGCGCGCACGGGCTCGTACTCCTTGCCCTTGCGAATCTCGAACCAGCGCTGCTGGATGCGCTCGCGGATTGCGTGCGCGGGCATCGCCGGACGGCGCAGCAGCGGACTGGTGCCGGCGAAGAGACGCCGCCGCAGCGTGACGTCGGCCGACGAGATCTTGAACAGCTTGGTGAGCATGTTCGAGGTCGCGCCGTGGCGGATGAAGTATTCGAGTTGCTTGGATCGCTTGTTGAGATAACCGACCTGGCGCAAGCCGTGCTCCAGGGACCCGGCGTCGATCTGGATCGCCACCCTCGGCTCCGTCATCTCCGCGAGCTGCACCAGCTCCGCGGAGCTAAGTGCCTGAAGTTGCGCGACCTGCTGCTCGCTGAACCCGTCGGGTGTGGGTGCTTGCTCGTCGACCGCGGCCTTGAGTTCCCGAATGAGTTGGGCCAGTACCAAGAGCCTCAACTGCTGGTCGCGGATGACGATCATCGGGACCTCCGTCGTTTGTCGCGGGACGTGTTGCGTACGTTGCGAAAAATGACGCCGTGCCGCGCCGCTGTCAACTGGAAATCCCGCGATCTTGCGACGCTCCCCGGGGCGTTTCTTCCTCCGAACCCGGTGCCGTCAGTCCTCTTCCCGCTCCAGCTTGAACTGCGAGGCCAGGTGCTGTTGCGTCTGCGGCGGCACCGCGGCGTAGTGGCTGAACTCGACGGTGTACGCGCCCTGCCCGCCAGTCACCGAGCGCAGCCTCGACTGGTACTCCGAGACTTCCGAGAGCGGCACGATGCCCTGGATCGACATGAGGTCGCCGCCCGTCGATTCGGTGCCGGTCACCTGGCCGCGCTTGCTCGACAGGTCGGAGGTGAGGTCGCCGACGAAGCGATCGGGCGCGGTGATCTCGATGTTGACGATCGGCTCGAGCATGATCGGCGAGGCCTTCAGGATCGCATCGATCACCGCCTTGCGCCCCGCGGTCACGAACGCGATCTCCTTGGAGTCGACGTCGTGGCTCTTGCCGTCGTAGACCACGACGCGGATGTCCTCGACCGGGTATCCGGCGACGACCCCGTGATCGAGCGCCTGGCGCACGCCCTTTTCCACCGCGGGAATGAAGACGGTGGGAATCACCCCGCCCTTCACCTCGCTCGCGAACTGGAAACCCGTGCCACGCGCGAGCGGCTCGATCTTGAGGAAGACCTCGCCGAATTGCCCGGCCCCGCCGGTCTGCTTCTTGTGGCGGCAGTGGCCCTCGGATCGCCGCGTGACCGTCTCGCGATAGGGAATCTTCGGCGGCTTCGTGGTCACCTCGAGCTTGTACTGCGTCTGCATCTTCTCGAGCTTGGTGCGCATGTGCAGGTCGCCCAGGCCCCGGATCACCGTTTCGTGCGTGGTGGGATGCCTCTCGATCCACAGGCACGGGTCCTCGACTTCGAGCTTGTGCAACACGTCGAAGAGGCGTTGCTCGTCGCCCTTCTTCCTGGGCTCGACGGCGATCGAGTGCATCGGCGTCGGGAAATCGAGCGAGCGCAGGCGTATGAGGTCCTCGTCGTGCGAGTCGTGCAGGACCGCGTTGAAATCGATCTCCTCGATCTTGGTCACCGCGCCGAGGTCGCCCGGGACGAGAGCGTCCGTCTCGACGTACTCCTTGCCCTGCAGCTGGTAGACGTGGCCGGTCTTGAACGCCTTCTTGCCGTCGCCGATGAACAGTTGCGTGTCCTTGGTGACCGTCCCCTGGTGGACGCGGAACACGGCCACCTTGCCCACGTACGGGTCCATGATGATCTTGAAGACGTGCGCGAGGACGTGCTTCTTCGGATCCGGTTCGGCGTGGAACTCCTCGCCCTCCGTGCCGGCGGACTTCACGAACGGAGGCGGGTTGCCCTCGGTCGCGTTGGGCGCGAGCCGCGCGAGGATGTCGAGGAACTCCGTCACCCCGGCGCCGGTGCGCGCCGAAGCGAAGCACACCGGGATCAGGTGCCCCTCGCGCAGGGCTTTCTCGAACGGCCCGTGCAGCTGCTCGGGCTTGAGGTCCTCGCCCTGCTCGAGGTAGGTGGCCATCAGGTCCTCGTCCACCTCGACCACCTGGTCGATCAACGCCGAGTGCGCGGCCTTCACCGAGGAGAAGTCCGAATCGCCGTCGGGGTTGAAGAAGCAGTCGACCACGTCCTTGCCGCCATGCGCGGGCAGGTTGATCGGCAGGCACTCCTTGCCGTAGATGTCCTGGATGCGCCGCAGCAGCGACTCGAGATCCACGTTGTCGGCGTCGATCTTGTTCACCAGGATCATCCGGCACAGCTGGCGCTTGCCGGCGGCGCGCATCATGCGCGTGGTGTTGAGCTCGATGCCGTTCTGGGCGTTGACGACGACCACGGCGGTTTCCACGCCCGCGAGCGCGGCGATCGACTGCCCGGCGAAGTCCGGCATGCCGGGGGTGTCGATCAGGTGGACGTGGATGCCCTTGAAGGGGAAGTTGACGAGGGCCGATGAAAGGGAATGGCCGTATTGCTTTTCGAGGGGGTCGTGGTCGCAGACGGTGCTGCCTCGTTCCGTACTCCCCATCGCGCCGATCACTCCGGCTTTCCACAGCAGGGCCTCGGCCAGCAAGGTTTTCCCGGCCCCACCGTGGCCGACTAGAGCCACGGCATGGATGTTCTCAGTGGTGTATTTCGCCACGGCGACGACTCCTCTCTGCTGCTTTGCAGCAAATCTGATGCGTCTTGGGGGTGTCGCTTTAGGTTACACCAGCCTTCGCGGACACGACTCGGGGCCCGCCGAGGCGGCGCCATGTCTTACAACCGTAGTGCCGAACCCTACCGTTGTAATCGGGTATGTGCGAAATCCCACATCCCTGTAACCGTCGCGGAGACTAATGTCGTCTGGAAGTGTGCGGAAAGTCACTGCACACCGGAGCAAGGCGATGGTCCGAGCACAACACCAACAAGCGTGCGAATGGATCTGGCGCTGGACGCTTGTCCTCGTCATTTCCGCCGCTGGCATTTTCCTGTCCTCCCATCCGGTCCGGGCCCAGTCGTACGTCTCGACGACGGAGGCGAGGGCAAAGCTTTCGTCCGACCTGCTGCAGGCGCTCACGGCGAATAGCGTCGCCGGCGTCTCGTGGGCTCGCGAGACCGCGGGCGGCCGCATGGTCAAGGTCCTGGTCATCGGCTCTCCCCAGGTCGACCCCGATCTCGTGGAGCTGCGCCGCGCCATCACCCAGGCGGGCGGCTCCGTCTATTACCGCTACATCTCGGTGACGGGCGTGGCGGCGCTGCTTCCGGCCTCGCGGGTGATCGAGCTCGCCCGCCGCGGCGACGTGGAGAGCGTCTCGCCCAACCGGATGACGGCGCGCACCAAGAGCGCCATCGAGAAATCGACCGGCGCCTCCGAGGTCCGGGGCGCGGGCATCGCCGGCCTTGACGTCGACGGCTCGGGCATCGGTATCGCCGTCCTCGACTCGGGGGTCATGAGGAACCACAGGGCCTTCGGCTCGCGCGTGGCCAAGAGCGTGGACCTGCTGAAGATCAACGAGGGCGCGCTGCTGGGCACCCTGGACTGGAAAGGCGGCTACGACTTCAGCCGCGACATCCGTCCGGGAAGCTCCACCCTGCAGCAGCTCGAGTCCGTCATCAACGTGACGGCCGCGGCTACCTTCCCCGACCGGCAGGGCCACGGCACGATGGTGGCCTCGCTCGCCGCCGGAAGCTCCTTCTCGACGTCGATCGACACGACCGGAATGGCGCCGGGCGCCTCGCTCGTGGACGTGCGCGTCCTGGACGAGAACGGCGAGGGCGACGTTGCCGATGCGCTCGCCGGCATCGACTGGGTGCTGATGCACAAGGCGGACTACAACATCCGCGTCCTCAACATCTCGCTGGCCGCCGACTCCACCGAGTCGCATCGGACCGACCCTCTCTGCCGCGCGGTGCGCAATGCCGTCGCGGCGGGCATCACGGTGGTCGTCGCCGCGGGCAACTACGGCACCGAGGGCGGCGTCGCGCGCTACGGCACCATCAGCTCGCCCGGCAACGAGCCCGCCGCGATCACCGTGGGCTCGGCCAATCCGCACGGCAGCGACTCGCGCGGAGACGACTCGGTGAACATGTTCAGCTCGCGCGGGCCCACCCGCGGCGGCTGGACCGACGCCAACGGCGTGCGCCACCCCGACAACGTCCTCAAGCCCGACCTCGTCGCCCCCGGCAACCGGCTGGTCGCGGCGATGGCGACCGACATCCTCGGGATCACGCCGGCGAGCCTCGCGCGCGAATTCCCCGAGCTCGTGGTCCAGCGCGGCCTGAACACCGGCCTCATGACCGTGAGCGGCACATCCTTCTCCGCGCCCGTCGTCGCGGGCGCCGTGGCGCTGATGCTGCAGGCGAACCCGGGGCTGACGCCCCCGCTCGCCAAGGCGATCCTGCAATACACCGCCGAGCCCCTGCCGAACGCGAACCTGCTGCAGCAAGGCGCGGGCCTGCTGAATGTCCCCGGCGCCATCGCCCTCTCGCGCGCTCTCACGCGCGACGTCGCGACCCGCGCCGCGAACGGCACCTTGCACGTCGGCGATTCCATCCTCGCCGCGGGTACCACCTTCCCGGCGCAGGAGTCGCGGATCGAAGGGCGCACCGCGAAATGGAGCCGCATCGCCTTCATGGGCGGGCGCCACATCCTCTCGGGCGAGGACCTGTTCAGGAAGTTCCAGGCCGCCTACGACCCGCGGCTCGCCTGGGTCGCGGACCGCGTGCGCCTCGCCGAGATCGAGCGCTTCACCGGCACGAGCGTGATCTCGGGGTTCGTGGAGGCAACCCAGCGCAACCTGCGGTTGTCGAGCTCCGGCGTGAAGATGCTCACGACGCTGCTGGGCCCGAGCAGCCCGCGCCAGGCGAGCGGCCTCTTCATGCCGACGGCGGAGCTCTCCTCGCGCATCACGCAGGGGCAGGGCATCATCGTCTCCGAGGGGATCATCGTCTCGGAAGGCATCATCGTCTCCGAGGGGATCATCGTCTCGGAAGGCATCATCATCTCGGAGGGCATCATCGTTTCCGAGGGCATCATCGTCTCGGAAGGCGTGATCATCTCCGAGGGTGTGATCGTCAGCGAAAGCGGCGCGCTTCGCGTGCGCAAATCCACGGGGACCCTCTATGGTGAGCCTTGACCGCCTGGGGCATCTGCCCCGCATCGACATGCAGGACTACACGCCGGCGGCGCGAGCCTACTGGTGGGTGGTCGTCATCCTCGGCATGCTCGCGATCGGTCATTCGATCGCCGCCGTCGCCCAACTCGACGTCCCCTCGCTCGCGCAGGTGCTGGTCCTCGCGGGCGTGGCCGCGGTCGTGGGCCTCTTTCCGGTGCGCATTCCCGGCGCCAAGACCTCGTTCGGCGGCGCCGAGATCTTCATCTTCCTGTCGCTGCTGCTCTACGGCGCTCCGGCCGCCGTGCTCGCGACGGCGCTGGAAGGCGCGGTGGGCGCCTGGCGCACCTCGAAGCGCATGACTTCGCGCCTCATCTCCCCGGCGCTCGCCGGCCTCGCGATGCTGGTGTGCGGCACCGCCTTCGACAACGCGCGCAAGCTCATCGACGATGCCGCCGTCAACGGCAACGCCCTCGTGAGCATGGTGCTGCTCTTCGCCCTCGTGCTCTACGCGGCGAACACCTTCCTCACGTCGCTGCTCTTCGCCTTCAAGAACGACCGTCGCATCACGCCGGTGCGCTGGCTGCGGGACAACGGCTGGATCGGCCTCGCCTACGTTTCCGGCGCCGCGATCTCGGGCCTGCTCTACGCGACCTTCCAGCAGTTCGGCCTGTCCTTCCTGCTGATATCGGTTCCCGTGCTCGCGATGTTCCTCACCACCCTGCATGCCTATTTCGAGCACAAGGTGGACGACGAGGGGCAGATCATGCGGCTGAAGGAAAGCGAGAGCCGCTTCCACAGCGCCTTCGCCGACGCGGCCCTCGGCATGGGCGTGGTCGCGGCCGACGACGGCCGTTTCATCCAGGCCAACAAGGCGTTCTGCGAGATGTTCGCGCGCTTCCCGGGGGAGGTGCTGGGCGCGACGCTGTTCGACCTCGTCCATCCCGACGACCGGGCGTCCCTCAACGCCTCGATCGCGGAGCTGCGTGCCGGCGCGACGGCCGTCCACCCGGAAGTGCGCGGCGTGCACCGCGAGGGCCGGGTGGTGTGGATGTCGCTCGACATCTCGCTCGCGCGCGACTGGCAGCTCCACACGCACAACCTCATCGTGCAGGCGCAGGACATCAGCGTCCGCCGCGTCGCCGAGGCCGAGCTGCAGCACAACGCCAAGCACGACAGCCTCACGCAACTGGCCAACCGCACGCATTTCGATGATCAGCTGGGCCGCGCCATCGCGCGCGTGAACCGCAATCCGGAGCGGCGCTTCGCGGTCATGTACCTCGACCTGGACCGGTTCAAGACGATCAACGACTCCCTCGGCCACAAGGCCGGTGACGAGTTGCTGATCGAGCTGGCGCGGCGCATGAAGGCGATGCTGCGGCCGACGGACGTGATCGCACGCCTGGGCGGCGACGAGTTTGCCCTGTTGCTGGAGGACATGTCCCGCGCGCGCGATGCCGTGACCCTCGCCGAGCGCCTGCAGAAGGAGCTGCAGAAGCCCTTCAAGCTGCGCAGCATGGAGGTGTCGCTCGGTGCCTCCATCGGCATCACGTTCAGCAACATCGGCTATGCCACGCCCGAGCAGGTGATCCGCGACGCGGACACCGCGATGTACAAGGCGAAGTCCAGCGGCAAGGCCCGGTACGCGATCTTCGACGCGAGCCTGCAGCAGCACGTCGCCGAGCAGCTGCGCCTGGAGTCGGAGCTGCGGCGCGGGCTGGGGGCGGGCGAGGTATTCCTCGACTACCAGCCCATCTTCGCGCTGCGTGGCAGCCGCCTCGTGGGCTTCGAGGCGCTGGCGCGCTGGCGCCACCCGGATCGCGGAGTGCTCGCTCCCAACGCGTTCATCCCGCTGGCCGAGGACACGGGGCTCATCATCCCGCTCGGAAGCTGGGTGCTGCGGGAGGCCTGCCGCCAGATGGCCCAATGGACCCAGGACGGCGGCAGGCACCTGAAGATCAGCGTGAACGTCTCGAGCCTGCAAGTGGCCGATCCGAAGTTCGCTTCCGAGGTGAAGGCCGTGATCGCCGAAACGGGCCTCTCGCCGTCCCAGCTCACGCTGGAGGTCACCGAGAGCGTGCTCATGAACTGCCACGGCGAGGCGGTGGCGATGCTCGGGGAGCTGCGCAAGCTCGGCATCACGCTCAGCATCGACGACTTCGGCACCGGGCACTCGTCCCTTGCGTACCTGGCCCAGCTGCCCATCGACCAGCTGAAGGTCGACCGCTCGTTCATCGCCAAGATCGGCGAGGGCGGGGACAACTCCGAGATCATGCGGGCGATCATGACCCTGGGCCGGGCGCTGTCGAAGCAGGTGCTCGCCGAGGGCATCGAGAACTCGCGCCAGCTCTCGATCCTGCAGGACCTCGGCTGCGAGTTCGGCCAGGGCTACCTGCTCTCGCCTCCCGTGGACACCACGGTGGCCGCAGCCATCGCGACGAAGGGTGCCCCCGCCCGCGGCGCCTGACGCCTAGACGCGGATCTGCACCCGTACTGTCGCGCAGTCCCCCTCGAGGGCCTGCGCGACCTGGAGGTGGGCCCGGATTGCAGCGCGGGCCGCCTCGATCGCCTCGACCTCCGTCGCGCCGCGGGTGATGCACCCCGGCAGCTAGAGCACACGCGCAACGTAGCAGCCCATCGCCCGATGCAGGGCGACGCAGAAGCTGGCGTTGGCTTTCGATTCCATCGACGGAGACGTTACCTCGGGACCCTCGCGGGCGCTGCCGAAATGCCCTTGCGCGTGTTCGCGATTATCGGCTGCGCGGGCGCCGCCGCGTTCCTACGATGGCCTCACCGGTCGGGGCGCGAGAGCCTCCCGGATCAGAGAGTGCCTCTCATCGAGGAGGGTGTCGTGAAGGAACTCAGTCTCGAGGAAGTCCTGCGCATCGCGGGCGGAGTGCCGGTTTCCGGAGTGCTCGACGAGCTCAGCTATCGCGCGCCCCAGGAGTCGGCGGGCGAACCGGTCGACTTTGCGCATCTCCTCGATTCCGTTCCCCGCGTGCCCGAGCCGAAGTGATCCCGGCGCCTCGAGCGTTCCGGCCGTCCCGCAACATCCATTAGGAGAATGCAGATGAAGGAAGTGACGAAGAAGGACCTGCCCGTGGTCTCGGGCGGCGAGTACCACCCCGACGGTTGCATCCCGGATCCGTTCAAGCTCGGGCCGTGGCCCGAGGTCGGCTTTCCGCCCGAGCCCATGGTCCCTGGCCCGGACGACTCGACCATCGACGCCTGACGCGAACCGAAGGAGATGACCATGAGCGACAAACCCGTGCCGCCGCTGCCCGCCGGCGTATCCCAGGAACAGTGGGACAAGATCAGCGGCGGCGATTGCGCCGCCGGCGAGATCACGACCTTCATCAACGAGCTGCAGCAGAACTACGACACGCTCGTCACGTTCACGTCGTATGTGATCGAGCGGGTGCTCGACTAGTCCGCCCCGGGCCGCCATCCGGCGGCCCCTCCCCAAGGAGGCAACCATGACCGACCGACCCGTGCCGCCCCGACCCGCCTGCGTCTCGCAGGAACAATGGGACAAGGTGAGCGGCGGCGATTGCAGTCCCGACGATCTCATCGCATTCGGCGCCGAGATGCAGCAGCACTACGACGCGCTGGTGAATTTCACCTCGTACGTGATCGAGCGAGTCGCGGGGTCCTGACGGCTCTTCCCCGGCCGCACGCCCGCGGCCTTTTCATCGTCCGGGAGGGATGAAGCATGAGAATCGGCCAACCGACCGGGCTGCAGGTCGCGTTTCTCGCCTTCGCGGTCATGCTCCTGGCGGCCCCCCTTTCGAGCGCCGCGATTCGCGCGCTCGCCCTCGAAGGAGCGCTCCTCACGCTGGTCCAGAAGGGAGGGCACCTGTTCATCGCAGGCGCTCTAATCGTCGCCATCCCTCATATGCGCCGGCCCGTCAGCAAGATGCTGAGCGTCCCGATACCTCGATCGATGCGCAGAGAGGTCGTGGCCGCGTGGCTCCTCAAGCTGGCAGCCGCGTTCGGTGGCGTCGCCGCGCTCGCCCTCTGGTTCCTGGTGCAGGAGGGTCCCGCGCGAGTCGAATCGATGACCGTCGACGTGGACCGCGCAGTCGTGAATGCCTACTCGGGGCCGGGCCTGGTGGTCCTGTTCCTGTCCACGACCATCGGCCCCCTCATCGAAGAGATCGTCTTCAGGGGATTCATCTACCGCGCCTTCGAGCGCCAGTGGGGATGGGTAGTGTCGCTCCTGGCCACGTCGGCGCTGTTCGGGCTGTACCACCCGCATTTCTGGAGCGCTTTCACCAGCTCCGTCATCCTGATCTGCGTCTTGCGCAGGACCGGCTCGCTGTGGGCGCCCATCCTGGTCCACATGTTCTACAACTTCATGTTGTGGTGGCCGCTGCTCGGCCAGTACGCGTTTCCACATGGCGTCGTGTTGACCGATCCATGGAGCTGGCTCTTCCACGGGATCTGTCTCGCCTTCGCCGTCATCGCGGTGCCGGCCTACGTCCACATGTCCCGGGAGAGGGACGTCACGCCCACCCTGTTCCTGGAGCCCAATGGCGCTCTTCAGAAGTGAGAGCGAGGAGGCCCGTGCGAGCGCGTGGCTGGGGCGCATCCTGCTGGTGCGACCGCTGTCGTTCACGCTGCTCACCATGGCCGCCATCGGCGTGGCCCTCGCGCTTGCCGCGTTGTTCGTGTGGGGCGAATACACACGGAAGGCACGCATCGCCGGCGTGCTCGCGCCGCGGCACGGCGTGATGAAGGTTCTCGCGCAGCAGGCGGGCATGGTCAGGGACCTGTATGTCCGCGAAGGCTCCGTCGTCGACGAAGACGAAGTCCTGCTCTCGCTCGTCGACCCGCGCACGGGAGCGAGCCTGGAAGGGCTTGCGGGCTCGGTCGAGCGCCAGCTCGACTCCCGGCGTCGAGCCCTCGCCGTGCAACGACAACGCGCGCTCGAGGCGCTGCGCTACGAACAGGCCGCCGTCCGGCATCGCCAGGCGGGGCTCGAGCGGGAGCTGGCCCAACTGGACGCGGAAATGGAGTTGCACTCGCGCCGCATGGACCTGTCGCGCCTGGGGACCGAGAGGTGGCTCCGGCTCGAGGCCAACGGGTTCATCTCGGCAGCCGCCGCCGATCGCGAGCGCGAGGCGGCATTCGAGCTGGAGTCGCGCTTCGAATCGATGCGGCGCTCACGCCTCGCCGTGGCACGCGAGCTCGCCGCGGTCCGTCACGAGGCCCGGGCCATGGAGGCTCGCGGCAGGTCCCAGGTCGCGTCGATCGAAGCGCAGGAGGCCGCATTGGAGCAGGAGCGCGCCGAACGCGGCGTGCAGCATCGCCTCGCCGTGGTGGCGCCCGTGGCCGGGACCGTCGCGGCGATGCTTGCGGAGCCCGGCCAGATGGTCGTCGCCGGCGCCCCCCTGGCCACGCTCCTGCCCGCCGGCACGGCACTCGAAGCGCATCTCTTCGCGCCTTCGCGATCGATCGGGTTCGTCCGCGTCGGCCAGGAGGTCCTGCTGCGCTACCTTGCGTACCCTCACCAGAAATTCGGCAGCCACCTGGCGCGGGTCACGGCGATCGCGGGCAGTCCGCTCAGTGCCGGAGAGCTCGGATTCGTGCCACCCGACGGAGCGCGCGAGCCGCTCTATCGGATCAAGGTCGAGCTGGCCGCGCAATCCGTGTCGGCCTATGGACGCGCCGAACCGCTGCAACCCGGCATGCAGCTCGAGGCCGACCTGCTGCTCGACCGCCGTCGCCTCATCGAATGGGTCTTCGAGCCGCTGCTGAGCCTCGCGGGAAGGACCTGATGGAGGCGCTTGCCGGGCTCCAGTTCGGGTTTCGACGCCGGCTCCCCGTATTCCTCCAGACGGAGGCCGCCGAGTGCGGGCTGGCGAGCCTCGGCATGGTCGCCTGCTTTCACGGCCATCGCGTCGACCTCGCCGCGTTGCGCCGGCGTTTCACGGTGTCCCTCAAGGGCGCGACGCTCGCCTACCTGATCCAGGCGGCGGGCAAGCTGCACCTGGCACCGCGGCCATTGCGCCTCGAGCTCGGCGAGCTCCAGCAACTGCGCGCGCCGTGCATCCTGCACTGGGACATGAACCACTTCGTCGTGCTCAAGTCCGCCGACGCGCGCGGCGCGGTGGTCCACGATCCCGCATTCGGCGTGCGCCGCCTGTCTTTCCCCGAGGTGTCGAAGCACTTCACCGGCATCGCGCTCGAGCTCACGCCCACCTCCGATTTCCGGCCCGCCGACGAGCGCCGCCACGTTCGGTTGCGCAACCTCCTCGGTCCTGTCGCCGGGCTCAAGCGCTCGCTCGCCCAGGTCTTCCTGCTCGCCCTCGCGCTGCAGGCGATCGCCGTCGTGTCCCCGTTCTACATGCAGTGGGCCGTAGACGGCGCGGTCGTCACGTCGGACCGCGACCTGCTGACGGTGCTGGGGCTCGGATTCCTCCTCCTCGCCGTCATCCAGGTGGCCATCGCCGCCCTGCGCTCGTGGGTCGTGCTCTATCTCGGCACGACGCTCAACCTGCAATGGCTCGCCAACGTGTTCACTCACCTGTTGCGGCTTCCGGTCAGCTACTTCGAGCGCCGGCACCTGGGCGACGTCGTCTCGCGCTTCGGTGCCGTGAGCTCCATTCAACGCACCCTCACCTCGAGCTTCGTGGAGGCGTTGATCGACGGCGTGATGGCGGTGGCGACCCTGGTGATGATGGTGGTCTACAGCCCTTGGCTTACCGGCGTCGCCGTGGCGGCCGTGGCCGTCTACGGGTTGCTGCGATGGAGCTTCTACGATCCCCTGCGCCGCGCGACCGAGGAGCACATCGTCCACTCGGCGAAGCAGCAGAGCCATTTCCTCGAGACGGTGCGCGGAGTCCAGTCGATCAAGCTCTTCGGCCGCCAGGCGGAGCGCCGCTCCCGCTGGCTGAACCTCGTCGTCGATGCCGTCAACCAGGACCTCGTATCGCAGAAGCTCACGCTGGGATTCCGCTCGGCCAATGGCCTGGTGTTCGGCGTCGAACGCGTGGCCATCGTCTGGCTCGGCGCGCTGCTCGTGCTCGACAGCGCGTTCTCCGTCGGGATGCTGTTCGCCTTCGTGGCCTACAAGGAGCAGTTCTCGGCGCGCGTGGCCGGGCTCATCGACAAGCTGATCGACCTGCGCATGCTCAACCTGCAGGCCGAGCGATTGGCCGACATCGTATTGGCACCGCCCGAGCCCGAGAGTCCCGCCACGCCCGTCGATGCCATCGATGCCTCCCTCGAAGTGCGGGCGGCGGCGTTCCGCTATTCCGACCCCGAGCCCTTCGTGCTCGTGAACTGCTCCTTCTCGGTCGCGCCAGGGGAATCCGTGGCCATCGTGGGCCCCTCGGGCGGCGGCAAGACCACGCTCGTGAAGCTCATGCTCGGGCTGCTGCAGCCGACGGATGGAAAGATCCTCGCCGGCGGCGTCGACATCCAGAAGCTCGGCATCGACCGTTATCGCAAGCTCGTGGGCACCGTCATGCAGGACGACCAGCTCTTCGCCGGCTCGATCGCCGACAACATCAGCTTCTTCGACCCGGCGCCCGATCACGCCGCGATCGAACAGTGCGCGCAACTCGCCGCCGTGCATGACGACATCGCGGCGATGCCCATGGCGTACAACACCCTCATCGGCGACATGGGAGCTGCGCTCTCCGGCGGGCAGCGCCAACGCATCCTGCTCGCGCGGGCGCTCTACAAGCGGCCGCGCATCCTCTTCCTGGACGAGGCGACGAGCGCGCTCGACGTGCAGAAGGAACGCGCCGTCAACGAGGCGATCCGCTCGCTCAACCTCACGCGGATCATCATCGCCCACCGCCCGGAGACCATCGCGTCGGCCGACCGCGTCATCGTGCTCCAGGGCGGGAAGGTGGCGCAGGACCTGCGGCGGGTGGCGGGGGAGCAGCGGGACGCCCGGGCATGATCCTGTCCAGGATATACACTGGAGACTCGTATATCCACGAGGGAGAGTCGATGCAGGTTTCGCGATGGGGAAACAGCCTGGCGATCCGTCTCCCGGCCGCCGTGGTCGAGGCGCTCGGGCTGAAGGAGGGCGACGAGATCGAAGTAGAGGTGGAGGGTAGCCGCAGCTTCGCCATCCGCCGGCGGGCCGGGGCCAGGGAGCTCCTTGCCCGCATACGCCGGTTCCGCGGCAAGCTGCCCGCCGACTTCAAGTTCGACCGGGCCGAGGCCAATGCTCGCGGCTGAGCGGTTTCTCGACACCAACGTCCTGCTGTACCTGCTGTCGGGTGACTCCGACCATGCCGACCGCGCCGAACGGCAGGTAATGGCGGGGGGTGTCGTGAGCACGCAGGTCCTGAACGAATTCGCCTCTGCGGCGGTTCGAAAACTGCGCATGCCGATCGCGGACGTGCGTGAAGTGCTTGGCGCGGTTCGGGCAACCTGTGAATGCGTGCCCCTGACAATCGAGACGCATGACGCCGGGCTCGCGCTTGCCGAGAAACATCACCTTCCCGTGTACGACGCGATGATCGTTGCCGCGGCCCAGCTGGCCGACTGCCGCCTTCTTCTCTCCCAGGATTTCAACGACGGGCAGCGCTTCGGCCGCCTCGTGGTCCGCAACCCGTTTCGCTAGGCACTGCGGCGCGGCATCATCAGCGAGCTCGCGATCAAGGCCGCCCCGAACCAGGCAACACCCGGCGCGAACGCCAATCCCGACTGCACTCCCGCCGCGTTGGCCCCCAGGCGGGCGAATGCCGCCACCGCGAGCAGCGAGAACAACACCCCGGTGAGGAGTCCCTCCCTACCCGTCCTGCCGGCCTCGAGCGCCGCCGTGAATGCCGCGTTGAGCGCCACGGCCCATGCCGCGCCGGCCACGAACTGCACCACGATGAGCGCTTCCAGAGCGGGCAGCCGGCTCATCGAGGCGAGCGCGATCGCGCCCACCCCAGCCGCGGCAGCCATCACGCGCATGCCGCCATAGCGCCTTGGCAGGAAGGTAGCGGGCAGGATGGCGAGGTTGAACCCGAGCCAGAACACCGGCATCAACCACGGCAGCTCCGTCGCTTTCGCGAAACGCAGCCACGCCGGTACCGAGTTGACCGTGAAGTGGATCTGGAAGCCGATGGCCAGCAGGAGCACGGCGCACGCGAATGCAAGGGACCTTCCCGCCGTGGGCGCTTCTCCTGCGGCCGCAGGTTCGGCCGGCCGGGGCTCGTGCTGCCGCTCCGCCTGCGTGAGCAGGAGCGCAAAGATCGCCAGCGCGATCGACGCTGCTGCGAAGGGCACGCGCGGATCGACACCCTTCAGCGACAGCGCGAGGAACGGCGCCAACCCGGTGGCCAGCCCCATGCCGAAGAGGAACACCCCGGCCACCCATGCCTGCTTCGATTCCGGTACGTGGCGCGAGACGAGCGCCAGGGAGGGGGCGCGCAACGCGGACGAAGTCGCGCTCCAGAACGCGGTCAACGCCAGGAACGCGCCCGCCCCGGCGATCGGAGCCACGAACGGCAGTGCCAGGAACGCGGCGCAGGAGGCGAGCGTCACCATCGCCATCGGCTGGCCGATCCGCTTCATCGAGTTCGCCACCCGATCCGCGTACATTCCGGCAGCCCAGTCGCAGGCGATGAAGATCGCCTGGTCCATCATCAGGATCCAGAGGACGAAACGACGCTCGATGCCGGCCTGCTCCGCGAGCGCAGGCAGGTAGATCACGTAGACGACCCACGTGAGGGCGAAGAAGAGCTGCAGCGCGGAGAGCTTGGCGGCCACGGCGACCTATAATGCCCGACTGCCATGACCTCCTCCTGGATGATCGTCGCGGGCTTCTTCTTCGCGACGATGGCCGTGTTCGTGAAGCTCGGCTCCGAGCACTTCGGCGCGGCGGAGCTGGCGTTCTACCGCTCCCTCGCAACGATGCTCGTGGCCTACGCGGTGCTGCGGGCCACACGCGGCACCATCCGCAGCGAACACACCCGCACGCACCTGATTCGCGGCATCGTGGGCGCGCTCTCGCTGGTGGGCTACTTCTACGCCATCACCAACCTGTCGGTGGCGACCGCGCAGACGCTCAACTACACCTCGCCCCTCTTCCTCGCCATCGTCACCACCGTGGTGCTGGGCGAGCGCTTCTCGAGCTGGCTCATCGTGGCGATCGTGGGTGGCTTCGTGGGCGTGGGCATGCTGCTGCAGCCTTCGTTCCAGGGCGGCAAGGAGGGTGCGGCCCTGATCGGCCTTTTCTCGGGCGTGCTCGCCTCGTGGGCCTACCTCGCCGTGCGCACGCTCGGGCGCCTGGGCGAGCCCGACTGGCGCGTGGTGTTCTGGTTCGGCCTCGTGTCCACCGTCGTGTGCGCGATCTGGCAACTCACAACCTCGACCTTCCACGCGATCGAGGGGCGCACGGTGTGGATCCTGCTGGGTCTGGGCGCCAGCGGCACGCTGGGCCAGGTCTGCATGACGCGCGCCTACCGCACCGGCAACACGCTGATCGTGGGCAGCTACTCGTACTCCACCATCGTCATCGGGATGGCCTACGGGATGATCCTCTGGCACGACGTCCTCTCGCCGCTCGAGTGGGCCGGGATCGCGGTCATCGTGGCGAGCGGGCTCGTCGCCATGCGCGTGGAGAAGAAGGAGCAGGTCGAGGAAGCCGGATTCGAGGGATAGGCATTCCGCCTCCTATATAGTGCGGAGTCTCGGCCACTGCCTCGTCAGGGACGGCATTGCTGATCACTCCCGAAGAACTCGCGCAGCACGTTGGCGATCCGGACTGGATCGTCATCGACACTCGCCACGAGCTCACCAACCCGGAGACGGGTCCGCGTGTATACGCAGAGGGGCATATCCCCGGTGCCTACTTCATGCACGTCGACTACGACCTTTCCGGACCCAAGTCCGGGAAAAACGGCCGCCACCCGCTGCCCGACCTCGCCGAGTTCGCCGCCAAGGTGAACGAGCGCGGCGTGGGCCCGGGCAAGCAGGTCGTGATCTACGACGACATGGCCGGCAACTACGCCGTGCGCCTGTGGTGGATGCTGCGCTGGCTGGGGCACGACAAGGCTGCGGTATTGGACGGCGGTTACCCGCTGTGGGTGAAGGAAGGCCGGCCCATCACGAAGGAAGTCCCCGCTCCGCGCAAGGGCGCCTTCGTGCCGCGCCCGCACCTGGGCGACGAGGTGGACGTGCACTTCGTCGAGCGATTCAGCGAGTCGCCCGAGATGAAGCTGGTCGATGCGCGCGTAGCGGAAAGATTTACCGGCAAGCAGGAGACGATCGACCCGGTCGCGGGCCATATCCCGGGGGCGGTCAACCGCTTCTGGAAGGACAACCTCGGGGACGATGGCCGGTTCAAGCCGGCGGCACGCCTGCGTGATGAGTACGAGCGCCTCCTCGAGGGCAAGCAGCCCGAGCAGGTGGTGCACATGTGCGGCTCGGGCGTGACCGCGTGCCACAACATCTTCGCCATGGAGCTCGCGGGGCTGCCGGGCTCGAAGCTCTATGCGGGGTCGTGGAGCGAGTGGTGCGCCGATCCCGCGCGCAAGGTGGCGACAGGGAGCGCCCGATGACGCGCCTGGCGGCGCTGCTCGCCGGCTTCGCGTTCGCGCAGCTCGCCGCCGCCCAGCAGCTCCCGGCGGACGTGATCCAGGCGCTCAAGCCCTATTCCGAATTCCGCTCGTATGCGCTGCGATCGTGGCACCCGAACGGCACCGAGATGCTGGTCGCGAGGCGCGACGGCATGGCCCAGATCCTTCGCGTCGATGCCCCGGGCGCGGCCCCGAAAGCCGTCGCGATCGAAGGGCGCGTGCTTGCCGCCGGGTTCCAGCCCACCGACGGCGCGTCGTTCGTCTACCTCGCCGAGGGCACCGACGGCTCGCGGCGCCTGTACCGGCACGACGTCGCCGCGGGCGCGAGCGCGCCGGTGAGCCCTGCCGACGAGCAGGCGATGGAATTCGCGTGGAATCCGGCCGGCGACCGCATCGCGTACGCCACCGTCTCGGAGGATCCCAACAGCGCCACGCGCACCCGCACGACGCTGCGGATCGTGGATCCCGCCAGCCCGTCCACCGAGAAGCTGCTGGGACGCCTGGAGGGCCGCTGGAAGGACCTGCGCTTCGCCCCCAACGGCCAGCGCATCGCCCTCACGCAGGAAGTCTCGCCCACGGAGAGCCACATCTGGCTCGTGGAGGTCGCCACGGCAACGCGGCGGCGGGTGACGCGACCGGAAGGCAAGGTGAGCGGCACCATCAGAAGCCCCGCCTTCACGAAGGACGGCCGCACGCTCTTCGCGCTCTCCGACCGCGGCTCCGAATACCGCCGCCTCGTGATGCTCCCGATCGAAGGCGGCAGCGCGCGCGTGCTCACCGGCCACGTGCCTCATGATGTGGACGCGTACTCCGTCTCCACCGATGCGGGCCTGCTCGCCTTCACCAGCAACGAAGGCGGCAGCCACGTGATGCGCTTCATCGACCTGGTGACGCTCAAGGAACAGCCACGGCCGCCGCTCTTCGACGGCGTGATCGGCGGCCTCGCGTGGCGGCCCAAGTCGCGCGAGATCGGCTTCCACGTGAGCTCGGCGCGCACCGCGGGCGACGTGTTCTCGTACGAAGGGAAGACCAACCAGGTGACGCGCTGGACGAATGGCAATGCGAACGGCGTGAACGTGCGCGACTTCGCCGAGCCGCAGCGCATCAAGTGGAAGGGTCACGGCGGCCGGGAGATCACCGGGCTTCTCTACGCGCCGCCGGCGAAGTTCGCGGGCAAGCGGCCGGTGATCGTGGACTACCGCTCGGGGCCCGGATCGCAGTGGCGCACCGGCTTCCTCGGCTCCGCGAACTACGTGGTCGGAGACCTGGGTGTGGTGATCATCCGGCCCAACGTGCGCGGCTCCACCGGTTTCGGGAAGGCGTTCGCTGCGTTGCCCGCGGGCGAGGACGCGCGCAAGGACGTCACGGCGCTGCTGGAGTGGATCGGCAAGCAGCCCACGCTAGACGAGTCGCGCACGCTGGTGATCGGCACCGGCACCGCGGGACAACCGGACGACGACGGGTTCATCGCCTCGGCCGTCGACTTCGCCCGCCGCCCCCGCTAGAGGTCGAGCACCGTGTCGAGCCCGCGGTGAAGGCCGCGCAGGCCCGGTACCTTGCGGATGGCCAGCAGCGCCCCGTCAACGTAAGGCTTCGAGCTGGAACCGGTGTCGTGCCGGATCGAGAGGCGCTGGTCGGGCATGCCGAAGATCGCCTCGGTGCTCAGCGTGTAGCCGGGCAGGCGGATCGAATGCACCTGCGAGCCCGACACGGTGCCGCCACGCGCCTCGCGAACCCCGCGTGTATCGGCAACGGGAATGGTGGGTTGCGGCGCGCGCACCTTCGAGAGCCGGTTGGCCAGCTCGCGCGCGGTGCCGCTGGGCGAGTCCGGCTTGTCGTCGTGCGCGTAGTCGATGATTTCCCACTGCGGGATCAGGCGCGCTGCGGCCTCGGCGAACTTCTGCATGAGCACCACGGTCAGCGCGAAGTTGCCGCACGCGAGCACGCCGACCGACTTGGCCTTCGCGGCGGCGTCGATCTCGGCGTAGTCCGCGTCGCCGAGCCCCGACGTGCCCACGACCACGTGCTTGCCGAAGCCGATGGCGGCGAGCACGTTGGCCTTGGCGCTGTCGGGCCTGGTGTACTCGACGAAGACGTCGCAGGGCGTGGAAAGCGCCTGCGTGACGCCGGCGAACACCGGGGCCGCGAGGCGCGGCTCGCCCAGGACATCGCCCAGCGCACGGCCGGCGCTGCGGCGGGCGATGGCTGCGACCAGTTGCAGGTCGGCGGAGGCCGCGATGCCGCGGGCGAGCTCGGAGCCCGCCCAGCCCGTGGCTCCGGCGAGACAGACCCTCAATGCCACGGCTTTGCTCCTACAGGGGTTTTCGCGAAGCCGGCACTATACTAGAAGCAGGGAGGAGAACCCATGTCGGAAGCAGTCCAGATCCTGTCGGTCGGCGCGGGGACGCTGCTCGCGATCGTGGTCTTCGCGGTGATCGTCTTCTGGTTCATCGAGGACGTCACGCAGAAGAAGCACGCGGTGCTGCGCAACTACCCGGTGATCGGGCGGCTGCGCTATCTCTTCGAGAAGCAGGGCGAGTACTTCCGCCAGTACTTCTTCGCCGGCGATCGCGAGGAGATGCCGTTCAACCGCGCGACGCGCGCATGGGTCTACCGGGTTGCGAAGAAGGAGGACGGCAGCGGCCTCATCGGCTTCGGCTCGACCTACGACATCAAGGCACCCGGCGCGATCCTGTTCGTGAACAACGCGTTCCCGGTGCAGGAGTGGGAGAAGAAGCCCACGCCGCCGCTCACGATCGGCGAGGGCTACTGCCAGCACCCGTTCGCGGCTCGATCGATCGTGAACATCAGCGGCATGAGCTTCGGCGCCATCTCCAAGCCCGCGGTGCAGGCGCTCGCGCGCGGCGCGGCCGAGGCCGGCTGCTGGATCGACACCGGCGAGGGCGGCCTCGCGCCCCATCACCTCGAGGGCGGGGCGGACGTGATCATGCAGATCGGCACCGCGAAGTACGGTATCCGCGACAAGGACGGCGCCTTCTCGCCCGAGCGCGCGAAGGAGATCGCGAAGGTCGTGAAGGCGTTCGAGATCAAGCTGTCGCAGGGCGCCAAGCCCGGCAAGGGCGGCGTGCTGCCGGGCGGCAAGGTCACCGCGGAGATCGCGGCCATCCGCGGCATTCCCCAGGGGGAGGACTCGATCAGCCCCAATCGCCACCGCGATGCCGCCAACGTGGGCGAGCTCCTCGACCAGGTGGCCTACATCCGCACGCTCACCGGGCGCCCTGTCGGCATCAAGACGGCGATCGGCGGCTGGAGGTTCCTGAACGAGATGGCCGAGAACGTGCTCACGCGCGGGCTCGAGTACGCACCGGACTTCATCGTGATCGACGGCGGCGAGGGCGGCAGCGGCGCCGCGCCCCAGGCCCTCTTCGACCACATGAGCCTGTCCATCGAGGAGGGCCTGCCGCTCGCAGCCGACGTGCTCTACGAATCGGGGCTGAAGGAGCGCATCCGCCTGGTCGCCTCCGGCAAGCTCGTGACCTCCGCGCGCGCCGCATGGGCGCTCTGCGTGGGCGCGGACTTCATCAACACCGCGCGCGGGTTCATGTTCTCGCTGGGTTGCATCCAGGCACTGCGCTGCCATACGAACACCTGCCCCACCGGCATCACGACGCACAACCCCCGGCTGCAGCGCGGGCTCGTGGTCGAGGAGAAGTGGCAGCGCGTGGCCAACTACGCGAGCGGCATGAACCACGACATCGAGATGATCGCGCACTCGTGCGGCGTGGAGCACCCGCGGCTGCTCAAGCGCGAGCACTGCCGCATCGTGCAGGCGAACGGCCACTCGACCTCGCTCAAGACCATGTATCCCTATCCGCAGGCCAAGAACAAGCTGGCGGCGGCGAGCTTCGCCGCCAAGGCGGGCATGACGATGGCCTTCCAGGCGCCGGTCATCCCGGCGCAGAGACCCGCAGACGCCACCAACGATTGAGCGCCGCGCTCGCCGACGCGATCCTCGTCCTGCACGCGGCGTTCGTCCTCTTCGTGGTCGTGGGCCTGCCGGCCACGTGGATTGGCATCGCGCTCGACCGGCCGTTCGCGTTCAATCCCTGGTTCCGCAACCTCCACCTGGCGGCGATCGCGTTCGTCGTCGCGGAGACGCTGCTGGGCTACATGTGCCCGCTCACGAGCTGGGAGTACGCGCTGCGCGGCGAGCAGCCAGGGCAGGGATTCATCCAGCACTACGTGCACGCATGGCTGTTCTGGCGCGCGCCCGCCTGGGTGTTCGCCGTCGCGTACGTGGGCTTCGGGGCGCTGGTGGCGGCGACGTGGTGGAAATGGCCACCGCGCAGGAAGGAAGAACCGGGGTCGAACCCCTAGTCCAGCCCGAGCACGGTCCCCACCGCCGAGATGAGCGCGCTCACCTTGAACGGCTTGGTCACATAGCCGTCGGCGCTGAGCGAGAGGCCGCGCGCGACGTCGGCAGGCTCGGATCTCCCCGTCATCAGCACGACCGGCATCTTGGCGATCTTCGGCGTCGCCCGGATGCGCTCGAGGATCTGGAACCCGTCGGCATCGGGCAGGGTGATGTCGAGCAGGATCAGGTCGGGCATCGGGATCTTGTTGATCTCGGTGTTGATCTCGGCGCGGTTACGCGCCATGCGCACCCTGAAGCCCGCGCCGGTGAGGACCTCGGCGACGAGCTTGAGCATCGCGAGGTCGTCCTCGATCACGAGCACGCAGTGGTGCAGGCCGTCGCGAGGCGGCACGACGCCGCCCACGGAGTGCCGCGCCATCGCCACGTAGAACCCGGTCTTCTCGAGCCGGGGGGCGCCCGACCCGGCTTCCTTGCGCGCCTCGGCGACCTTTTCCGGCGCGGGCGGCGGCGCGCTCGGCGCCGGCTTGGTGAAGTCGAGATCCTCTTCCGAGGTCACTGCGCCGGCCCCTCAACCGGTCGCTTCTTTTCCCCGATGCGCCCTTCCTCGCCGCGGGCGAGCTTGCGGATGTTCTCGTGGTGCCTCGCCACCAGCAACACGCTCATCGCCAGGACGGCAATGAAGTAGGGACCCGCGCCCAGGAGATACCAGGCAGCCACGGGCGCCAGGAGCGCGGCGGTGAGTGCCGCCAGCGACGAGTAGCGGCTCACCACGGCCATGGTGAGCCACACCACGACCACTGCGAGGCCAAGGCGCCAGTCAAACGCCATCAGCACGCCCGCGGCGGTCGCGACACCCTTGCCGCCCTTGAACTTGAGCCAGACCGGGAACAGGTGCCCGAGGAAGGCGGCAAAACCGACCAGCGCCACCATCTCGTGCGGCAATTGGAGGTAGCGCGCCACCAGCACCGCAACCCAGCCCTTGGCGAGGTCGCCAATGAGCGTGGCGAGCGCCGCCACCTTGCTTCCCGAGCGCAGGACATTGGTGGCGCCGATGTTGCCGGAGCCGTAGGTGCGCGGATCCGGCAACGACATGACGCGGCTCACGAGCAACGCGAAGGGGATGGATCCTGCGAGGTAGCCGCCGATTGCGCACGCGAGCGCCGTCATGCGGGTACTTTACAATACGCGCGCATGGATACGATCTTCATCCGGGAGTTCCGCGTCGACGCCTGGGTGGGCATCTACGACTGGGAGAAGCAACGCCCGCAAACCCTCGAGATGGACATCGAGATCGGCATCCCGGGCAACGAGGTCGGCCGCACCGACAACATCCACGACACCGTCCACTACGGCGAGGTGGTGCAGCGCATCACCACGGAGCTGGCGGATCGCAAGTTCAAGCTGCTGGAAGCGCTCGCCGAGCACCTCTGCTCGATCATCACCGGGGATTTCCGCGCCCCGTGGGTGCGGCTGTCGGTGGCCAAGCTCGGCCACATCCCGCGAGTGCGCAAGGTGGGCGTCACCCTCGAGCGCCGGCGCGACCCGGGCGAGTGAGGCGTCCTTGCTGAAGTGGCTCCTCGTGCTCGTCGTGGGCGTGGTGGTGATTACGCTGCTCACGCCGTGGCTGTCGCGCTACGGGCTGGGCCGGCTTCCGGGAGACATCACCGTACGCTGGCGCGGCCGCCCGTTGTACCTGCCCATCACCACCACGCTGCTGCTCTCGGCGCTGCTCACGCTCGTCGCCCGGGTGATCTAGCCCACCATCGTCGGCTTGGGCGGCGGTGCAGCCCCGCTGTCGGCGGTGAAGATCTGCCGGTAGGCCGCGTAGGTCGAGGCGATCGCGACCGGGATCCACACCAGCATGCCGAGTCCCAGCGGGAGCACCGCGACGAATCCCGCGACCATCATCACCAGGCCGTAGACCAGGAAGGGAACGAAGTTGCGGAAGGACGCGAAGAAGCTTGCCTTCATGGCTTCCAGCGGCGCCATGTCGTGCATCATCACCAGGGCGGGCGCGAACCAGTAGGCCGCGACCACCGGCACGAAGAGCGCCATCATCACCAGCGAGGCCAGCAGCATGGTGATCACCGAGCCCGCGAGCGCGGCCTGCATCACGTCGGGGTCCCCGGACATGAACGCGGGCAGCAGCGACACGCCCGCGATCAGGAAGAAGAGCAGGATCAGCACGAAGCTCGCGATCACGAAGACGATGCCCACGATCAGCAGCGGCACGAAGCGCACCTTGAAGCCCGAGAAGAGGTGCTCCAGCTCGAACTCGCCTCCGCGCTCCATCGTCCGGCACGCCGCGATGAACCCGCCGGCGAACACCGACTGCAGCAGCTGGAAGGCGAGCGACCCGAGAAACGGGATGAACGCGAGCACGATGGCGATCACGAACATGATGACCAGGGACACGATCCACATGAGGGGCGAGCGGGCGAACAGCTTCCAGCCGAAGCTGATCCAGTCCATGCCCGCGCCGGCCGGCAGGGACCTGCCCGGCACGACGAGCTGCAAACCTGAGTCCAGCGCCTCCCCGGAGGCGGCCTGTGGCTGCGGCGTCGACATGGTCCCTCTCCTCGCGTTTTCGCTGGCGAGAGGCTACTCCTGCAGCGCCACCTCAACAAGGGTGGGCGAGAGCACGCGCAGCAGCTCCGCCGGATCCATGCCCAGCAGGTATCCACGCCGCCCGCCGTTGATGTAGATGCGCGGCAGCTCCGTGACCGAGCGCTCGAGGTAGATCGGCATCCTTTTCCGCGTGCCGAAGGGCGAGGTGCCCCCGATCAGGTAGCCCGAGTGCCTCGTGGCCACCTCCGGCTTGCACGGCGCGATGCGCTTGGCCCCCGCCTGGCGCGCCAGCTCCTTGGTCGAGACCTTGCGGTCGCCGTGCATCAGCACGATGAGCGGATCGCCTTTCTCGTCCTCCATCACCAAAGTCTTGATGACCTGGTGCTCGGGCACGCCCATGGAGGCGGACGAGTGGCCGGTGCCGCCGTGCTCGAGGTACTCGAACTCATGCTCGGTGTAGGCGACCCCGGCCTTCTGGAGGATGGCGGTGGCGGGTGTGTTGGCCATTTCAGAGGAAGGCGCGCAGAAGCAGGGAGGAACCGGTGAACACCAACAGGGCGCCGATGGCGCGGCGCAGCTGTTCGGTGCTGAGGCCCACGTGGATGCGCTGCCCGATCTTGAGCCCGATCCACACGAAGGGCGAGAGCACGAGAGCCCCGGCGAAGACGGCCACGTGCAGCAGCAGGCCCGTGACCGCGTACACGATCGCGCGCGAGAACGCCGAGATGGCGATCATCGTCGAGATCGTGGAGCGGACGACGCCCTTGTCGCGCGTCCGGCCCATCATGTAGGTGGCGTAGATCGGCCCGCCCGCGCCGAAGACGGTAGCTACCGCGCCGCCCACCACGCCCGCGGGGATGGCCCAGAGCTTCGAGATCGTTCGAGCGAGGGTCGGATTGAGGATGCCGTGGACTCCGAGCGCGACGGCGAAGGCGCCCAGCGCGAGGCGCAGGTATTGGTCGGGGGCGCCCGCGAGAATCGTGACACCCAGGACGAAGCCGGCGAACATCCAGGGCAGCAGCCGGAGCAGCTCCTCCTTCGACACCTGCTCGCGGTGTGCGACGCCCACCAGCGACGAGCTCACCAGGTCGAGCAAGGCGACCGTCGGCACCAGGTAGGACACCGGCAGGAAGTGCGCGAGGATGGGAACGCTGATCGCGGTCGCGCCGAATCCCGACAGGCCGAAGACCGTGTACGCCACCATGATCACGACGGGCGCGACCACCCAGAGCCAGGGCGAGAGGCTCGCGAGGTCGGTCATCCGCGCGGGTGGTGCTTGCGATGCAGCGACTTCAGCCGCTCGCGCGCGACATGGGTGTAGATCTGCGTGGTGGAGATGTCGGCGTGGCCCAGGAGCAACTGCACCACGCGCAGGTCCGCGCCATGATTGATGAGGTGCGTGGCGAAGGCATGGCGCAGCGTGTGGGGCGAGATCGCGCCGCGCACGCCTGCCGCCGCGGCGTAGCGCTTGACGAGGCCCCAGAATGCCTGGCGTGTCATCGGCCCTCCCCGCGCCGTCACGAAGAGCGCATCCGACTTGCGGGCCCCGAGCAACTGCCCGCGTGCCTCGCGCTGGTAGCGCGTGATCCAGTCCACGGCCTCCTCGCCGAGCGGCGTGAGGCGCTCCTTCGCGCCCTTGCCGAGGATGCGCACGACCCCCATCTCGAGGCTCGCCTGCACGGTCTTGAGGCCCACCAGCTCCGAGACGCGAAGACCGCTCGCGTAGAGCGTCTCCAGCATGGCGCGGTCGCGCAGGCCCTGGGGGCTCTCCACGTTGGGCGCCGCCAGCAGCGCCTCGACCTCGGCCTCCGAAATGGATTTGGGCAGCGACCGGCCGATGCGCGGCGCTTCCAGGTCCACGGTCGGATCGTCGGCGCGCAGCCCTTCGCGCAGCGCGAACCGGTAGAAGCGCTTGAGCGCCGAGACGAGTCGTCCCGTCGTGCGGGGGCGGGCCTTGCGCGATTCCACCTGCCAGGCGAGGTGGCGCGACAGGTCCGCGGCCGTTGCCTCGAGGAGCGGTTTGCCATCGGCCTCCCGCAGCCACGCGGCGAAGCCGGCGACGTCGCGCCGGTAGCTGTCGAGCGTGTTGCGCGCGAGCCCGTCGGCGAGCCACAAGCCGTCGGAGAAACGGTCGAGCAGCCCGCGGTCGGCCTCAGAGAGCGCCTTCATGCTCCAGCAGCCAGCGCTTGATGCCGAGCTCGAATCCCTCGGAGCGCGCGCCCATGAATCCGCCGATCGAATGGTTGGCGCCCACGACCCGGTGGCACGGCACCACGATCGGGATCGGGTTCGCGCCGCAGGCGCCGCCCACTGCGCGGGCCGACGACTTGAGCTCCGCCGCGAGCTCACCGTAGGTACGTGTGTGTCCCGGCGCGATGCGCTGCATCGCCTCCCAGACCTGCAGGCGATGGCGCGTGCCGGCCAGCGCGAGCGGCAGGTCGAACTCGCGGTCCGGGTTGTCCAGATAAGCCTGCAACTGGATGCAGGTGAGGTGGGCGATGGTGCCGCGCTCAGGCGCCCGCGCCGGAACGGTCGGCGCCAGGAACCGGATACCGGTCAGGTGAGTCTTCGTGGCAGTGATGCCGAGCGTCGCGAAAGGTGCGCGCAGGCACGCCTGGAATGCTTCGGCCATCAGGCGGCGAGAGCGCGGATGCGCGCGAGCAGTTCCATCGGTACCTCGACGCCGTCGCGGCGTGCGCGCTCGGCGTTCTTGCGGCGCCGCTCGCCCGGCAGGCGCACCTCGGGGTCTTCGAGCATCGCGGCGATCAACGTCTCCACGCGTTCAAGGTACACCGCCTCGCCCGCCATTGCGCGCGGGTCGATCGCGAGCACCGCCTGGCCAATGCGCGTGGGGCGCCCCTCCTCGGTGAAGAAGCTGTCGGACTCGAATCCGAACGCCGCTCCCGAGAGCGCGCACACCAGCAACTCCACCACCAGGGCGAGCATCGCGCCCTTCACGCCGCCGGCCGGAAGCATGCTGCCTTCGAGCGCGGCCTTCGCGTCGGTCGTCGGCCGGCCCTGGGCGTCGAGCGCCCAGCCCTCGGGAATGGCCTCGCCCTTCTTCGCGGCGACCATGATGCGTCCGCGGGCGACCGCAGAGAGCGAGAGGTCGATCGACAGCGGCGGTGCGTCTCTGCGGGGAAACGCAGCCGCGATCGGGTTGGTGCCGAAGAGCGCGCGCTTGCCACCCCAGGCCGGCATGGCCGCGGGCGAGTTGCCCATGGCGATGCCGACGATCCCCGCGCGCGCCAATGGCTCGACGTGGTGGGCCGCGACGCCGAAGTGATTGCTGTTGGTCACGGCCACGAACGCGACGCCGAACTCGCGCGCGCGGCGGACCGCCTCCTCTCCCGCCAGCTCGCAGGCCGGGAAAGCGAGACCCCCTCCGGCGTCGACGACGCAGGCGGCGCGGGAATCGCGCGCCACGCGCGGCTCGGCGGAGCCGGTCGCGCGGCCATTGCGCAGGTGGCCGCAGTACTGCGGCACGCGCGAGGCGCCATGCGAGGAGAGCCCCTCGAGCTCGGCCGCGGCGAGCGCGCGCGCGGTAGCCGCAGCCATCTGCGGCGTGGCGCCGCTCGCTCGCAGCGCCGCCTCCATGAGGCGCTCGAGCTCCGCAGCCTGGAGTCGCTGCGCGCTCATGCGGCGAGCAACGACTGGCCGGGCCGCACGCGGGTGAATCGCACCGGCTCCCACGAAACGCGGCAGGCATCGTGCCCGGCGTCGTGCAGCTGCACGCGCGAGTAGGCCGAAGCGGCGAGGTCGTCCGTCTGCGGGAAGTCCTCGCGGAAGTGGGCGCCGCGCGACTCCTCGCGTGCGGCCGCGGCAGCGCGAATCGACTCACTGACCGTGATGAGGCTGTCGAGGTTGAGCCAGTCCTGCCAGGTGAGGTTGTAGCGCAGGTCGTTGCCGGCCACGCCGATGCGGCCGAGCGCCTCGCGCAGCTCGCCCAGGCGATCACCGGCGCGCGCGAGCCCCGCCGCGTCCCGGAGGATGCCGACGTCGTCCCACATCACCTGGTAGAGGCCTTCGCGCACCTCCTCGATATCGCCCGGGGGCTTGCCGACCGGGGCAAGCGCACGCGCGCGCGCCTCGTCGAGCGCAGCCTTGTCGGGCTCGCGCAGGAGCGCCTTCTGCGTCCACGCCGCCATGGCATCGCCGGCGATGGCGCCGAACACGGTCGAGTTGGCCACGCCGTTGCCGCCGAGGCGGTTGGCGCCGTGGACGCCACCCGTGTCCTCGCCCGCCGCGAACAGGCCCTCGAGCGTCGTGCGGCAATCGGCTTCGAACTCCACGCCGCCCATCATGTAGTGCGCCGTGGGCACGACCTCGACCAGCCCGCCCGCGAGGTCGAAGCCGCAGTCGGCGCAGCGCTCCACCATGCCCTTGAACTGGCGGCGCACTTCGGCCGGACCCAGGTGGCCCATCGCGAGGAAGACGCCGCCGTTCGGCGTCGAGCGCCCCGCGCGCATCTCGGCGAAGATGGCGCGCGAGACGATGTCGCGCGTGGCGCGCTCGCCGCGTGGGTCGTACCTGTGCATGAACCGGCTGCTCGTACCGTCGAGCAGGTGCCCGCCCGCGCCGCGCAACCCCTCCTCCAGCACCGTGCCGGTCATGCGCGTGCCGGGGCCGGCAAGCAGCCCCGTGGGATGGAACTGCACCATCTCCATGTCGCGGAGCGTCAGTCCGGCGCGCAGCGCCATGGCGAGCCCGTCGCAGCTCTTGTCGCCCGAAGGCGTGTGGTAGCGATACATGGTGGGCCCGCCGCCGGTGGCGAGAAGCACGCTCTTCGCCTGCACGAAAACGAGCTCGCCCGTGCGCATGTCGATCATG
>Ga0111538_10001972_pt1 | contig 28811 bp, 24 predicted proteins | sample SoiMethybrSBSTD1_FD_79669 | JGI IMG/M metagenome (GOLD analysis project Ga0111538, IMG submission 79669) | Bulk soil microbial communities from a Populus tree surrounding site in Tennessee, USA - Soil MetaG P. TD hybrid SBSTD1 (version 2)... | ecosystem: Environmental > Terrestrial > Soil >... | reverse complement strand
GGCGGCCGCGACGTCGACGTCGAGCACCCGCAGCGCCGCCAGCGTGCCCAGGAACAATCCCTTGGATATCGCGGGCTCTTCCGGGGTGGCAGCGGCGAGCATCGCTCTCGAGTCTAGCTCGCCGTGTCCGAAACTGTCACCCGAGCCCCTGGCCCCGGTCACCCCCAATCGGCCGGCCCGCAAGTATGCGGCAGTCATGACCGGCCTCAAAAGCTTCCTGGGTTCGTGCGCCGCGTTGTGCGTGCTCGCTGGCTGCGGCAAGGACGATGACGAAAAAGCAGACCAAGCCTCGTCCGACACTGCAAGCTGCCCCGTCGTGGTGGCCGATGCCGACTGCGACAAGAGCCAGCGACCCTTCGTCTTCGTCCACGGCACCTACGGGTCGGGGGACAACTTCGCGCACGTGGCCGCGCTGCTCGGCTCGAACGGCTTCTGCCAGGATCGCATCGTCACCATCGAATACAACTCGCTCGGCGATCAACCCGGCACCAACGGTCAGCTCGATCAGGCAATCGACAAGATATTGGCGGAGACCGGTGCGATAGAGGTCGATCTGGCTGGCCACTCCCAGGGCACCCGACACTGCGGGGCCTATCTGGCGGATCCGGCCCACGCCGCCAAGGTCGCTCATTACATCAATTTCTCGGGCCGGGTCGCGGTACCGAACGACGTCGAGACGCTGAGCCTTTCGTCCGAGAAAGATCTCGGAAACATGCCCAATCACGCCACGGGCTCGCACGTGACCACGTTCACGATGAAAAACGAGGATCACTTCGCGGTGGCCGCGTCGAGCACGGCCTTCGTGGAGCTCTACAAGTATCTGCGCGGCGAGCCGCCGAAGTACACGGAGATCCAGTGCGGGCAGGATCCGGTCATTGTCTCGGGCATCGCCGAGACCTTCGCCGACAACGTGCCGCTCGCGGGGCGGCTCGAGATCAGCGAGGTCGGCGACACGCCCGGTGTGCCGAAGGGCAACGTGATCACGGTCCAGGGTGCGGCTGACGGCGTGTTCGGTCCGATCGAGCTCAAGCGCAACGTGCCCTACGAGTTCAAGGGCTTCGATGTGGACGGCACCCTGATCGGCTACCAGTACTTCACCCCGTTCAAGCGCAGTAACCGTCTGGTCCGCCTGCTCTCGCCGTCGAAGAACACCGTGGTGGCCCAGCTCAGCACCGATCACATCGTGCGCGGCCCGAACCACGTGGCGATCACGGCGCGCTGGGCCGGCGGCGCGTTTCGCCAGGACCTGGGCGACAGCCTGAAGTTCGACGGCGCGGAGGTGCTGACCGGCGACAACGCGGGGGCCGCTGCGTTGGCCGGGCCGAACGCCGGCGGCGTCGTCGGGATGTTCTTCTACGACGTCAATAGCGACGGCAAGAGCGACATGAACGTCGACTTCACCGCGCCCTTCATCGACGGCACCGACCTCTTCCTCGACGCCTCGAGCCTGCGCTTCATGGAGGTCGGCTTCGACGCCCACGACGACACGGCGGATACCAAGCGCAGCAAAGTCAAAATTCCGACTTGGCCGTCCTCGGACGCGCTCCTGCTCGTGATGTTCCAGTAAGCCGCGCGGAGACCGATTTTAGGGGGGGCGGGGCGCGGGTGGGGCATTTGTGCGCTTTTCCGTCGGGAGTCGATGCGTTTCGGTTAGGATGCGCGCGCCCGAGGTTACGGGTGGAGGAACAAACCGTGACGAAGAGCTTCAGGGTTGTAGTTTTGGGTGCGCTTTTGGGGTCCCTTGGTTTCGTGTCGACGGCACTGGCGCAGCAGCCGGCGCCGCCGCCCGCACCGCCACCTCCGGCCGCGCCGCCAGCTCCGACTGCACCGCCGCCACCCGCGCAACCCGCGCCAGCGCCTCCGCCGCAGCCGGGGTACGGTCAGCCCGCGCCGCAGCCGGGCTACGGCCAGCCGCCTCCTCAACCTGGTTATGGCCAGCCCCAGCCCGGTTATGGCCAACCGCAACCCGGCTATGGCCAACCACAACCCGGCTATGGCCAGCCGCAACCGGGGTATGGGCAGCCACCTCCGCCAGGGTACGGCCAACCGCCGCCCGGTTATGGCCAGCCGCAGCCCGGGTACGGACCGCCGCAGCCAGGCTACGGACCGGGGATGACGGAGCCGCCGCCGCCCGCGGTCACGGAAGACGCCGGCGCGTACACGCACGACGGCTTCTTTCTGCGGCTCGGACTCGGCATCGGCTACGGCATCCACAGTGCGGAGGCCGACGGTGAGGACTACGGGACAATCAAGGGCGTGGGCATCGTTCCGGAGCTTTTGATCGGTGGGACGGTGGCTCCGGGTGTGGTGCTGGGCGGAGGTTTGATCGGGTACTCGTTTCCGAGCCCGACGTTCGAAGACGCGGATGGAGACGAATTCGACAGCGACGTCACCGCGATCCTCAGCACCCTCGATTTCTTCGTCAACATCTACCCCGATCCGAAGCAGGGCTTGCAGCTCCAGGCACTGATCGGCTTCGCCGTCGTCGACGTCACCGACAACGACACCGACGAAAGCCTCTTCGAGGGAGGGGACACTCCGACTGGCCCCGTGTTCGGCGCCGGCATCGGTTACGAGGGCTTCGTCGGCAAGGAGTGGAGCGTGGGCGTGATGGGCCGCGTCGTCTACGCGCCGACCTCGGGCACCATCTCGAGCTCCCTCGCCGACGTCGAGGTGAAAGTGTCGTCGGTCGTGCCGTCTGTTTCGTTCATCGCGACGTTCCACTGACGATTGCCGCCGCCGCTGCCGAAACCAGCGCGTCGATCGGTTGATCGGCGTCGAGCTCGATCGCGCCCGCGGGCACCTCGAGGTCGGCGAACTGACTCGGGATCAGCTTCTCGGGCATGAAGTGGCCGATGCGGGCGGCAAGCCGCCGTTCGATCAAGTCGGGCGTAGCCCGCAAGTAGAGGACCGCGACGCCCGGCCGAGCGAGGCCGAGCGCATCGCGGTAGCGCGCTTTGAGCGCGGAACAGGCGAGCACTGTCGGCTCGTGCCCTTCCAGCGCGCGGTCGATCAACACCCGCAGCCGCGCGAGCCACGCCGCGCGGTCGGCGTCGGTCAGCGCCTCGCCGCGCGTCATCTTCGCGACGTTGGCGGCGCCGTGAAAATCGTCGGCGTCCGAAAATGAGAAACCGAGCATGCCGGCCAGACGCCGTCCAATCGTCGACTTGCCGCTGCCCGTGACGCCCATCACGACCACGAGCCGCACGGTTGCGCAATTCCGCTCGCAATCACTGGTGTTCGTCGACATGGGCGCGGGATCCGGGGCTTCCCGGTGCCTGCAAGTCCAGGGTATGATTTGAGCGATGAGCGGCAAGGAAGAGGATTCCGCGGGATCCGGCGAAAAGAACTCGCCCGCGACCGGGGGCGGCCCTTCGGAACGCCCACGCTCGATTTCAGGATCCCCGCCGCCGACGGACGACCTCGATTCGGAGTGGGACGCGAGTCCGCCCGAGCCCGAAAAAAAGCCCAGCGTGCGGCCGGCCGCCGTGGTGGTTCGTACGCAGCCTCCGGCCCCGATGGTGGCGCGAGGCACTTCGTCGGAAACGACCCTGCTCGGCGTGGCGCCGCCGCCAATCGTTCCTCAGTTTCCGAAGAGTGATCCTTTGCCGCGAGTGGAGGACGCCTCCGCTCCGAGCCCGCCGGCTCCCGCGGTTGCCGAGCCCGCGCCTGCGGTGGCCGACTCCGCGCCCGCCAAGCCTGAGAGCGAGGTTGCGCCGGCAGTTTCGGCACCGCCGCCGCAAGCTGCCACCGCGTCGACCGACCCCGAGCCAGCGCGGGCGAGCGCGAAGCCCAAGCCCAGCTCGGCGACCGCACCGCCTCGCGCCGAGACGCCCCCGCCGGACAGCGTGAGCGCCAGTAGCACCGACCAGGCCGAACGCGTGATCGCGTCGTCGGCCGGTTCGGTCGAGCCGCGCCGTTCGAGCCGGGGCTTGTGGATCGCAGCTGCGGCCGCGCTCGTCGCCGGCGGACTCTGGTTTGGATTGCGTCCGTCGAGCCACGAAGCGTCGGCGCCGGAACCGGTGGCCCAACAGCGGCCAGAGCTCGCGGCCACCCAGAACGCGGCGCAAGCCGCGCCGAGCCCGCCCGAGCCGCCGCTGCAACCGCCGCCCGCCGAGCCTCCGCCCACCGCGACCGTGACGGCCCCAGCCCCGGAAGCCAGCGCAGCAGCGATCGAGGGGAAAAAGGTCGTGATCGTCAACGCGCGGCCCGCGAACGCGCGCTTCTTCTACAAGGGAAAGAAGGTGGGGGTCTCCCCGCTCCGCGTCGAGCTTGCGCCCGGCGAGAAGCGCGCGTTCGAGGTCGGCCATCCGAGCTTCATCACTCGCAAAGTCATCATCGACGGTTCGGAGCCCGAGGTGACGGTCGGTCTCTATCCAAAGTCCGGCAACTGGCGCAAACCCGCGAAGGCCAGTCCCGAACCTGCCGAACCTGTCGAGCCAGCCGAGGCCGCGCCGTGACGGAGTCGGGGGCGGATGCTGCGGCTAGCGGGCGTGGGTTCTTTCGGCCGCTGGCCGCGCAGACGGCGTTCGCGCAGTTCTGGTTCGCGCTCCCGGAATACCGCTTCACGGAGCGGGCGCTGGCGCGGCTGCCCACGCCGCGCGCGACGCTCTACTTCGCCGCCGACGTGAAGGAACGCGCTAGCGGAAACGCGATCGGAACCGGCGTGTTCTGCGAAGGTCCGCATTCGAAGCACTTCGAAGTGACCCACGAATGCGCGGACATGGTGGCCGTCAAAGTAAAGAGCGGCGCGCTCGGCGCGCTGCTCGGCGTGCCGGCCCGCGACCTCCGCGACCAGACCGTCAACTTGGCCGAGGTCTGGGGCCGGCGCGCCACCGAGCTCACCGAACAGATTCAGGAGGCGCGTACGCTCGAACAACGCTTACGCCTGCTTCAAACCGCGCTCGTCCGCAACTACCGCCCCCACGAACGCCAGGACGCGCTCGCCAGCGAGGTGGCCAGCACGATCGAGCGCCGCGCGGGGAAGGTGCGGATCGCGGAGATCGGCGAGCGCATCGGCGTGGGGCGCCGCGCTCTGCTCCAGCAGTTCGACGCCTGTGTCGGCCTCACGCCGAAGCAATACGCCCGAGTGATTCGCCTGCGAGCGACGGTGACACGGCTCGTGACCACGGACGCCGCGGATTGGGCCCGGCTCTCCAACGAGCTCGGTTACTACGATCAGTCGCACATGATTCACGAGTTCCGCGATCTGCTCGGGATCCCCCCGGCGATTTTCCGGCGCCAGCTCGCCGCCTTCAGGCCGGTGGGTTCGCCGGCGTTCGGCCGCCGCGCGCTCCCGAAGCGCGAGCAAGACCTGTATCGGCTGCTCGGCATGGTGTCCGAGTGGGCGGAAAACGCCAGTAACCAAGAGGCCGTATCGATCGGCGCAAACGGCAGCGCGGCCGTCAAAACTCCGTCAGACTCAGCAGGTTTCCGTCCGGATCCTTGAACCAGGCGACCAGCGCGCCGTCGGGCGTGGCCCAGATTCCGGCGTCGTCCTGCTGCAAGAACACGTAGCGCTCGAAGCTGACGCCTCGTTCGCGCAACGCGGCGATCGTGGAGCGGATGTCGGAAACCTTCCAGCCGAGCGCCGTGTGCGGCACTGGCCTGAACTCGCGGACTTTTTGAATGCGCAGCATGGTCCCGTCGGCGTCGAAGACCAGAGCGAACTCCTCGTCGGCGACGAAACGCAGCCCGAGCACTTCCTCGTAGAACGTGCGGGCACGCCCCGCGTCGGCGGTAGCCAGAAACGCGATGACTTTCTCGGGGCCGAGCATGGGCCAATCCTAGCGCGAGCCGCGGGGCCTGCTCAAACGCAGACGAGGCAGTCGCAGTTGACCTGCTGTTCGTCGGCGGAAGAACAGACGTAGGGCCGGTCACCGCAGAGCGGCGCCGCGCATTCGCAGCTGACCGGGCTCGGCGGCGTGCACGGGTTCTTCTGACACGAATAGGTGAAGCCGATGCCAGTGGAGCGCCGGACACAGAGCTCGCCTTGCTTGCATTCCGTACCGCTGGTTCCGCAGGGAACGTTGCAGGGCGTGGCCAGAACGACCCATTTTTTCGTCTGGGTGTTGCAGCTTGCGACACGCACGACGCCGTCGCGGCCGCATTGATCGTAACGGCAAGGAGATGGCAAGCAGACGTCACAATCAGCGCCATTGGCCGGGACCTGGTTCGGACAGACCGGCGCGGCGCACGGCGGGACCAGGACTTGCCAGTGCCCTTGTACGCAGGTGGCGGTGACCGGACAGCAGTCGCCGTAGCGGCAGCTCAGCCCATCGGGAGCGCACGCCGCGTTGCTGGTGGGCTGCTGTGCGGGACAGCTGCCCGCGTCGGTCGATCCACCGCTGCCGTTCGCACCGGCCGTGCCGCCGCTGCCGAGGGTGCCACCGCTCCCCGCCGACCCTGCGCTTCCGCCCGCACCGCCGCTTCCGCTCGCACCGCCGCTTCCGCTCGCACCGTCGCTTCCGCTCGCACCGTCGCTTCCGCTCGCGCCGTCGCTTCCGCTCGCGCCGCCGCTGCCCGAGGCGGCACCGCTTCCACTTGCGCCCCCGCGACCCGAGGCACCGCCTCTGCCGCTCGAGCCGCCGCGCCCCGAAGCCCCGCCTTTCCCGCTCGCTCCGCCCCCATCCGGACCCGCGTCAGGCGTGTCGAACGTCACATCGCTCGATCCGCCGCACGCGCCGGCGAAGCCGAACGAAACCAAGATCGCTGCAAAAGGGCCAAGCCTCGACCAGTTCGCCATTGTCGCACCCTCGAAGAGTCTAGCGCCGCGCGGCCTTCAGCGCGACCGCCCGAAAACGGCCGTTCGGAAACAGTGCCAGGTAGCGCTTGGCGTAGTCGGCGGCGCGTGGATCGCGGCGCGCCGCCGCGGCTTCGATAGCGAGCCCCAGCGCATCTTCGCTCAAAGCACCGCGCGGATTCGCCACAAGGTAGGCGTCGAGCAGTTTTTGGGCGCGCGCCGGATCCCCTGATTTTCGCAGCGCACGGATCGCATCCAGCACCGGAGCCGGATCCTCCGCGCTGGCCCTCGGCTTCGCGGGCGCGGCACGACTTCGTTGCGGTGCCGGCTGTGCAGTGGCCACCGAGGTTTTCGAGGCCGTCGATTGGACCTCGGGTGTCGCCGCCGCTTCGACGGCCCTCGGTGGATTCGGAGGCCGCGGATCATTTCTCGGCGCCGGAACCGGCGCGGGAACACTGATCGCGGCAGGCGCCGCGCCGGCGTCGACCCAGCGGTAGCCGACCGCGGCGGCAGCAGCGCTGGCGACCAAGAGCGCCACGCCGAGCGCGGGTGCCCGAACTCCGAAGCCGCTCGCCGTCCGCTCGCGCATCCGGGTCAAGACGCGGCGTTTGCCGGAAGCGTTGCGCTCGAAAGGCTCGGCCTGGCGCACCAGCTCGGCCAGACGCAGCGCGTCCGGAGCGAGCTCGGGGTCGTCGACCAGGCGTTTCATGCTCGTTCCACCCGCGCGAGCCGCGCGATCAGCTTTTGCCGCGCCTTGTGGATCCGAGCCCACACTGTGTTGATCGGCACGCCCTGGAGGCGTGCTATCTCCTCGCCGCTGAAACCCTCGATCTCGAACAGCACGAACGCGGCTCGCTGATCGGCGTTCAAGCGCGCGAGCAGCCGCTCGAGCAGCTGTCCCCGCTGTTTCGTCTCGTAGCATTCCGCCGGATCGGACCCAGGATCGAAGAGCCGATCGGAGACGGGCTCGCTGTGCGAGAAGATCTGCCGCACCCACAGCAGCCGTCGAAAGTCGCGGACGCGGCGGCGCGCGATCCGATACAGCCACCCGCCCAGGTTCTTGCCGTCGAAGTCGCGCAGCCGCCGGTGAACGACCAGAAACACGTCCTGAACCAGATCGTCCCGATCGGCGTCCGGACCGCCCAGGGCGCGTACCCAGCGGGAGACCTCGTCGAACCACGCTTCGTACACGGCCTGGAAGGCGAGCGCGTCCGACCGCGCGGGCTCGATGGTTCGAGTCGCGACTTCGAAAGGCTCGGCCTCTATGCCACTCAGCATCACGGGTCTCGCGGATCCAAGGGTAACCTCGGATCGAGCTTTGGAGACCATGATCGCGCGGATCGCACCAGCTCTGTGTGGGGTGCTCGGCCTCGTGTTGGCGCCCGATGCCACCGCAGCCGAGCAAATCATCGTTGGCGGTTCGGGCCGCTGCCCGGCGCCGGATCGCGTCAGGCAGGCCATCTTCGAGCTCACGGCCGATCGACGGGCGCCGCCCATGGGCGCGCTGGTCGAGGTCGGCGACGGCGGGGAAACGTTCACGGTGGTGGTCCGCGCCGACGGCGAGCGCGGCCGCCGTGCCTACGCCGACGCCGATCGCGACTGTGAACGGCGCGTGCGGATTGCTGCCGTGTTCGCGGTGACCACGCTGTTCCCGCCGCAGCTGGCCGCGCCCGAGCCGCCCGCGCCGCCGCCCCGAACCACGCCGGCCCGAACCGCGCCGGCGCGCATCCCGCCGCGTGCCGCCGAGCCATGGTTTCGGCTCGAGCTCGGCGCGTTCGGCGAGGTCGGCGCTCACTTCGCCGATCCGACGAGCGTTGTGAGCTGGGGCGGCGAGCTGCGTGGAGCTCTGGGCGGAGGGCCGCTCGCGGCCACCGCGGCTCTTTCCTACGCGCCGCGCGCCAAACTCGCGGCGCCCGAGCTCGACGCCGACTTGGCTCGCATCACCGCCTTGCTCGGTGTTCGCGTGCGCCTGCTCGAGCGTCCGATCGATCTGGCGCTCGACGCGGGTCCGATCGGCGCGCTGCTTCGTTTGCGCGGAGTAAGCGTGCTCTTCCCGGCGGAAGACCACGCGGTCGAGCTCGGTTTCCGCGCCGGGCTGGTCGCAACACCACGCCGGACTCGGGGCGTCGCGCCGTTCGTGGCGGTGCACGCGGCGTGCTTTCCGGCAGCGCGCGAGATCGCCGTCGCTCCGCGCGGTGTCGTCGCTCACACCCCGCTCTTCTACGGCGGAGTGACGCTGGGCGTGGCGCTCGGGCTTTGATCAGAGGCAGTACGCGCCGGGTGCCCAGGTGCAGCCGCAGCGGCGCGCCGCGGTGCAACACGGGATCGGTCCGATCACGCTGCAGCCCGGGCAGCTCGTGGGGTTGCAGCTTCCGGTCGAGCCGCCCGATCCCGAACCCGAGCTCCCGCCCGATCCGCTGCCGCCCGTTCCCTGGCTCATGCACACGCCGTTCGACAGCACGTAGCCGGTGTTGCAGGTCAGCGTGCACTGGCCTTCGGCGCATCCTGCCGTGCTGTTGAAGGGAGCAGGGCAAGCCGTGCAGTCCGAGGGCCCACAACCGGTCTTGGGTCCGGGGTCGACGCACGAGCCGTTGCAGCGCTTCTGTGGCGGCATGCACTCCGTGGTGGAACCGCCGGTCCCGGCGGCGCCGCCGCTCGAAACGTCGCCGCCCTGGCCCTGGCCGTTTGCTCCACCGAACGATGGGTCGCCGAAGACTCCGGCGTTGCCGCCGACGCCGCTCCCGCCGACGCCAGCACCGCTTCCACCGATGCCGGCGCCACTTCCACCGGTGCCATCCCCGCCGATGCCGGAAAACCCGACGCCGGCGTAGCCATCGAGTCCCCCATCGAGCCCCTCGCTCGTGGGCGCGCCCTCCTCGACGCCGACGGCGCAAGACGCGAAAACACCCAGACTGATCAGCAGCCCAGGCAGCGGACTCCTCCCGAACATCTTCGGTTCTTTAGCATACGCCCCCACTGGAAGCCCACGCCCGCGAGTACCCCTAACGCCATTTGTTATCTAAATGTGTTCCAAGGGAATCACAAAAGTCGTTATTGCTGCATTGTTCCGACAGGGGCGTAGCGCTCAGTGACAGTACTGCACCCATCGGTGTCACGTGGCTCGGTCGCGGCACTCTTCGCGATCGGGTGTGGCGAGCCGCTCTACGCCGGAAGCGACATCGTGTGGATCGCCACGCACGAGCGCGGCGATCTCGCCGAGTGGAGCGGCGTCGACGCGAACGCGGGAACGGTCGAGGCGAGCCGTGATGCTGCGCACGGCGGACAATACTCCGCAAAACTGACGCGCGATGCGGTGAGTGCGGAATCCGGTCCGGGTTTGTTCCGCGACGTGCGCGGCTACGGGGCTCTGTACTACGCGGCGTGGTTTTTGATTCCGGCCCAGTACGCGACCGCGTCGCGCTGGACGATCGTCAAGTTCCGCCTGCGTGACTCCGTTTCCGGAGCGGACCCGGCCGAGGGATTCGATCTCGATCTGCGCGCCTTGCCCGACGGTGACTACGTGTTGTCCGCGTTCGATCACAATCAAGACTACTTACAAGCGCCGATTGCCTTGCCGGCGCCGATCGTGCGCGTCAAAAGCTGGTTTCAGCTCGAGGTCCTTTATCGACCGAGCGCGAACGCGGACGGCGGCATCGTGGTTTGGCTCGACGGGCGTCCGGTCTATCGCCTCGAGCACCATCCCACCGCCGCGGACGGCGCGTTTTTCAGTCCGTGCAACGTCGCTCTGGACCTGACGCCGAGCCCGGCCGCCCTCTACGTCGACGACGCCGCGGTGAGCCTGACGCGCATCACGCCGGACGGCGTCTTGCGCCGTTGATCAGCGCGCGGCCGGAACGCGCAGCGGCGCGTGAGCCGCGATGCCGTCGCCCAGGATGGCGTGATTGCCGCGCCCCGAGCGATCCCAAGCTCGTGCGCCGAAGGCTTCGTCGAAGGTCAGGAACATCACCAGTGCGGGGTCGCTTGCGGGCGCGGCGCCGGCAGCTTCCGTCGCAAGCTCGCTGGCACTCCGCGCGACCGTCCAGATCCGCACGTCGTCGAGCCGGCCTCGGAAGAACTCGTGGAGTCCGTCGCTCGAGCCGATGAAACCGCTGGTCGGTGTGCGGCGCGTCGGCTCGCGCTGACCGCTCGACAGCTCGCGGCCGTCGACGAACAGGCGGTGCAGAGTCTGGTCGAAGACGTAGGCGACGTGGTGCCATTCGCCGGCCGCGAGCGGCGCCGTGTCCTCGACCAGCGTCCGCGGGCCGTAAACGTTCCAGGCGCCGAGCACGCCCTCGCGGAGCCCGATCGCGACGCCGCTTTCCCAGTCCTTGCGCAGCACCACCGCGACGCTGACCCCCCCGCCGCCGTCGTGATTCAACCAGAGCGAAATCGTGTGAGGGGCCTCGGGAAAGGGAAAGCCCGCCGTGCCGGTGTTGGCGTAGTCGTCGCCGTCGAACGCGAGCGCGAGATTCTCGGTCGCATCGGGTGGCTGCGTTTCCGCGGGCTCGAGCTCCTCCGCGCGCGATCCACAGCCGCCGAGCAGCGCCGCGGCTGCGAGCGCGACTTCAATGCTCGCCGAACACCTGGACCCAGACACGCTGCTCGACCCCGACACCGATCTCATTGGAGTTCGACGACAGGATATTCTTTCGGTGCCCATCCGAGTTCATCCAGGATTGCATCACCTCGGCTGCCGTTCGTTGCCCTTTGGCGATGTTCTCGCCGGTGGGAAAGCCCTGATAGCCGGCGGCCTTGGCGCGATCGCTGAAGTCCCTGCCGTCGAGCGAGGTGTGATCGAAGTAGTTTTGCGCCACCATGTCCGCGGCGTGGCCCTGCGCGGCGCGGGCCAGCGAGGGATCGAAGCGCAGCGCGGGCAAGCCCTGGGCCGCGCGTTCCTGATTGACGAGCGTGATCACGCCGCAGCCGTCCGGGGTCTGGCTGTCGGGACACGGCGTGTCCCGGTCCGCGTCGGGGTCTACTGCGCTGCAGCCGACCAGTGCGCTCAGCAGCGCAGCCAACGTGGCAAGTTTGTAAAACGCGCCCATCCTCACGAGCTTAGCAGAGGGGTGCAGACACGGCGAGGCGACTTAGCTTCGCCTCCGATGAAGTGCAGCCGTCCGGCGCTCTGTCTCGTCGCGCTCCTCGTTACCTCTTGCGGTGGCTGTACGGGCTGCGCGCGCGGCGAGCCGCCACCCCGCGGAACCTACACACCGGCTCCGAGCGGAGTCGCTCCGAGCACGCTCCGGCCGAACGCCGTCGCCGCAACGCCACCGGGGCAAGCCGTTGCCGCGGATCACGGTCTTCCGCTCGGCCGCATCACGCTGCCCCGGGGATTTCGGATCGAGCCTTACGCGAGTGGCGTGAAGAACGCGCGATCGCTCGCGCTGTCGCCCGCGGGGACGCTGTTCGTCGGCAGTCGCAAGGCCGGCAAGGTCTACGCGATTCCGAACGTAGATCGCGACGCGCGCGGCGATCGCGTGATCACGCTCGCGGAAGATCTCGAGAGTCCGAACGGCGTGGCGTTCAGAAACGGTGCGCTCTACGTCGCGGAAATCAGCCGCGTGCTCCGCTTCGACGACATCGAGCAACGGCTCGATCATGCGCCGAAGCCGGCGGTCGTCTACGACGGCTATCCGACCGACGGCCACCACGGCTGGAAATTCATCGCCTTCGGCCCGGACGGAAAGCTCTATGTCCCGGTCGGCGCGCCGTGCAACGTCTGCTTGGAGAAGGACCCGCGCTACGCTTCCATTACCCGCCTCGATGTCGATAGTGGCAAGGTCGAGATCTTCGCTCGCGGCATCCGCAACACGGTCGGCTTCGATTGGCACCCGCAAACCAGGGAGCTCTGGTTCACCGACAACGGGCGCGACAACCTGGGGGAAGACGTTCCGCCGGACGAGCTGAATCGCGCCGAAAAACCGGGCATGAACTTCGGCTTTCCGTACTGTCACGGCAAGGACATCCCCGATCCCGAGTTCGGCAAGCAGAAGAGCTGCAACGAGTTCGTGCCGCCGGTTGCGCTGCTCGGTCCGCACGTGGCCGCGCTCGGGATGCGATTTTATACCGGCCGGCTCTTCCCGGCCGAATACGCGGGACAGATCTTCATCGCCGAGCACGGTTCCTGGAACCGCAAGCAGCCGATCGGCTACCGCGTGATGCTGGTGCGTCTGAAAGACGGGCGACCCGCGTCGTACGAAGTCTTCGCGCAAGGCTTCATCGACGAAGGTAACGCGTGGGGGCGTCCCGTCGACGTCCTGGTGGCCCCGGACGGGGCTCTGCTCGTCTCGGACGACGAGGCGGACGCGATCTATCGGATCAGCTACGCCCGCTAGAGCTTCGGGCGGCGGAAAACAGCCCCCGTTCCGGCCGGAGATTCGGTAGAACCCGCTCGGGCCTCCATGACCTTGAAAAAGCTTTTGATCGCGGGCCGTGGCGAAATAGCGATTCGCGTGGCGCGAGCCGCCGAAGAGCTCGGCATTGCCACCGTCGTGGTGTTCTCGGAGAATGACGCCGCCTCGCTCCACACGCGCAAGGCCGACGCCGCGCACGCGCTGCGCGGTCGCGGTGCCGCGGCTTATCTCGATGCCGAGCAGCTGATCGAAGTCGCGCGCGGGGCCGGCTGCGACGCCATCCATCCCGGTTACGGCTTTCTGAGCGAGAACGCGGCGTTTGCGCGGCGCTGCGCTGGAGCAGGCCTTTGCTTCGTCGGTCCCACGCCGGAGCAGCTCGAGCTCTTCGGCGACAAGCTGCGGGCACGAGCGCTGGCTGCCGAGCTCGGAGTTCCGGTGCTGCGGGCGACCGCGGCTGCGGCGGACCTCGAGCAGGCGCGGGCGTTCCTGTCGGAGCTCGGAGCTCCAGCGATCATCAAAGCCGTCGCGGGAGGCGGGGGTCGCGGCATGCGCGTGGTGCGCCGCCCCGAGGAGCTCACCGACGCGCTCGCGCGCTGCCAGTCCGAGGCGCTTTCGGCGTTCGGCAACGGCGCCGTGTACGTCGAAGCGCTCGTGCCGCGTGCGCGGCATCTCGAGGTCCAGGTGCTGGGCGACGGCGCCCACGTCGTCGCATTGGGCGAACGCGACTGTACGCTCCAGCGCCGCCACCAGAAGCTGATCGAAATCGCGCCGAGCCCCGCGCTCTCGGGGGCGGAACGCGAGCGGCTGGTCGCGGCGGCGCTGCGTCTGGCGGATGCGACCCACTATCAGAGCCTCGGCACATTCGAATTCCTGCTCGATCTCGATCGCGGAGAATCCGTGTTCATCGAAGCGAACCCGCGGCTCCAGGTCGAGCACCCGATCACGGAGCAGGTGTTCGGCGTCGATCTGGTCAAGGCCCAGCTCGCGGTCGCGGGCGGCGCGCGGGTCGCCGAGACGAGCTTCGGCAGCGCTGCGCAGGGCTACGCGATCGAGCTGCGCGTCAATCTCGAGTCGATGGACGAGCAGGGCCGCGTGACTCCGGCCGGGGGATCGATCACGGCGTACGAGCCGCCGTCCGGGCCCGGCGTCCGCGTCGACGGCGCCGGATATGCCGGCTACGCGCCGAGTCCGAGCTTCGACTCGCTGCTCGCAAAGCTGATCGTGCACTCGACGTCGAGCGACTTCGCGGCCGCGATCAACAAGGCGCGGCGCGCTCTATCCGAGTTTCGGATCGAGGGCGTGGCGACGAATCTCGAGCTGCTCGAGCGGATAGTCTCCGATCCGCGCTTCGCGTCCGGTCAGATCGACACCACTTTCATCGAGCGCCACGCCGCCGAGCTCGCGCGCGGCGCGCCGCGCCGCAAGCTGTTCTTCGACGAGCTCCGCGCCAAGGCGGCGCCGGAAGCGGCGGCGTTCGACGCACCGGACGGCGCCCTGGTCGTGCGCTCGCCGATGCCGGGCCGCGTACTCTGCATCGACGTCGCCGTCCAGGAACGCGTCGCCGCCGGCAAGCAGCTGGCAGTGCTCGAGTCGATGAAGATGGAGAGCGCGGTCAGCGCGCCCGCGCCCGGCATCGTGCGCCAGATCGCAGCGAAGCCGGGCGAAAGCGTGGCGCAGGGCGTGCCGCTGTTCGTGCTCGAGCCGGCCGACGTCGACGGCGTCGCGAGCGACGAAGGGGAGGCGGCCGATCTCGACCAGATCCGCGCCGATCTGGCCGAGGTGCTGGCGCGCCACGCGAAAAACCTCGATCCCGCGCGGCCCGACGCGGTGCAGAAGCGCCGCCAGCGCGGGCAGCGCACGGCGCGTGAAAATGTGGCCGACCTCTGCGACGAGGGAAGCTTCGTCGAGTACGGCGCGCTCACTCTGGCCGCGCAACGCAGCCGTCGTTCGCTCGAGGAGTTGATTCGCATCAGCCCGGCCGACGGCGTGGTCGCCGGGATCGGTACCGTCAACGCCGCGGAGTTCGGCGCCGAGAAGGCACGCTGCATGGTGGTCGCGTACGACGCTTCGGTGCTCGCCGGCACCCAGGGCCTGATGAACCACAAGAAGCAGGACCGGCTGTTCGAGGTCGCCGGGCGCTGCCAGCTGCCGCTGGTGCTGCTCGCCGAGGGAGGTGGCGGGCGTCCCGGCGACACCGACGTGCCGATCCGTCCCAGTCTGGACGTGCCGACGTTCGCGACGCTCGCCGGATTGAGCGGGCTCGTGCCGCTGGTCGGCGTGGTGTCGGGGCGCTGCTTCGCCGGAAACGCGGTGTTGCTCGGCTGCTGCGACGTGATCATCGCCACCGAGAACTCGAACATCGGCATGGGCGGCCCGGTGATGATCGAGGGCGCGGGCCTCGGCGCGTGCGCACCCGAAGACGTGGGCCCGATCGCCGTTCAGTCGAAAAACGGCGTGGTGGACGTGCGCGTCGCCGACGAAGCGGCAGCGACGGCGGTGGCACGCCAGTATCTGTCGTATTTCCAAGGCTCGCTCGCGACCTGGTCGTGCGAAGACCAGCGCCAGCTCCGGCGCGTGATTCCCGAAAATCGGCTGCGGGTCTACGAAATGCGGCGGATCATCGAGATCCTTGCCGACACGGGCACGGTGCTCGAGCTGCGGCGCGAATTCGGGGTCGGGATGATCACGGCACTCTTGCGCATCGAGGGGCGTCCATTCGGTGTGATCGCCAACGAACCGCGCCACCTTTCCGGTGCGATCGACGCGGAGGCGGCAGACAAGGGCGCGCGTTTTCTGCAGCTGTGCGACGCCTTCGATCTGCCGGTGCTTTCGCTGGTCGACACGCCGGGTTTCATGGTCGGCCCGGAGGCGGAGACGACCGCGATGGTGCGCCACACCGGCCGGCTGTTCGTCGCGGCCGCGAACATGACCGTCCCGCTGTTCACGGTCGTGGTGCGCAAGGCCTACGGGCTCGGTGCGATGAGCGTCGCCGGCGGCAGCTTGCACGCGCCCGTCTTGACCGCCGCCTGGCCGAGCGCAGAGTTTGGCGCGATGGGCCTCGAGGGCGCCGTTCTTCTGGCGATGAAAAAGCAGCTCGAAGCGATCGCCGATCCCGAGGAACGGCGGACCACGGTGCGCAGCATGGCGAATGCCCTTCGCGAAGAGGGGAAAGCCGTCAACGCGGCGTTTCACCTCGAGTTCGACGCCGTGATCGATCCCGCGGAAACTCGCTCCGTGATCGCGCGCGCCGCCAACGCGGTCGCGCCGCCCCCGCCGCGACACGGCAAGAAGCGCGCTTTCATCGACACCTGGTGACGCTGGCGTCAGTGCGCGGCGGCGGCCTGTTTCTCGACCGCGTCGAGCAGGTCGTCCTGCTCGATCGCGAAGTCGCCGATGTGCATGCCGAAGCCGAGCGATTCGCTGCTGGGGTTTCGGTAGGGCGGCACCGGGCGCATGTCGTCCGGCGTCTGGTCGACCGAGATCTCGAGGTAGCTGAGATCGCCATTTTTGACGCACTGGCCGCGAAAGATGTCGCGGCTCATCACGAACGGCGTCGACACGGCCGGTATCTCGCCCTGGGGCTTGAATACCGCGTTTTCGAAGTGCGTCGGCTCGTAGCTGCCGCGGTAGCGGCCCGTGTTGCCGGCGAGCGCGGCGGGTTCGGTGCACAGCACCTGGTTGCCGGCCGGCGCCTTTCCGAACAGCGTGTTCGCGGGCGGCGGCGCCTCCTTGGCGAAGCTGTTGTACGCGATCACGCAACCGGTCTGTCCCACCGTGGTGCACGCGGGAATGTTTTTGAACGTGACGCCAACCGGCTGCCCCTCGGGAACCACCACCGAGCCGCCGATCAACAGCGCCGAGATCATCTTTGCGCGCAACGCCGGGTCGTTGTCGATCAGCGTCTGTACCAGGTTGACCAGCATGAGCGTGCCCTGGGAGTGGCCGATCAGCACGAATTTCCGGCCCTGGTTCAGGTGCTCCATGTAGTACTTGAACGCCGCTTGCACGTCTCCGACGGCGAGCGCTCCGTCGCCGACGCGGCCGACGCCGCCGCCGTCTCCGGATCCGCCGATGCTGAGCGAAACCTGCCGGTAGAGCGGAGCATACACCGTGCACAGGCGAGTGAAGCGCGCGCCCTGGGCGAGCAAGGGATCGAGCATCGGCTTGATGTTGCTGAAGTCGGTGACGTTGCCGACGCCGGTCAGCGAGACCGTCGGATACACGTAGAAACAGTCGAACGCGGGATTCGCGGCCGGCACGTGCGCGTTCACCTTGGTCGTGTTGTCCTTGAGAAACTCGGTCGCGTCGAGGTTCACCTTGCACTCGTCCGGATCGTTGCCGGGCCGGCATAGCCAGAGCGCCGCGTTGGCGTAGTCGAGCGGCGCCGTGCCGACGTCGGTCATGCCGCTGCGGTCGATCTTGGTCGTCGGCACGCTGGCGTCGGGGCCCCCGGTCGGAGCAGCCGGTTCTTCGTCCGAACCGCAGCCCATCACGCACAACGCTGCCAGCAGCACTACTCGGTACTTCATACTCCGCTCCTCTGCGCCCGAACGGGCACGCGAATCGCGTAGTAGCACCGCTCCTTTGGCTCGAAAACGCCCGAAGCACTAGCTTTGCGTGCCGCGGCAGACCCTCAACCGGCCGCGCGCGCCCTGAGCTCGTCCGCGGTGACGCTGCGCAGCGCGCGTTCCCCGCGCTCGAACTCGCCGGCCAGCTCCACCAAGACGCGATTGTAGGGGGTCGGCACGCCGTGCGCAGCGCCGAGCTCCACGACGTAGCCGTTGAAGTAGGCGACCTCGCTCGAGCGAATGCCGCGGGCGAGGCTCTGCCACGTCGAGCCACCCGGTCGATCGCGGCCCTCGAGCTTCAGCTCCGGCAAGCGCTCCATGGCGTAGCTCGTGAACTCGGCCAGCGGAATGAACGGCAAACTCGCCGCGGTGAACACCGCCACACCTTCGCCGACCAGGGCACGAAACAGATCTGCCCGACCGCCCGGTGCGATGAACGCGTCGAGCGCGTTCACCAGGTTGCTGAGCAGCTTCCCGCGTTTCCAGCGCGCGACGTCGGGCACCGATGCCGCTTCGAGGCCCGCGTTCGAAAGCGCGGCGGCGAGATTCCGCGCGCGCTCGTCCTCGCCCTCCGGCCAGCGTCCGACGCGGATCAACGCGTCGCGCTCCGCGTACGACGCGACCACGCCCGGCTCCAGATGCACCGCGGGCGTCCAGATCATCGCGCCGTAGACCGCCGCAAAACGCTGCTCGGCCTCGGCCTCGTTCGTGACCCCGTTCTGAACGCAAGCGATCGCCACAGTGTCCCCGGTCTCACCGCGCAGGGCAGCGAGCGCCTCGCGCGTGTCTTGCGACTTCACGCACAAAAGCACGATGTCACCGCTCTTGAGCTCGCCTTCGCCCGGTCGCCACAGCGCGGCGGGCCGGAACACTCGCGTCCCGGTCGGCGCCTGCAGCGTGAGCCCGCTCTTTTCGATGGCGTCGGCATGTGCCCCGCGCGCAACCAAAATCACTTCGTGACCCGCGCCGATCAAGCGGCCGCCCACGATTCCGCCGACCGCGCCGGCGCCCACGACGATAAAACGCATGGGCGAACGGTAGCTCAGCGGCGCGCCGCGGGTGTAGGATCGAAGCTTTGCGGTGGAAGGAGAGCGCGATGACGCTACGCTCGAACCGATTTCTTTTCCTGGGCGCGGCGACGCTCGTCGGAGCGGCTGTCGCTGGCGCCTGTGGCTCGGACGACAGTGCGCCGAACGGCGCTCAGCCCTCGACCGGTGGAGCCACCGGCAGCGGTGGTGCTTCGGGCTCGAGCGGCCGCGGCGCAGGGGGAAGCGCGGGCAATGCGGGCAGTGCCGGCGATAGCGGTGCCGGCGGCGCGGGCGGCCAGCTTCCGGACGGCGCGATCCCGGACGCGACCGCGGGCAGCTCGGGACAGGGCGGCACCGGCACCACCGACGCGCGCGCCGACTCTCGGCCGACTTGCGACGCGGGCACGACGCCGATGCCGACGGGCCGGACCATCGACGTCACGCCGCCCACGACCCTCGCTTCCGCGCTCGGCGGCGCGCAGCCCGGCGACAAGATCGTGCTGCACGCCGGCAGCTACGGCACGGAGACCATCAGCAACGTGCATTTCGCGAGCTTCGTCTTCATCGAGGCAGCGGCAGGGCAAACCGTGACGATGCCGGGCCTCCGCTTCCGTGGCAGCGATCACATCGCGATCCGAGGCGTTCACTTCAACGGCACCGTGCAGCTCGACGCCTCGCACGATTTCATGTTCCACGAAGCGACCTTCGACGCGGGAACCAGCGGCGAGGCCGCGCTGCACCTGCACGGCCAGGGCTCGGGCGGCGCGTCGCACGACGTGCTGGTCACGAAGAGCACGCTGCGCGGCGGCGGCCGCACCGTGTTCGTGCTCGGCCGCTTCGCGCCTTCGGAGCAGTGGAATCACCACATCACGTTCGTCGACAACGACATCAGTTGCGGCATGAACGTGTGTTTCCAGCTCTCCGGCGCCCGCGACATGACGATCGAGAGCAACCGTATCAACAGCACGCAGACCAGCGGCGTGCTCACCGCCGGGGCCACGCGCATCACGATCGCCCAGAATCGCTTCAAGGGCACGAGCGGCCGCGCGACGGCGATGCAGATCGCGAGCCCGGGGATGGAATGGGACAACTACGCCGGGGTCGAAAACATGATCTCGAGCGCCATCACGATCGCCAACAACGTGGTCGACGGCTTCGGCAGCGGCGTTCAGCTCGACGCCGCGCGCGCCGTCACGATCGTCTACAACACGGTGGCCGAGGGCACCGGGATCCGCTTCAACCATCGCACGCCGCACGACCAGCAGGGCAACGTGATCCTCGACGGCAACAGCGAGATCCGCGTCTGGAACAACATCCTGCCGTCGATTTCGCTCGCCGGCGGTGAGGAGCGGCCGACCTTCGAGTCGAACAACGTCGTCCAGAACGGTGGCGGCGGCGCAAACCTGATCACCGATCCGCCGGCCTTCGCCAGCGGTGCCGATTACCCGCTGTCCGCGAATAGCCCCGCGGTCGACGCCGCGCTGATCAACTCGGAGACGCCGCTCGTCGACTACGAGGGCAACGCGCGCGGAACCGATCCCGACATCGGCGCACGCGAGCTCGGTGCGACGCCCGCTTGTCCCTGAACCCCCGGATTATTCGAACCGCCAAGGCGCCAAAGCGCCAAGATCAGATTTATTGGGTGAGCCCTTCCCGTCGAACTGCGTCGGCGCGACGTCTTTCAGCGCCGCGTTGCGGTCCGTCCGCGCTGCCCACGGTCGTCCCGCCGACGCGCGGCGCCGAGCACGGCTAACCCCAAAAAATCTTGGCGTGATCCTTGGCGCTTTGGCGCCTTGGCGGTTCAAACTCCGGGACTTCACTGGTGAGAGCGCCTGGCATGATCGGTGCACCACTGGCGGGCATGGGCGGCGAAAAACAGCAAGATTTGGGCAAGTCGGTTGGGAGTCGTGGCGCACGTTGTGCCACGCGCGTCACGGCGATCCTGGCTCTGACCACGCTGGTGGGCTGCGGGCAACCCACCGAGGAAACCACCCGTTACGAAAATCCCGTCCGAGCCGATCCCGTCGACGATACGGCGCCGGCCGACGCTGCTTACGACGAAAGTCTCGACTACGACGGCCGGTACGGCTCGGAGAATCACTCGGCCCAACGCTTTCGTTTCGATGTTGCGCCCTACGACAGCGATGCAGAGCGCGCCGACGCCGAGAAGTTGTACCCGAGTCACGCGTCGTTACTGGCGGCTCACGTCGGCCGGCACGAGACGATGCCCTCGGTGCAGACGATCGTCACGTACGTGAAGCAGCTCGACGACACCATCTATGCGGGCGTCGAGCACGCCGTGGAAGTGGGCCTTCTACCGACGGTCGAGTCCAAGCGCACCATCCTGCGCGGGGTCGTCGACTACCTGTCCGCGCACCGAAGCCCTGGGGCGGACCAGGCGCTCGCGGTCGTCGCCGCGGCTTCTCGGTTCGGCGGCGACCAGCCGGTGGTTCCGGACGATCTGGTAACCTTGGTGGACGCGATCCAAACGGACTTCGAGGCGAGCCCGAGCGAGAGCAAACCCATCGGTTTTTACACGTGGTCCCCCGAGCTCGAAGGGATCTGGAAGCAGGACCGCTTGCTCCAGCGACCGTTGCCGTCGGCGGAGAGTACGTGCGCGCTCGCGGAGGCGATCGCCGCCGATCCCGCGAGGCGCGTCCAATACGAAGAGCTCGTCAATCTCTACGGAAAGCTGACGAACCCGGTAAAGTCCTCCGTCGTGCCTTTGCTCGGCGCGGCCGCGTCCGGTGCCTGTTCCACGGACAGCTCCGAGGCGTTTCTCGGCACGTCGCGAAGCCCGGAGGTCGAGCTCTTCGAAGCGCTGTACCCGTACGGCGTTCCGGCGAACGCCGATCTCATGGGCGACCTGGTGGATGCGATTCGCAGCGGGCGCGTCGACCTCGCGCCGACGGACGCCGACGGCTGGTATCAACACCAGCTCTTCGCTCTCGAAACGCTGCTGGTCACGGACAAGTCGGAAGAGCGCCGGAAGATCGGTTTCACGGCGCGCTACAAGAAGCGCCTCCAGGAAGCGTTCACTACGTTGCTCGTCCAGCACCGCGAAACGCACGTGAAGCAGACCGGTAACGTGGCCATGAGCTCGGCGGGTTCCCTGACACCGCACTTTCGCGTGGAACCGCTCGCGACCGTCTACGTGCGCCACGCGCGCTCCTATGTTTTCCTCGAGAAAGCTCTCGAGAACACGCTCGGCGCGGCGGCTCTCGATACAGCCGTCGCGATCGATGCGGGCGGCGCGACCGAGGAGACGCTCCGTGCGCGAATCGCGCGTGCGCGGGATCTCTTCTACGGGCTCTACGTCGCGTCGACCCAGGATCTGGGCATGAAGCCAGCGCTTTTGGCCGCCGGGGATCCGCCGGAGGACGGGTGGAGCAAGCTCGCGACCGACGCCGATCGGTGGCTCTTGCAGCTTCCGGCCGACGCCCTCGCGGCGAGCGACGTGCGGGTCATGGTGCCGATTGCTTCGCTCGGCCCCGGGCGGTTCAAGTACTGGGCGGTCATCGGAGTGCGCGCGACGCTCGCGGGCTATTCGTACATCACTGGTTCCGACATGAGCCCCCCCGCGCCCGACGCGATGACCAAGGCGTGGCTCCCCACGGAACAATTCTTGGAAGTGGAATCGAGCGACGTCCCGCTGAGCCGCGACGAGCTGCGTGCGCTGTGCGACGAGAAGAAGACAGCGGACGCGATCAAGGCGGCGATCGAGGCGCGCTAGTCGGGCCCTTTCCCTGACCCCCGGATCATTCGAACCGCCAAGGCGCCAAAGCGCCAAGATCAGATTTATTTGGGTGAGCCTTTCCCGTCGAACTGCGTCGGCGGGACGTGCTCTGCGTCGCGTTGCGCCGTTGACCGTCGTCCCGCCGACGCGCGGTGCCGAGCACGGCTACCCCAAAAAATCTTGGCGTGATCCCTTGGCGCCCCGGCGCCTTGGCGGTTGGAAAATCCGGAGCCGTCACTTCTTCGTTTTCGTTTCGTCGTCGGAGACGCCGGCGAGGCGCTTCGCGAGGTCCTTCTTCTCTTCGAGGTTCGACAGGCGCGCGATCTGAATGCGCTGGGCCTGGGGCGAGCCCGCGCCGTGCATCGACTCGGTGAGGTAGCCGACTGCGTTGCGGCCGAGCGTCATGTTCTCGATCAGCCGGAGCACGCGGCGGCGGTTGTCGACCGACACGCCGGGCCGGGTTTTCAGGTACTTCTGCAGGATCGGCTTGGTGTCCGGGTTCTCGAAGTCCTTGTCCGACGGCAAGGTCACCATCAGGCCGCCGGCGAGGTCCTGCGCGAGCCGCGCGAGCTCGTACGGGTAACGAGTGACGTTGTGTTTGCACACGTTCGCGAGCATCTCGTCGTTCTGGTAGTTCCCCGCGGCCGTGGGCTTGGACTCGTGCGACGACGCGATGCCCGAGCCGTAAATGGTCTCGTTCAGGTGCGTCATTTCCACGAGCTTGTCGCGCACGTGCGACGCCTTGGAAGCGCCGTTGTAGTCGGCGATCGTCGCCGCCGCGCCGATGATCACGTCACCGAGGCCGGTCTTGCAGACGTAGCTCCGGCGATGGTACGCCGTGAAGCGCTCGACCAGGCTCGCCGCGAACTCCCATTCGCCGTCCATGAAGACGTGGCTGGTCGGCACGAACACGTCGTCGAACACGATCATCGCTTCTTGCCCGCCGAAGCGCGCGTTGCCAAGATCGATGCTGCCGCCCTCGAGCGCGCGGGAGTCGCAGCTCTGCCGGCCGTAAATGTAGGTGATCTTCGGGTGATCGACGGGAATCCCCGCGCACACCGCGTAGTCGCGATCTTCCGCGGCGAGGCGCATCGTCGGCATCACCAAAAGCCAGTGCGAGTTCAGACAGCCGGTCTGGTGCATCTTCGCGCCGCGGATCACGATGCCCTCGGCGTTGCGCGCCACGATGCGCACGAACAGATCCGGATCCTCCTGCTCGTGCGGAGCCTTGCCGCGATCGCCCTTGGCGTCCGTCATCGCGCCGCCGACGACGTAGTTCTCGCGCTGCATGTGCTTGACGAAGTCGACGAAGCGCCGGTGATACGCCGTGCCCTTGGCCTGATCGATGTCGTACGTCACCGAGAACAGCGAATTGATCGCGTCCATGCCGACGCAGCGCTGAAAGCAGGTGCCGGTCTTCTGCCCGAGCCGCCGCTGCATGCGGTTTTGCATCACCACGTCGTTCACGCTCTCGGTCACCTGGAGAAAGCGATTCACGCGGGCTCCGGTGAGCTTCGATTGCGCGGTCGCGAGCTCCGGCTCTTCTTCCGCGAGCGCGTAGGTCTCCGCCACCGCGTTGATCGACGGCCGGATCACCGGGTGATCGACGGGCTCCGGTACGAGCTCGCCGAACAGATAGACGCGCAATTTGCGGTTGCGCAGGCTCTCGACGTACTCGCGTGCGTTGCGGATCGGCATGCCGATCGCCTAGCAGGTTCCACGCCGGCTGACACGCGTCCGCGGCTTTTCGGCCGAAGCCTTGCCGGGCGGGCAAGGGCGGGATACCGAAGCCGTTCTGGACATGAGCGCGAAAGACGTCCACGTGGCGCTGCTCCGAGGCATCAACCTCGCTGGCAAGAACTCGCTGCCGATGAAGCAGCTGGCGACGCTGTTCAGCGCCGCGGGATGTTCCGATGTTCAGACCTACATCCAGAGCGGCAACGTAATTTTTCGCGCCAAGCCACCCGTCGCGAAGAAAATCGCGAACGCCATCGCCGCCGCGATCCTGGACCGCTTCGAGCTGCGCGTCCCCGTCGTCACGCGCACGCTCGACGAGCTGGAGAAGGCGGCCAAGGCCAACCCTTACCTCCGCGCCGGCAAGGATCCGGACACGCTCCATCTGATGTTTCTCGCCGAGCCTCCGAGCAAGTCCCAGATCGCGGCGCTCGATCCGAAACGCTCGCCGGGCGACGAGTTCAGCGTGCGCGGTCGCGACATCTATCTCTGCCTCCCGAACGGCGTCGGCCGTTCCAAGCTGAACAACGCCTACTTCGATTCCAAGCTGGGCACGGTCAGCACCGGCCGGAACTGGCGCACGGTGTTGAAGCTGATCGAGCTTGCCAGTGCCTGTGGTTCGGCGAAGGCGTAGTCCCGCCGGGCGCTCACTTCTCGTTCACGACCTCGGGCAGTCCCCATACCAGGGCCGTGGTGATCACCGACGAATTCGAGAGATCGAGCTCCCGGGCTCTGCGCTCGATCTCGAGCGCGATCCAGCTCGGGAAAACGAGGAAGACGCGGGCCTTGGGCGTGTCGAGCAAATCCGGATGTTGTGCAGCGGGCGCTTTCTGAATCCGATCGCGAGCCTTCAGATAGGCCTTCTGCACGATGAACGACAAGGACCGGTCGAGCGCGTTGGCGGCATCGGCGAGCTCCGGGCGAAGACTCTGCGGCAAGTAATAGTGCCCTTCGACCCGAAAGTCTTTGAACGGACTTCCCGTGACGAGCTCGCCTTCCTTCAGAATCGCGACGTCCGGCCATGCCGGCTCCACGAGCTTTCCGCCCGCGACCTCGCGCTCGGACGAGAGGCGCTTGGTGTCGTCGAGGGCCAGGCCCTCGATCACGCGCTGAGCCTCGTCGGCGCTCCGGGCCCAGCGTGGGGCGGGCGTGTTCTTCAGTGACTCGGGTGCCACGATCACCAGACTGCCGCCCAGCGCAGCGAGGATCGCCACGTATTTACCTTCCTGCTTCACGGCAAGCCAGAACGCCGCGTCGGGTTCCTCGGACGCCACCTGGGTGGCGAGGTGCAGCAGCTTTTCCCAACCCCAGCTGCTTCTTCGAAGTCGCCACAAACGCGCGCGAACCAGCGGTGCCTTGCTCGGATCGACGGCGGTGAAGTCCATCACCGCTCGCGCGACGTCGACAGCCTCGTCCGCGGAAACCTCGATCGGATCGTTGGTCATGGCGCCCTCGACCCGATCCGCTGTCACCGCGGCGACCGGGACGCAAGCTTTGACCGGCTTGCCCGGAATCAGGGTTTGACGAAGCGGAGGGCGAAGCGGTCGCTCGTGCCGCGCTTTTCGGGGGCGACGCTGCGCGGCGAGTCGTTCCAGTCGCGCGTGTCGTCGGGGTTGCGCAAGAAGTCGCTCGAGGCGTCGAGGCGGAAACCGGCGGCGGTGATTTCTTGTTTCACGAACTCTTCGTCGATGCGGTGCAGGGTCTCGGTGGCGTTCGCGCCGTCGGCGGGGCGCGCGCTGTGGTCGACGATCGCGTAGACGCCGCCCGGCTTGAGCGCCCGCAGGACGGCCTGGTTGAGCTTGTTGCGATCGACCTTCATCCAGACGAAGTCGTGGTAGACGAGGTTCGCGAAAACGACGTCGAGATTTTTGACGTCGGCGGGGAACGGATCGTCGATCTCGCGATCGAGGCGGACCACGTTTTTCATGACCGGCTTCTTCAGGCGCGTGGACCACGGTTGTTCGGCGAAGCGCTGCAGGATGAACGGCGAGTTCACGGCGAAGACCTTGCCTTGAGGGCCGACGGCTCGCGCGAGGAGCTCGGCCGTGTAGCCGCCGCCGGCCATCAGCTCGGCCACGCGCTGCCCGCGCTTCACGCCGAAGAACGAGAGCAGCTCGGCGGGGTGACGGCCGCCGTCGAGCGCGCGATCGGCCGCGTCGCGATCCGGTGCGTCGATGACAGCTTGGAGTTCCGGTGCGATGGGAACCGCGACTCGAGCCCGCCTTTCGAAGTCGGGTGCTTGCCCGGCGTCGGCGACCGCGGCGGGCGCAGGCACTGGCGGTCCTGGTGGTGGAGCAGGTGGTGGGGCGGGTGCCGCTCCAGTGATTGGGCCTTCGGCTGGGGGCGTCGTGGTGCTGCAAGCGGCGGCGAAGAGGAGGGTGAGCGGAAGGAATCGGGAGAACTGGGACGCATTGAGCATGCGCGGGTCTAGCACCCGCTCGTACCCATGACCTCAGAGCGGGTGGGTACGGATCAGATCCATCAGCGGATCGCCGGGGTGCGTGTCGTGCCCGCAGCCGCCGCGCTTGCGCGGGATCCAGGCCCACACCAGGACTAGGCCGACGCCGTCTTGCGCCAGATACGCGTCGAACTTCTGGCGAAACGCGTCGCGCCGCGTGGTGAGACTGGTGCAACCGCCGCCCTCGTCATTGGCGTTGATGCCGGCCTCGCCGATGATCAAGGGTTTGTCGATCGAGCGCATCGCGTTCAAGGTCGGCGTGAGGTGGCCGGACACGATGGTGTGGCTGTTCATGTAGTCGTAGTCGTATTCGTGCAGGCTCGCGACGTCGATGTTGGGGCCGCCGTGAACGTAAGCGTAATCGTGCGTGCCGTTGACGTATTCGGCCTGGCTTCCCGAGCACACGAGGTGCACCGGGTCGATGGCTTTGACGTGGCCCGCCGCGTCGTCGAAAAACGCGCGCATCGCCTGGTCGTTCGAGTCGCCCGGCTCGTTGATCAATTCCCACATGCCGATCGCTTTGCTGTCCTTGAATCGCGTCACCACGCGTTCGAGCCACGGCAGGTAGCGGACCTTGTAGCCGCTCGTGTACCAGGAGCTGACTTTGCCGCTGCCGTCGCCGCCGGGGCGGCCGTCGGTTTCGCCGCAGTAGCTGCGCCCGTCGGCGAAGGTCAGGATCAGGAGGCGGTTGTGCACCTCGGCCCAGTGCACCATGCGCTCGATACCGGCCATGCCCTGAGCTTCGAATGCCCACGCGCGCGTGATCGCGTTCGCGCGCAGAGAGCCGAAGAATGCATCCATGTCGGCATCGCTGTACGGCTGGCCCGTCTGGCAACCGGCCATACCGAACGCGTTGACGCCGACCATCAGGTACGGCTGACCGTTGAGATATAGGTGTCGGCCGCGGCGCGTAAGAACGCCCGTCGGTCCGCCGCCCGAGCCCGCGGTGCCACCTGTTCCTCCGGTGCCCGCGGTGCCACCTGTTCCTCCGGTGCCCGCGGTGCCACCTGTTCCTCCAGTGCCCGCGGTGCCACCTGTTCCTCCAGTGCCCGCACCGCCGTCGCAAGCGAGTGCGGTGACGACCGCGCGGTCCACGGCGATCGTCGTTCCTTGCGCGGCGGGGTTCTTGGTGCCGGCCGCTTCGAGCGCGAGCTCGTGCTCGCCGTCCGCCAGGTTCGCACTTGCGAAAACGGAGGCGTCTTCCGCCCGCGCGGCGGAGTAGAAGTCGACGTCGACCGCGGCTCCGCCGTCGATCGACACCCGGGCAATGCCGTGATGCGGGGCCTTCGCTCCGTGCAGCGCCACCGCGGTGCCGCGAAAACGAAAGCTCATGTGCGCGCCGGCGCTGCTCGTGAAGTGGTCGGCGCCCTGATACTTGCCGGCTCCGGTCGCGGTCGACCACGAGCCGGTGTACTGGAATTGCCCGAGCGCCGAGCCAGTCACGGCGTCGTCGAAGCTGCTTTCGGCGACATCGGAACATCCGGGGCCGCCATCTGGCGAACCGCCTGAGCCCACACCCTCACCGCCGCTGCCTGATGGCCCGCCGGTGGCTCCGGAGCCACCCGCGCTCGAGCCGCCCACACTCGAGCTACCGGCACTCGAGCTACCGGCACTCGAGCCGCCCGCACTCGGGCCGCCGCCGGTTCCCGGGCTCGCGTCGGCGTTGCTTCCGCCGGATCCGCCGGTGCTGCGGCCATGCGTTCCGCCGGTGGCACCCGTGCCCTTCGGCAGTCCGCCACCGTCAGAGTCGTCACCGCAGGCCTGGGAGCAGCAGAGCCCGATCCCGAGCACCAGCAAGAATCTTCGCATGGCGAATCGGACGGTACCGGCGGCCCTCCGAAACGGCTCAATCCATGAGCGATTTTGCAGCGCGCCGGGGCTTCGCTGAGCCGTTCACCGGGCCTCGCGGTACCGTCGTTCGTGTGGCGTCCGCTGCGGCCAAAGTCTCGACCCGATCGGGGGCCGGACCTTCCGATGCGGCACTGGTGTTGGAGGCGCGGGCAGGCGCGGTGTGGGCTCAAGAAGCGCTGTTTCGTCGTTACGCTCCGATGGTGAACGGGCTGGCTTTCCGGCTCCTCGGCAGGGACTCGGATCTCGACGACCTGGTGCAGGAGAGCTTCACGCAGGCGCTCGGGTCGTTGCAGCGGCTGCGCAGCGGCGAAACTTTTACAGCCTGGATGAGCGCGATCGTG